>Ga0116160_1005472_pt1 | contig 10134 bp, 10 predicted proteins | sample AD_JPNAS2_MetaG_FD_89879 | JGI IMG/M metagenome (GOLD analysis project Ga0116160, IMG submission 89879) | Active sludge microbial communities of municipal wastewater-treating anaerobic digesters from Japan - AD_JPNAS2_MetaG | ecosystem: Engineered > Bioreactor > Anaerobic > Digestate | place... | reverse complement strand
TAAGTGTAAAATCGTTTCTACCCGTTGGCAACGAAGCGTTGCTTCGTTGATATCGTTAAACAGATGTAGGCATTCTGCTGCAGCATGCTTACGGGTCGGTCAGCGCACAATGCCCTGAACGCCACCGGGTAAATAAAAAATAACAGCTTTGGCTGTTATTTTTTTGTCAGTCGACAAAGAAAACCCTGCGTTTTTTCATATTAATTAGCGCTGTATAGCAAAATTAAACAGTTCATAGTCTAACAAAATAGAAACATTCATACATTTAAAATAGTTTGACTATAAGCTGATAGTGTTGTAATATTTGTATAGAGAGAATGTTCTAAAAGGTATTAAAATACTATATAACAGAAAAATATTTTATTTTCTAAATGGGAAATTCGATTGTTAAATATGCAAAGATTCTAAGCCGCAGATTATCTATAAAGGATACTGTAACTTAGTTTTTTTATAACAAGATTTCAATGCGGTTTTTTAAAATGGATAGTTGAGGTTTTATCGCATGGTTTTACTTATTACTGCTTTTTCAAGCAGCAATACATTGGAGGTGGTTAAGAGAATAGAATCCTATACAGAAGATAGCTCGGATGGGGAGGGCTATGTAACCAATAGTTTGTAAAATGAGAAGGAGGAATAGTATGAAAAAGTTTTTATCCTTGACTTTAATTGCAATTTTGGCACTGTCTCTGGTGCTTACAGGGTGTGCAAAATCAGCTCCGGCCCCAGGCGGAGAGCCAAGTGCTCCGGCAGGAGATGTAATAAAGATTGGTGTATTTGAGCCTTTGACCGGTGCAAATGCTGCCGGAGGCGAGCTGGAAGTGGAAGGTATCAAGCTTGCTCACAAACTATATCCCGAAGTGCTTGGCAAGAAGGTTGAGCTTGTCATTGTTGACAATAAGTCAGACAAGGTTGAGGCAGCTACCGCTGCAGCCAGGCTGATAGAAAAGGACAAGGTTTCTGCCATAATCGGAAGCTGGGGAAGCTCCCTTGCAATGGCAGCCGGGGATATCGTAAGAAATGCCAAGGTTCCGGCAATGGGTACCTCCTGCACAAATCTTCTCGTTACACAGGGCAATGAATATTACTTCAGGGTTTGCTTCATAGACCCATTCCAGGGAGTTGTTATGTCAAACTATGCATATAACAAGCTGGGTGCTAAGAAAGCAGCTATAGTACAGGAAGTTTCGAATGATTATGCCGTAGGTCTTGCAAAATTCTTTACAGATAATTTCAAGAAGCTTACCGGCGATGAAAACAGTATTGTTGCAGTAGCTAACTACAATACAGGGGATCAGGATTTCACGGCGCAGCTTACAAATATTAAAGCACAGAATCCCGACGTTATATTTGCCCCCGGCAACTTTACGGAGTCTGCTCTTGTTATAAAGCAGGCAAGACAGCTTGGAATAAATACCCCGTTTATCGGTGGAGATACCTATGAGACTCCGGAATTTATAGAAATCGGTGGAGATGCTGTTGAAGGCGTTGCATTCTCAACATTCTTCGCAACTGAAAGGCCAATAACTTCAGAATCAACAACGTTCTTGGATGCTTATAAGGCCGAGTACCCGGGCAAAGAGCCGGCAGGAGTTACTGCTCTTGGATACGATGCATACCTTATAATTATTAAGGCTATCGAAGCTGCTGGAGCGTCTGACTCAGCAAGTATACATAAAGCATTACTTGCAACAAATAATTTCCAGGGTGCAGCCGGTGTCGTAAGCTTTGATGAAAACAGGAACCCAATAAAGAGTGCTGTTATCAAAACAGTCAAAGACGGCAAGTTTACATTTATGGATGTAGTTCAGCCGTAAAAAGGTCAATAACGGATGGATAAACCTTCCCCATATTTAGAAAAATAGAGAGTATAGTAAAATGCATTTCCTCCCTAAAAGGGAGGAAGTGCGTTTTATGTCAAACATTTAGTTAATATTGGATATTTAAGATATTTAATGTGCTGTTGTAGTTTAGGATATGATACACAAGACAGGAGCCGATAATTTCATTGCACCGGATAATATTATTTCTTTTGTAATGGAAGATGCAGGGAAGGTTCCTTACTAACGGCGGAGATATGGGAATCAGCTTGCTTTTTGACTCCTGATAAATTTTACTTAGGTGGTGTATATATGACATTAGAATTGTTCTTACAGCATTTGGCCAACGGTATATCACTGGGAAGTCTATATGCCCTGGTTGCCATAGGCTATACAATGGTCTACGGTATTTTAAGACTGATAAACTTTGCACATGGTGATATATTCATGATGGCGGTATACTTTGCTTTCTTTGGAGTTATTACATTTGGAATGCCCTGGTACGTGTCATTTGTGGTTGCTATAGCTCTGACGGGAGTTTTGGGTATTACCGTTGAGACACTTGCTTACAGACCGATAAGAGAAGCCCCGAGAATTTCCATTCTTATTTCATCAATAGGCGCTTCTTATCTTTTGGAAAATTTGGCTATTGTAATATACGGTGGAAGACCAAAAACTTTTCCTCAGGTTCCCATATTTACCGATATGGTGCAGATCGGAAATATTCACATTCAATTATTGACATTTGTTATTCCGGTGGTAACTGTAGCGCTTTTATTCGCACTTATGTATTTGATTAATATGACAAAAAGCGGTATGGCAATGAGAGCTGTATCAAAAGATATTGAAACTGCAAGAATAATGGGTATTGATGTGGACAGGACAATTTCGTTTACCTTCGGAATCGGCTCCTTATTGGCAGCCGTAGGAGGTATAATGTGGGGGCTCAAGTTTCCGAGCATATTGCCTCTTATGGGCGTGATGCCGGGAATCAAATGCTTTATTGCGGCGGTAATAGGCGGTATTGGAAACATTACAGGTGCGGTAATCGGCGGATTTATTCTTGGAATAGGCGAAATCCTTCTGGTAGCATTTCTTCCAAAGCTTTCCGGCTATAGAGATGCCTTCGCCTTTATTCTGCTCATAATGATACTCCTCTTTAGGCCTACCGGCATAATGGGAGAAAAAATATCGGAGAAGGTGTAGCCATGAAGAAGAATATGATTTATACAATAACCGCCATAATTGTATTGTTTGTACTTGTGTATATCGCCGATACCACATTAGACTCATATATTTTGAGAATTTTAAACCTATGTGCCATTTATACGGTACTGGGACTCAGTATGAATTTGATAAATGGTTTCACAGGATTATTTTCCTTGGGGCACGCAGGCTTCATGGCAGTAGGAGCTTATACTACGGCTATGCTGACCATGCCTCTTGCTACCAAGCAGATGAACTTTTTCCTGGCTCCGCTGATTTCACCTCTTGATAAGATCGTATGGCCTTTCCTGCCGTCGCTCTTATTGGCCGGTTTGCTTTCTGCGTTTGTAGCTTTTCTGATAGGGGCACCGGTATTAAGGCTGAAAGGGGATTATCTTGCTATTGCTACCCTTGGGTTTTCTGAGATAATAAGAGTGATATTTACAAATACCCAGAGGCTTACCAACGGTGCTCTGGGGCTTAAAGGAATTCCTGCTACTACAAATCTCTGGTGGACCTGTGGAACTGCGGCATTTACAGTTTTCATAATGGTATCCCTTATTAACAGCAGTTATGGAAGGGCCTTCAAAGCAATAAGAGAGGATGAAATTGCCGCGGAAAGCATGGGAGTAAGCCTGTTTAAGCACAAGGTGCTTTCCTTTATGATAGGGGCTTTCTTCGCAGGGATAGGGGGCGGTTTGCTGGGAAACCTTATAGGAGCTATTGACCCGTTGATGTTCAGATTCTTTATGACGTACAATATTCTTCTGATAATAGTGCTCGGTGGCATGGGGAGTATTACGGGAACGGTAATATCAGCCTTTATAATTACAATTGCACAAGAATTCCTGAGATTTTTGGACGAACCTATTTTTCCATCCGTACCTGCCCTTCCCGGATTGAGAATGGTTGTGTTTTCCATATTGCTTATGGTTGTTGTACTGTTCTTCAGGAGGGGCCTGATGGGTACCAGGGAATTCAGCTGGAATAAGTTTTTCGGGTTTTTTTCGAAAAAGCCTCTTGCAAAAGGAGGTGCTGAATAATGAACGTATTGAAGACTGATAATATTACAATGCAATTCGGCGGCCTGACTGCTGTAAAGGAATTCAATCTTGAGCTGAATAAGGGGGAAATAGTGGCCCTTATCGGACCGAACGGCGCAGGCAAGACAACGGCCTTCAACATGATTACCGGAGTTTATCATCCTACCAGAGGAAGAATATTGTTCAGCGAAAAAAGTACTGTTGAGGGGAAAGAAGTATATACAGAAAAGGATATCACAGGTTTGAGGCCAGATCAGATAACGGGTCTGGGTATTGCCAGGACATTCCAGAACATAAGGCTTTTTAAAGACCTGAGTGTCCTTGATAATGTGCTTATTGCCAACCACCTTCGCATAAATTCCAATGTTTTTGAAGCTACATTCAAGCTTCCGAGATACAGGGAAGAGGAAAAGCAAATGGTGGAAAAGTCTATGAACCTTTTAGAAAAGGTCGGCTTGGCAGAGTGTAAGGATGAAAAATCCAGCTCTCTTCCCTATGGGCAGCAGAGAAGATTGGAAATTGCAAGGGCCCTTGCCACTAATCCAAGCATACTTCTGCTGGACGAGCCTGCAGCAGGAATGAATCCAAAAGAAAGCGAAGATTTGACTGTTTTTATCAGAAAAATCAGGGATGAATTCGATTTGACAGTATTCCTGATAGAACATCATATGCAGGTTGTAATGGGTATATCGGACAGGATTTATGTTCTGGATTACGGAATCACAATTGCTAAAGGAAGCCCCTATGAGATCCAGAATAATCAGAGGGTAATAGAAGCGTATCTGGGGGTGGATGAAGATGCTTAAAATAGACAATCTGGTTGTTGCTTACGGCGGTATTGAGGCTTTAAAGGGAATAAGCCTCGAGGTTGAGGAAGGGAAGATAGTAACACTGATAGGTGCAAATGGTGCCGGTAAGAGCACCACCCTGAGATCTGTGATGGGACTTGTCAAACCAAAGCAGGGTACAATCAACTATTTAGGCAACAACCTGCTTGAGATGAAAACCCAAAACATGGTAAACAAGGGAATTACTCTAGTTCCTGAAGGAAGAAGGATATTTCCCAATCTTTCGGTGCTTGAGAATCTAAAAATAGGTGCTTTCGCAAGAAATGACGAAAATGGCATAGAAGAAGATATGGAATGGGTGTATGATTTGTTCCCGATATTGAAGGAAAGAAGCTGGCAGGTAGCAGGTACCTTATCGGGAGGCGAACAGCAGATGCTTGCAGTCGGCAGGGCGTTGATGTCAAGGCCGAAGCTTATGATGATGGATGAGCCGTCCTTGGGACTTGCCCCCCTTATAGTTAAAAGTATATTTAATATTATAAAGGAAGTAAATAAGCTGGGGGTTACTATTCTCCTTATTGAACAGAATGCAAACGCCGCACTCCATATTGCCGATTTGGGATATGTTATGGAAACGGGACGTATCATACTGAAGGGCACCGGTACGGAGCTGCTGAATAATCCTGATGTCAGAAAGGCATATCTTGGGGAAACGACGCATTAGGAGAAAAAGGGGTATTGTTAATTACCTATTTGGTAGTTTGCAGTACCCCTGTATTTACATATCCTTTAGCCCCCTTTGATATGCCTATTTCTGTTTATATAAACCTCGCTGTGATCATTTCTAACAGGTTTCAGTTCGGAAGTAAACAACCTGTTCTCCGGATGTTGTTCCATTATATCAAGTACCTCTATAAGCTTGATTAAATACTCTCTGATGCTCAGCTCGGATATTTTTTCCCCGAATTTCTTGCAAGAAATAAGGGTCCAGCTTCTTATGGATTCATTGCTGGTTTCGGGATTGAAGTCATAAAGCACTTTATAAATTTCAATTACCCTGTCTGTAAGTTCCTGGAGATCCTCAACCTTGAGTTTTTGCAGCCTCATAATAGGCTGCCTGACATCATGCATTACGGAATTGGATTTGTCTATAGCATCCCCGAGCCTCTGGGAAAGTGCTTCATAGGTACTGATACCCTTTTCGGGGTCTATAAAGAAGTCATTGGTTGCGGCAAAAACGAACATACAGCCGCCTAATTCGCCTGAACTGCATATATCAACAATATCCCTGAGATTTTCATAGGAAACCCTTCGGATATCCACTCTTTCATTCATAATAAGCTCAAGCTCGTCTACAAGTATAATAAGGCCGCTGTAGCCCAGAAGTGTTATAAGTTTAATGAAAGCTTTCAGGAAATCTATTGAGTTAAGCCGGTCGATGCTTCCGACCACATCAAATTTTGCTTTGAGATTTGCAGGAATGTTCTTTTCCCCCGTAAGCCAAGAAGCGACCGTATCTGAAAGAACCCTGTCCTTGTTTATCCGAGCCTTTATATAAGAAAGGAAAGCCCGAGCAAAAGACATATTATATTTATTCAGAGATGATACGACTGCATTTATTTCGAGTGCTGCCCTGCCTCTGTCCGGATCGTTCTGAAGTTTTGAAATCCAAATATCAAAAATACTTTCAAAACTGGTGACTGATTCTCCCGTAATATTAAGTGTAAGATTGTGCATAACGTGATAGTATAAATGCTCAAGGTTGTTGAATCTAAAGCCCCTATCCACCTGTATTCCGGATACGATAAAGTTATTTTTGACAGCATTCTGTTTGATCACATTCATAAAAAATGACTTTCCTGAGCCATATTCTCCATTCAGGAATTTCACGGTACCGCTGTCTTCGGAAACCAATTCGAAGCATCTTGAAAACTCTTTAATCTCTCTGCTTCTTCCCACACAGAGCAGGTCCAGGTCGCAATCCGGGACAACGCCGTTTTTAAGTGCATTTATTATATGTCTTGCTCTTTGTACAGTAAGATCCATGCTGCAGCTCTCCCTAAGTATATTCTTAAAGCAATGTCAGTAATTGTGCAGGCAATGAAAATCCCTGCCTCATTATACTGTTTAAATTCGACATTTCAGTACAATTTCCTCCTGATAAATAAGGAAGCTAAAGTCAAGCATATAACTTACTATAGAAAATGATATCCCTATGGAATATAATTAAATCATCAGTGGCGTAGTTGAATCGAGTCATTTTTGTATGGGGGTAATAACTTGGATGTGATGGCCGCGCTTGCAGGCACCTTTATGCTTCTTATGTTCGGCGTTTATAAGGGGATAGATATTTTTTATCCCCTTTTTGCAGGACTTGTAGTATTCACCATAATTGCATATAAAAGGGGTTTTAAACTGAAAGAACTTATGGGAATGATCTTAAAAGGCTTCAAGAGGTCATTTGCCATAATCAGCATATTATTGCTTATCGGAGCTATTACTGCCGTATGGAGAGCTTCGGGCACAGTTGCTTATGTAGTGTTCTACTGTATCAGACTTATGAATCCGAACTATTTCATTATGTATGCTTTTATACTGTCCAGTATTGTATCCTTTTTATTGGGAACTTCCTTTGGGACTGTTGGTACCATTGGAATAATTCTGATGGTAATGGTGAAGGGCGGGGGCATAAACACCAACATTGTCGCCGGAGCGATAATTGCAGGGGCATATTTTGGCGACAGGTGCTCCCCTATGTCTTCCAGTGCAAATCTGGTTGCAACAGTCACAGACACTGACATATATACAAATGTCAAAAACATGTTCATGACCTCGGTGATACCTTATGCTGTTTCTGTTTTTATCTTTGGGGTTTTATCATTCCGGAATCCCCTTTATATCGGAGAGAGCGAAATGAGCTCAGAAATTATGAAAACTTTTACCCTGAACTGGGCTGTAATACTTCCGGCATTAATAATGCTTGCCCTTGCCTCTTTCAGGGTGGAAGTCAGGCTTTCAATGTTGTTGAGCATTATAAGCGGAGTGGCTGTTGCCATGCTCATTCAGAAGGAGTCAATGGCAAGTATGATAAGATATATTATCCTGGGTTACAGCAGGCCGGAACAAAGCTTTTTTGGCGACATAATAGCAGGGGGCGGCATTTTTTCAATGTTGAAGGTTATGCTAATTATATTTCTATCCTTTGCATTATCCGGAATACTTGAGGGGGCCTCGCTGCTCAAAGGTGCCGAGAAGCTGGTACTTAAGCTGGGGAAGAAAATCGGCGTATTTGCGACTACGACCATAACAACTATAATAGCAGGGTCCTTCGGCGGCAGCCAGACACTGGCAATTATGCTGACTTATCAGCTGGTAAAAGAAATGTATGCTGCCGCAGGTATAGATAAACACGAGCTTGCATTGGATATAGAAAATACAACAATAGTAATATCTGCACTGATACCATGGAATATTGCAGGGGCCGTACCTGCGGCTGCGCTGGCCGCAAACAGCAGCTATGCGATATATGCCTGTTATTTATATTTATTGCCTTTGTCAAGTCTGGCTTCAAAAAAGCTGCGATTGCTGAACCGTTGTAAATCGATTTAATAATTAAAAAGTTTGAAAGGGTTTATTATGGAAGTTATTTTGAGCGCATTACAGAGTATATTAGGAATAGTTGCAATGGTTGCTCTGGGATACTATCTTACGCGCAAGGGCTTATTTAACGAGGATGTTTCAGATCTTTTCAGCAAATTGGTAATCTCCGTATCGCTGCCGGCAATGATGGTTTCGAATTTAACTGCTACTTTTGACAGGAAAAGCCTCTATAGTGCAGGTAAAGGAATAATAATACCTTTTGCTTCGATGATTATATGCTATGTAATTGCAGTGTTTGTGGCAAAGCTGATAAAGGTTAAGCCGGAAAGGGAAGGCATTTTCCGGGCAATGTTTTTCGCATCCAATACGATATTTATGGGAATGCCTGTGAACCTGGCACTTTTTGGAGAGGAAAGCGTACCTTACGTATTATTTTACTATGCTGCAAATACAGTGCTTTTCTGGACCATAGGAGTCTATGGAATAAGCAGGGATAAAGAAGGGTATAGAGAGAAAATATTCAGCATGAATACAGTGAAAAGGATCTTCTCTCCTCCGCTTTTGGGGTTTTTAACAGGGCTGTTGCTGATAATACTTGGAATGCAGCTGCCCATCTTTATTATGGACAGTTGCAGATATTTAGGAAACCTGACAACTCCTCTGTCGTTGCTTTTTTTAGGAATCACATTCAGTGTTATCGACTTTAAAGATATCAGGCTCGACAAAGATATGGCAGCTTTGCTTTTAGGAAGGTTTGTATTGTCGCCCCTAATGGTTTATATACTGTCACTTCTTATTCCTGTTCCAAGCTTGATGGTCAAGGTATTTATCATACAATCGGCTATGCCGGTTATCGCACAGTCTGCAATAATCGCTAAAGCTTACGACATTGACCATCATTATGCCACCCTTATGGTGACTGTTACTACGATTTTGAGCGTGCTGTTCATACCGGTATATATGGCCTTGATTAACAGAATATAGATATCATGAATAAATAAGTACACACATATTATTTATTGTTGATAAAGGGAATATCTATAGAAGGCCAGAAAACCATATCACATAAATAAGATAGGAAAGGTTGATATTATTGATTCGAAGAGTGAGGATAACAGGTATTTTTATTCTGATAATTGCAATGCTTTTATCATTTGTTGAGGGATGTTCCTTGGGACATCAGGAGGGCGTAAGAACACCGGTACCTTCTGATATTCCCGCAGGTACAGAGAAGAAAACGGAAATAGAGACAGAGACGGAGGTAAACGAATATATAATATATGCGGTACTCGACACGGATAACAATGTACTGACGGCGGAGCAGCAGGTGACGTATGTTAACAATGATGATGCGGAGCTTCCCGAATTGTATTTCCATATATATCCGAATGCATTTAAAAAGAAAGAAACAGCTCCTTTTCTATTTGACGACTTTTCCAAAGCCTATGCGAGAGGTTTTAATCCGGGGTATTCGGATATTATTTCGGTTGAGGTTTATAACGGGCAGAACAGGGAGACCCTTGAGTACAGTCTGCAGGGCGAAGGAGAGACCATACTCAGAGTTAAGCTGCCAGAGCCTCTGCAGCCCAAGGAAAAGATAACCCTCGGGCTTGAATATAAGATTGTTATTCCTCCTGCCGGAGAGAGGTTCGGTTATGGGGAAATCAACATAAATATGGG
>Ga0116160_1005466_pt1 | contig 10140 bp, 10 predicted proteins | sample AD_JPNAS2_MetaG_FD_89879 | JGI IMG/M metagenome (GOLD analysis project Ga0116160, IMG submission 89879) | Active sludge microbial communities of municipal wastewater-treating anaerobic digesters from Japan - AD_JPNAS2_MetaG | ecosystem: Engineered > Bioreactor > Anaerobic > Digestate | place... | reverse complement strand
TGCTCATTCCGGGCTCAATGATATATGAACCAGGTTTGACTGTTTTTCCGAAAGACTTCAGCCGGGAGGTGATTATGAAGCTTTCCCTGCTCCGCAGGAGATCAGCACTCTCCAGCGTATCAGTCAGAGCACTGAAATCTGACCCCGTGGGAAGATATATTCTAACCGGCTCATCATTCTTCACATTCTCCCTGAGCACTATAATCCACAAAAGCAGTACCAGCAGAAATCCGGCAGCAAGGAGAGTGTAAAAAAGTGGCAGAAGTATCTTTTTCATCAGGTGCTAATTTAATTGAGAGTACAGAATATTGAAAGTTGTTTTACCTGTCAGAAGGTTGATATTTGGTGTGAATTCAATAGAGAGGACCGAATATCCGTGCCAGTGACTCCCTGTATCTCTCTCTCCTTTTTCGTTTTACCCACTCCTGCATGGTTACCTCTACACAGTTCTTAAGGTCCTCGGCAAAGAGCACCCCAAGACGCAGCGCAAAATCCTCATCATAAATCAGGGCAGTAACCTCGAAGTCAAGGTCAAAACTGCGGACATCAACGTTGGGAGACCCTACTGAGGAAAAGATACTGTCAACCAGCAGGTATTTGGAATGTATGAATCCGTTACGATACAGGAAGATCCTCACACCTGCCTCGAGCAGTTCCATGATATAGGAACGGGTATTCCAGTTCGCAATAACAGAATCTGAGTATTCAGGAAAAATCATTCTCACATCAACGCCGCTCAGGGCAGAGGTCTTCAGTGCTGTCAGCAGGCTCTCGTCAGGGCTGAAGTAGGGTGATGTCAGATATATTGACGATTTTGCCGTAGCGATTGCCGAAAAGTAAACCTGCATTATCGTGGCCCAGTCAGTGTCAGGTCCGCTGGAGGCAACCTGAACCAGGCACCTGTTACCGGTATGGACGACATGCTCGAGTGAACCGTCAGGTGGCAGTTCTTCACCACTCACAAAATCCCAGTCGGCCAGGAAAACCCTGTCAAGAGCCGCAACGGCTTCACCCTCAAGCCTGAGATGGGTATCAACCCAGGGGCCCAGATCCGGCAGTCCGTGCAGGTACTTGTCTGCTATATTCAATCCGCCTACAAAGCCAACCTTTCCGTCAACCACCAGTATTTTCCTGTGATTCCGGTAGTTGATCTTGCTTGAGAAACTGGGAAAACGAACCGGAAGGAACGAATATATCTGCACGCCGGCTTCACGCATCATATTTATATACGGTTTGCGGATGTTCCAGCTTCCGACATCGTCATAGATGACCCTGACCTTTACCCCTTCCCTTGCCTTGCGCATCATCAGCTCACTGAATTCCATCCCGATGTTATCCGGTTCAATGCGGTAGAACTCAAGATGAATAAAGCTGGTGGCCGAAGCCAGGGCATCAAGCATTGAAGGAAACGCCTGGCTGCCGTTTACCAGGAGGTCTATCTTGTTGTCAAGGGTAAGCAGAGATCTGTTGTTCTTGAGCATCAGGTGCATGAGATGACTCTTTGACCTGATGGCATCACTCTCGCCGGCCAGTACCGATGAAAGCAGCCTGGCCTGGCGGTCAGCATGACCAATCAGTCTGGCGCTGTCAGCCATGCTCTTCCGGGTATAAATCTTTTGTTTGCGGTAATTCCTGCCGAAAAAGAAATAGAGGATGACTCCAATCACGGGAACAAACAGGATCACCAGCAGCCATGAAAGGGTCTTGAGAGGATTACGGTTCTCAAAGACGATCATCAGACAGATGACAAATACAGCTATCAGATAGATAACTGTAAGGAGGTTTTTAATGATATAGATGGTATTTCCTGCCAGGATCATCTTGGTTTCGTTCACATACTACCGTAAATATAAAAAAAGAACTCTTCCTGCAAACTGCGGAAGAGCTCTTTTGTATGTCACGAATATCAGAATATCAGTCCCACGTGCAGAAGCAATGCTCCTGTACGGTCATCAAGCTGGTAGGTATGGCTTCCGATTTTTATCTCGTCACCAAATTGGTTGAGGTTCCCTTCATACCTCAGGTCCAGGGTGAGCTTATTTAAAATATCAAATCCAAGGCCTGCCTGGTATCCGAAGGTTGCCCTCTTGTAGGTTGCTCCCTGTATCACCTCCTTCGGGTCAGATATCATAACTGAAGCTGCAGGTCCGGCATTCAGTCTCAGCGGTCCAATTTTTACCCCGAGAAGAAGTGGAATATTCAGTTTATTGAATTTCTGGTTGTAGATCACTGCAGTGCCGCCGGCTTCAACATCCTCATACGATACTGAGTTGGTAGCTGTGGCAAAAAGCAGTTCGGGCTGAATATAGAATCCTGAAAAGGTTGCTCTCATGAATACTCCCCCCTGGAGTCCCCATTCAGCATCCTTCGCATTTTGTAGAATCACCTCGCAATCGGTACCTTTAATGGTCTGATCGGTAAAGGTGAAGTCAGTGCTTGCCCCGGCCTTGAGACCGAATTTTACCTGTGAAAACAACGGAGCGGCAAGAACCAGTGCAAGAATAATAACAATAAACTTTTTCATCTCTATCAGTTTTGGTTAATTTGACAATAGTTGTTGTTCTGATAAACGCAAGATTCAGGCCAAAGGTTGCACAGGATGCCGGAAAAGAGTCTGTTTTTTTACTTTTTTGCCAGCTCCGAGAATATAACTGACTTCATTTTATCAAACTCTTCACGCTCAAAAAGGCGGGTAAGAAAGATTATCTTGCCGTTGCGGTCAATAATGACATTCCGGGTGATACCGGCCTGTTTCTCGGCATACAACCCGAAAATGTCAGCCCCCGGATCAAGAGCCAGAGGGTATGTTATTTTCATATCAGCAGCAAATTTTCTGACCGTTGCCTCAGGCTCATCACGGTCAATGCCAATAACTACAAGCCCCTGCTTTCTGCCGGGTAACCATATCTCCTTTTCGATGACCGGCATCTCTTTACGGCATACGCTGCACCAGCTTGCCATAAACTGAAGCATCACCACCTTCCCCTTCAGGTCAGACAGCTTATAGCTCTTCCCGCCAACTTCTTTAACCGTAAAATCAGGCGCACTGTCACCCACTTTTACAAGATAGTTGTGCTCATATACTTTCTGCCCGTGCATCGCCGGTAAAACCAGCAGCATCATGACAATAACCATAGAAATTTTCTTTACCATATGAATAGATTTTAAGTTTTAAAGAATCAGCAGTATGGATGGAATATGAAAAAGTAATATTTCATGCTCGTAATCAAAAGGCAATAATTGCGGGTTTCACCCCTGGTTGTGATTGTTGGATCATGTGGGGATTCATAGTATCCTTCATCAGGAGTTCAAAAGTAACATTTTCACATGTTCCCGAGCCTGATCCCGATGGTGTTTTCCGGCACTTTTTTTATTCAGACCTGTCTCATGTTCATTGATCATCCTGATTATCCTGATCTTCCTGCTCTTCCGGAACCAGGTCAAGATAGCTGCTGCTCTTCTGAAGCTCCAGATAACCCTTGCCAGAGACCCTGAAGCCATATTCAAAACAGAAAGACCAGCGTAAACCATCACTTGTTTCGACAAGATGTGTAAAGAAGGTAAAATTGTAGCCCTGGGCTATAAGTGCATCACGGTGAATACGGTGATGACCATCCCCGAAAAGGTCAGAAAGGATTCTCCTGTTACGCCTGAGTTGCGCATGAACATTGCGCACATAGTTGTTCTGATCACGGTTGAGACGATTGTTGTAGTTGTTCCGGCACTGGTCAGAACAGAATTTCTTATCTGACCGTCCGAGGAGCCTGGCTCCGCAGTCGAGACATAACCTTTCCACAGCAAGATATTTTTATAAAGATAAAAAAAATCATGGAACAGGCATAAGGAAAACCGTATATCATTCTGATTAATATTCAGTAACCCGTTTACAAACGGATATAAACGACTGCTAAACGTATAGAAGTGGTTAACAACCGAATCAATTTCCGGCGAGGGTGCACATTTGTATCGACAACAGCATTATTAACCAAAAACGAATGTCATGAATGCATTAAGAAACAAAGTTCAGCTGATCGGTCGCCTGGGACAGGACCCGGAATTCAGAACGTTTGAGGGAGGAAAGAAGGTTGCACGCTTCAACCTCGCAACCAATGAGAGCTACAAAAACTCGGAAGGTGCAAGGATCGACGAGACCACCTGGCACAGTATCGTGGTATGGAACGGTCTTGCCGAACTCACCTCGAAGTATCTCACAAAGGGTAAGGAAGTATGCATCGAGGGGCGCATAAGCTATCGCTCCTACACTGACAAAAACGGAATCCAGAGGAACGTTACGGAAATCGTGGCCTCAGACATGGTAATGCTTGGCTCCGGATCCAGACCGAGAAACATGATCAATGATGAACCCGTGGTGGATGTTGCCGGTGATCCGTCAGCAGGGATGGCTGATGAACCGGCTGAGGCCGGTGCTTCCACCCGCCGGAGTGGCAGAGCCAGGGAGAAGTGAATCAGGCACTTCGCTGAGGGTGTCTCGCTGGCAGGCTCCGGCATAGCGCCGGGGCCTGTTTGCTGCGCCGCCTTTCCTCTCCTCAGGCAGTCAGACCTGTTACCTGGCCGCTGCCGCATCCCTCCCGGCACGCAGCGCCTTCAGATTGACCTCAACGACCTCTTCTCCCTTGCGGCTGAACATCTTCCTGACCGCATCCTCAAGCGCACTGAAGGGCATCGATATGAATGACGAAGCAGCGCCCAGTATGACCATGTTTCCCGACCGGGTTGACCCCAGGTCACGTGCAATGCTGTCTGCATCAAGCACAATGGTGTTTCCCGCCTTGTCCAGTTCAGCCAGCACCTCTCCCGCCTCCGGGTAATTGGAGATATTCACAAAGGGGACTGAATTGGTTACCAGCCATCCGTTCTCTGAGAGCCATGGCAGGTAGCGAAGTGCCTCCATAGGCTCCACACTTATTATCAGATCTGCACCTCCGTGCGGTATGAGATCTGAAAAGATCTCACTGTCAGAGAGACGCAGGTGCGACTGCACGTCACCCCCGCGTTGACTCATGCCATGAACCTCTGCCTGTTTAAGAAAGAGATTCTGTTCAACAGCTGCAAGCCCTATCGTGGCTGCAATTGAGAGAATACCTTGTCCTCCCACTCCTGCTAGTATAATATCACATTTCATATCATTCTTTTGATTTGTCTTTCTCAGCCGCCCTGGCTTTTTTGCTACGTGATGCCGTCTGAATGCACTCCCGTCTTGCCAGTATCACCGAGATACCATGATAATTGAGTTCATTGCGGATAACGACTTTGTTCTCTGCATGATTCTTTCTCAGAGGCACTATCACCTTCAGATGTTCAGGATCAACACCCAGTCCCAGACAGATGTTCTCCAGTCTGTCAGTGGCCTGTGATTTCTGCCCCCCGGTCATCCCGGTGGTGTAGTTGTCAGAAATAATCACTGTTATCGGTGAGTTCTTGATCACCGCATCAAGCAGTCCTGTCATGCCTGAATGGGTGAAGGTAGAGTCACCTATCACTGCCACTGCCGGAAACAGGCCGGCATCTGCAGCTCCGATGGCCATTGTCACCGAGGCTCCCATATCAACACATGAATTGACTATGTTGTACGGTGGCAGGGCGCCGAGGGTATAACAGCCGATATCTGCAAAAACGCGTCCCTGTCCGGCTTCAGCCATCACCTCCGTAAGCGCCTGGTACATGTCGGCATGTCCGCACCCCTTGCAAAACGACGGGGGACGCTGACGCACCAGCAGGGGGACCTCCCTGCCCTGACCGGCTTTGAGACCCAAAGCAGTGGCAACAATCGAAGGATTCAGCTCCCCGTCACGGGGTACCGTGCCATCCATCCTGCCCAGAACTTTAACGTCACGATCAAGAAGACCCCTTAGTTGCTCCTCTATTATCGGATAACCCTCCTCCAGCACAAGAACCCTGTCGCAATTATCCACCAGCGCTGCAACCTTTTCCCTGTTGAGCGGATAAGCACCCACTGAAAGAACGTGATAATCACCTGCCCTGTCAGCAATGTTCTCCATCAGGTAATTGTAAGCAATCCCGCAGGCAATGACCCCGGTGCCCCTGCCGTTGCCGGTTTTCAGCCTGTTAAGACCGTCAACAGCATCGTCAGTGTACAGTTTCTCATATGCCTCTGCAAGAGCCCTGTACTGCCTCCTGGCTATCGCGGGAAGAAGTATAAACCGACGAGGATCTGAAGGCATTGAAACACTGCTCTGAGCAATCCTATCCCTCCGTGCAACAGATGATCTTGAATGTGCCAGCCTGGTTGTGATCCTGAACAACACAGGAAGCCTGTACCTCTCTGACAGGGCAAAGGCTTCAAAGATCATGTCATAGGCCTCCTGCTGGTTACGCGGTTCCATTACCGGCACCATGGCAAACCTGCCATAAAAGCGTGAGTCCTGCTCATTCTGGGATGAATGCATTGAGGGATCATCAGCAGAAACAACCACCAGCCCTCCGTTGACTCCCGTCACCGCCGAGTTGATGAATGCGTCTGCTGCAACATTCAAACCCACATGCTTCATTGCAACCATTGCCCTCTTGCCGGCATATGACATGCCCAGGGCAGCCTCCATGGCTGTCTTCTCATTTGATGACCATTCACGGTGAACACCGTCTGCCGCAGCCTGCGGCGAAGCCTGGATGTACTCCATAATCTCAGTTGACGGAGTACCAGGATAAGCATACATTCCGCTCAGTCCCGCATCCAGAGCAGCCTGCGCAATGGCCTCATCTCCAAGCAATAAGAGTTTATGCATAATTATTTAGCTTTAGTTAGTTCACAATTACGGTGACAATAAAGATGATTAAAGTTATGTTAAAATCAAGTAGCAAATGTCATTATTGTTTACTTTACGTCATAAAATTATCAGTCTTTGAAGAAGCTTTTTGTGATTTGTATCATGCTGTTGTTCTCTTTCCCGCGGCTGGGTGCCCAGGGCGGTGAGAGACTATATATACAGATAGACGGCATGACAGCAGATGAAAGTGGATTCATTGTTCGTGATGTAAGTATATATTCAACGCACCTGCGCCGGGGAGCTGCAAGTGATCACAGGGGTATCTTCTCTATAATAAGCACTCCCGGTGATACTGTATTCTTCAGTTGCATAGGCTATAAACCGACACTGCTGACCATCCCCGTAACTGCCACAGGCGATCATTACACAACAGATGTGATGATGGTCACCGATACAATCCAGATCGGAGAGGTACTTGTTCTTCCCTGGAAGACCTATTCGGAATTCAAGAGGGCTGTTCTCGAAAATAAACCCAAGGACCCCCTGATGGAAAACCTGGAATATAACCTTGCAATGGTCCAGCAGCAGATATGGAGTGACACGCGTCCCACACCCGGTGAAGCATACCACTACACCATGCAGCGGATGTCTGACGAGCTCTACACCAGAGGCCAGCTTCCCGGCAACAACCTGCTCAATCCATTAGCCTGGCAGAAATTTGTCCAGGGAGTTAAAAGCGGAATGCTGAAGAATGAACCCTCAAAGGAGGTCAGGGTTAAGAAGCAAAAGAGCCGCAAGAAAAAAAGGAGAGACTGATGGTCAGGTCTTCAGCCATAAGAGTGCTTACAGCTTCCATACTTCTGTCAGTTATCTCCGCCGGCTTCCTCAACGGACAGATGAAAGTCATCTCCGGTATTGTCACAGATACCACCGGGGTGGGGGTGGCAGGTGCTACGGTGTTCATTCCTTCCGTTGAAAGGGGAACATTGTGCGGAAATGACGGTTCATTCAGGCTTGCCTTCACCCCCGGTGAATCCGGGGAGTTTATGGTCATCTTCTCATGTGTCGGATACAATACTGACACTGTCACCCTGAAAGCAAGCGGAGCTCTTGATGGTATCCGTGTGGCTCTCATCCCTGCAACGACAATCATCGATGGTGTAGAGGTAAGAGCCAGGCGCCCTGACAACATCACCGTGATAAGCATACCAGCGGTAGCAGGTGCAGTTATACCATCGGTAAGCGGAGGTGTGGAGGCAGCGGTTGCCACACTCCCGGGAGTCAGCACTTTCAGTGAGTTGAGCTCAGGCTATTCAGTCAGGGGTGGCAGTTACGACGAGAACCTCGTCTACCTTAACGGCGTTGAGGTTTACCGCCCGTATCTCCTCCGTACAGGCCAGCAGGAAGGGCTCAGCAGGATCAATCCCGATCTGACCGCCTCAGTAAACTTTTCCCCGGGAGGATTCAGCGCTGCCTACGGTGACCGTATGGCATCAGTGCTTGACATAACTTACCGGGAGCCCGAATACCGTGAGGGATCGGTCTCGCTGAGCCTGCTCACCTCATCGGTACATGCCGGGGCTCACAGTGATGATAACAGGTTCTGGTTCATCGCCGGAGCCCGCTACCGGTCAAATGCCATCCTGCTGGGAGGCCTTGACACCCGCGGCGCCTATCGTCCCCACTTTGCAGATATACAGGCTATCGGAGGATTCCGGCCTGACGGCCGAACAGGAATCACCCTGACTCTATGGGGCTCAATGAACCGTTATACATTCCTCCCGAGAAGCCAGACAACTACCTTCGGCACTTTTGAGAATGCCTACCGTCTGTATGCCTTCTTCGAAGGTGGTGAACGCGACAGATACTATAGCGGAGGCGGAGCGCTCACGCTTGAGCGGAAACACACTGACCGCCACTCTTCAAAGCTGATCATCTCAACCAACCTTGCTGATGAGTATGAGAACCATGACATACGGGGTGCATACAGCCTTTCGGCCCTTGACAGGAATTTGGGAAGTGAAAACAATCCGGATACTCTTCTCAATGCAGGTGCCGGCAGTTGGTTATCACACGCCCGCAACTCCTTCAGGAGTCTCATCTCAGGAGTTTCATACCGCGGCTCACTCTCTTCAGGGAGAAATGGCCTTGAGTGGGGTCTTGCCGTCAGGCATCGCAGCTATGACTCTTTCCGGAATGAGTGGCTCAGGGTTGACTCTGCCGGTTATACACAAGGCCAGCAAGGTGACTGGCTGGCTCTTACTACCCGCACTTTACTCGGCAATGAGACCCGCAGTTTCACCAGGGAAGGGTGGCTCATCAGCCGCAGGCACTTCACGGTTGCCGGGCGGGCGTGTGACCTCAACGCCGGGATAAGAGTCTCATATGATACATACTGTTCCGAAATGCTTGTCTCACCACGCGTATCACTGCGCAGTAAGATTACCCGGCAAGTTTCACTCTATTGTGCTGCAGGCGCATACCACCAGCCTCCCGAAGTCAGGGAACTGATCAGTGAAGATGGTGAAGGCGGTTCTGACCCAAAGGCACAGCGTTCTTATCACCTGACAGCCGGAGTACACTATGACTTCATGGCCTGGGACAGACCATTCAGGTTCACCGCGGAAGCCTATGGCAAACTGTTTGACAGGCTTATTCCATACAAGACAGATAATGTCAGGCTGATATACTACGGCGGCAATATTGCCGAAGGATACTCCGCAGGAATTGACATGCGTGTCAATGGTGAATTTGTGCCCGGAGTTGAATCATGGTTCAGCATGTCACTGATGAAGTCCGAAATGCAGATACCCGGGCTCTCTACCGGCTGGTACCCGGCTCCGTTCGACCAGAGGATACACTTCAGCATCTTCTTCCAGGATTACCTCCCGGGGCATCCTGACTTCAGGGCACATATCAACGTTGCCTTCGGAACCGGAATACCGACCTCTCCTCCGGATCATGAACAGTGGGATATATGGTTCAGAATGCCTCCCTACAGGCGTATAGATATCGGCTTTTCGAAAGTCCTTCTGGGCGCCGGCAGAGCCAACAGGGATTCTTTCATGAAAGAACTGGTGGCTGGCATTGAGATATTCAACCTTTCCGATATAAGGAACACAATTTCATATACATGGATAAGGACTGTCAGAAACAGTCAGGGAGAGACGCGGGAATATGCCGTTCCGAACTATCTCACAAGAAGAAGTCTGAATCTGAAACTGACTGCACATTTCTGACGTATAAAGAGGTCAGCGTGACTTTTTTACTAATTTCGTACCCTGATGAGCAGGTTTGAGATCATATTTACGGCAGTGATGGCTACAATCATAATACACCTGACTGTAGCTGTGATCTTTGTGTCTGTAAAGATCTCTGCACTCAAGCGCGAGAT
>Ga0116160_1005449_pt1 | contig 10164 bp, 13 predicted proteins | sample AD_JPNAS2_MetaG_FD_89879 | JGI IMG/M metagenome (GOLD analysis project Ga0116160, IMG submission 89879) | Active sludge microbial communities of municipal wastewater-treating anaerobic digesters from Japan - AD_JPNAS2_MetaG | ecosystem: Engineered > Bioreactor > Anaerobic > Digestate | place... | reverse complement strand
CGCCGGGATGTCCACCTCGCAGGCGGTTCCGGCGATGTTGGCCCTGAGGGCATCCGAATCTGGAACGACTTTCTTCAAGCCGTCAACTCTCCGATGGGCAGCCGTGATACGTTCAGCGTACCGGTTTCCCCGCACGGATTCCTACGGTCGCTGTCCCCCGGATGATAGGCATTCCCTTCAGCTCCATCAACCGGATTGGCTGCCGGCTTCCGTCGCCAGATATTGCTACGGCGAGGATGGATGGGGCAGGGTGCCGCACCCGGACCATCCATGCCCCGGTGCGAAGACCCTGCTGGCTCGCTTGAAAGGCCCGGCATGGACGAATTTCCTCCCGCTCCCCTGAATGCCACCGCCAGGGTGGTCACCACGATGGTGTTCCTGGCGACGGCCTTCTTCGTCTTCCTGGTGTTCCGTCATCCCTGTTCGCATCCGTTCGCCGCGGTGCCGATGCTCCTGGTGCCGGCCGTCTCCTGGGGGCTCTCCATACGAAACTATTCCCTGGAGGATGGAAAGCTCGTGATACATAGACCTCTCGCATCCCGGAGAATCGCCCTGTCTCCGGATCTCACGGCTTACCTGGACCCCGATGCAGCGAGAGGGGCCCTGAAGTTGTCCGGAAACGGGGGGATCTTCGGCTACCAGGGTGTCTTCAGGAACGGCCGCCTGGGCAACTTCAGCGCCTATGCCACGGACTGGGAGTTCGGAGTGGTCGTCAAAACCGGGGGGAAAACCTTCGTACTGACTCCGGAAGACCCGGTTGCGTTCATGGCCCGGCTTCGGGAAACAGCGGACTCCCTGAAATGAAGAGCCTCGATGCCGCGAAAACCGCTGGAAATCCGGTGTCAGGGCAGGCTGGCGGAGGGGGTGGGATTCGAACCCACGGACCCCACTAGGGAGTCAACGGTTTTCGAGACCGCCCCGATCGACCTCTCCGGCACCCCTCCGCACGGCCCCGAATATCCATGTTCCGGCGCCTCCGTGCAAATACCCGCGCCCGGCCGCCGGTCCCGGAGCTTTCCGGGGAGCCTGGCGAACTTGCTCCCGCCCGTGCCCGTGCCTATTATCTGAATTCCCTAGATAAGTCGGGCACTGGAACCCCCGTGTCGAGTGCGGGTTATTGTTGAGTGTGTAACTTTTATGATCCTGCTTCTGACATTGCTAAGAGGAAGAAAGGACAGGAAGAGTCGATGCGTAGGATTTTGATGCTTGCCTCCATCGCGCTTGCGGGTGTGTGCGCCTGCCTGAACTCCTCCGAAGGATTCGGGCCCGCGCCCACGCTCTCGACCACCCTTCAGATCGATACTGGCTACACCCCCTGCTCGAACTACCCGTTCCTCAACAAGGGCGAGTACCCCGTATTCGTCCTGCACTGGACACCGTCCGAGGATGCCGACCACTACGTGATCAGGGTGTCCGACAGCCCGATCAACGCCGCCAACTGGGATTCCGCCGTTCCCGTCGATACAGTGGCCGGTTCCCAGGACTCGTGCTGGGTATCCCTCAACCCCGTCGTCTTCGAGAACACCTGCATAGGCTGCGGCCTCTGCGTGGAGGCCTGCCCCCGGAATGCCATGACTCTCGCAGGCGGCCGAGCCGTGATCGATCCCGACTCCTGTACGTCCTGCGGACAGTGCGTCCTCGCATGCCCCGTCTCCGCGATAACCGACACCAGGTACAACAACTGGTACTACTTCGCCATCAGGGCCTATTCGGCGACCGACGCTCCGTCCGATCAGGTGGTCTGCACCGCCGATGCCTACCGAATCAGGTATTTCGACGATGTCTCCAGATGCGACCACTGCAACTACCAGGGCAACTCCACCTGCTTCGCGGTCATCAACACGCCGCCCTGTCCGGTAGGCGCGATCTACTGGGACGAAGGCTTCTACATCCACATCGACACGACAAAGTGCATAAGCTGCGGCATCTGCTTCAAACACTGCCGCACCGACGGTCTCCACTCCATAAGCAACATCGTCGAGTCTTCGGCGCGGTAGTCCGTTTCCCTGGCCGCCGCTCCGCAAAAGGGGCGGCAAGAAGGGGGTCAGTGAGTTGAGGTCCATCGCCATGTCGTTCATCCTGATCGCCGCCGCTTCGGCGGGGCTGTCCTTCTCCGTCGACACCGGCAGGCCCGTCGTCTCCTGGGACGCTGCCGACGCTTCCTGGGATCATCTCGAACTCCGCATCTCATCGGCTCCTTTCGATGCAGAGGCGCCCGGCACTGGAATCGTCGTCGCCCTGATACACGCCGACAGCCTCACCGGCGAATTCCCCACCGGGATGGAAATCCCCGGCGGTTTCGCGGTCGAACCCGGGGTCTGCATCAGTTGCGGCCTCTGCGCAGGCTCCTGCCCGGTAGGAGCCATCACGCTGACCGACGGCAAGGCCGTCATCGACCCGGCCGCCTGCATCTCCTGCGGGATGTGCGCCAACTCCTGCCCGGTCTCCGCCATTCTGGCCGCGAACGACTCGGCCCACTTCGCCCTGTTCGGCATCGACGGGGAAGGCGCGGCGACTCTTCTGGAGTCGATCTAGATGCCTCTTCGCAGGATCATCCTGCCGCTGATTCTCCTGGCCCTCGCCGCGATGGCGCTCGCCGGAGCGAGATACCGCATAGACAGAACCAGATGCACCGGCTGCGGCGATTGCGACAGGATCTGTCCGGTCGATGCAGTCGAGATCGTCGACGGATACTCCACGATCGACCCGGATGTCTGCATCGGCTGCGGGATGTGCCAGGGGGTGTGCAGCTATGAAGCTGTACGCTAGCTCCCTCGGTTTGCTTGTCATTCTGCTGGCGGCCGCATGCAGCGGCCCGACCGGCCAGGCCCGGCTTGAAGTCGATCCCTGCCTCTGCATCGGCTGCGGCGAGTGCGAGGAGGTCTGCCCCTACGGCGCCGTGGAGGTCGTGGACGGCGAGGCAGTGATCGATCCGGCGCTGTGCCACTTCTGCCTCAGGTGCGTCGAGGAGTGTCCGGAGGGGGCGATCTACTGATGAAAACAGTCTTTATCGCCCTCATGGCCCTGTGTCCGGCCGTCGCTGCCGTGACGCTCGATCAGTTCGTATCCGTCAGCATCGATTCAGACAGCCTGGGCTTCTCACAGGGGCGCAGGCAGCTCCTCTGGAGCGGCAGGATCGGCGGGGATTCCTGGAGCATACGGGCAGTCGACAGGTATCTCGACGCCGACAGCGGAGGTCTCGTTCCCCGGCGCTTCCTGGGGAGGAACGATCTCCTCCTCAACGGTGACGCAGAATTCGGAGTGCTGACCGTAAGCCCCGGCTTCAGGTGGAACGCCGCCTCGGGCGACGGCCTCGACTTCGTGCTACCCGGGCAGGAGGGGACGGTTCTCGACCGGGCCTACCTCCGGCCCGAACTCGGGCTCAGCGTAACCCTTCCCTACGGATTCCGCGCGATGGCGGGGGGAAGCCTCGTGGAGCGCACCCTCGAGTATCATGACGGCTCCTCCCTCGGCTGGTCCGGGAAGGGGGCCGAGGGCGGCCTGGAGTGGAACGGCCCCGGTCGTCTGTGGGCCGTGGCGGGAGGCGCCTTCCGCAGTCACTCTGCCTCCGACATCGACTTCGAGACCGACTGGTCCAGGATCGGCGCGGCCGTAGGAATCCGCACCGTTACGCTCCCCGCCAGGGTCCAGATAGAAGGTCGTGCCGAGTACGGCCACCTGAGCGGTGAGGACTACCTCGGCGGGGAACTCGGCGACAGGCTCGGCTTCAGGATTCGCGCCGTGAGATCGTTCCGCCCGGGCCTGGCTCTCAACGTCACCGGCTACTCCTCCCTGGACCGAAAGGACGGGGAGTGGTCCCGGGCGGTTTCCGCCGGGGCCGCCAGGGTCGTACTGACGAGGGGCAGGCCGGGAGAGATCCCTCATCAGTTCGTCCTCGGCGGCCAGTTCACCTCCTCCTCGTTCAGCACGGCCAGATTCGAGGCGTCAGCCCGGATACACCTGATCGATGGGCTCTCGTCCCTCCTTTCGACCGTTCTGCGCGAAGGCCCGACGACGATCGCCGGGGCCGGCGGCAGCCGCGAGAGGGTGACGCTCGGCGCCGGTCTGGAATACCGTTTCAGGGATCTGGCGCTTGTCTGGGTGAAGATACTCGAAGAGAGAACCGAACTCTCCACGATCGAGAACTGGACCAGGCTCGAGGCCGGACTGCGATTCTGGCCTCATCCGATAGCCTTCTGACTTTCGGTATCCGGGGCCCGCGCAGCGCGCGGGCCCCCTGAGGAAGCCATGCCCCTGGAACCACTGATCCGCGGAGCCGCCCTCGGCCTCGCCACTGGAACGGCCTGCCTCGTCTCCTGTGGCCCCGTCTACGGGGCATACCTTCTCTCCGAGAAGAGGAGCGGCTTCGAATCCCTGCGCGTCATACTGGAGCTGAACCTGGGCCGGTTCATCTCCTACGCCGCGTTCGGCGCACTGTTCGGCCTGCTTGGCGGCTCGATCCCGCTCTCCGTCAGAGCGCCCCTGGCGGCGACCGGGTACATCTTCTTCTCGATCTATCTCCTTCTCTCCATAGTCCGCACCAGGAAGACCTGCGGAGGATGCTCCACATCCAGGCTGACCCGGATCACGCGCAGCCCTGTCCTGCTCGGCGTGTTCACCGGATTCTCCGTCTGCCCCTCGTTCCTGATCGCCGTCACAAGCGCCTTCGAATCGAGCGGTCCCCTGAGCGGCGCCCTGCTCTTCACCGGTTTCTTCGCTGGGACGACGGTCTACATGCTGCCTTTCGCCGTCCTGGGGCTCTTCACCAGGAAGGCCTGGTTCACCACCGCTGCAAGGATTCTCGCCGTCATCGTTTCTGTCTATTTCCTGGCCGTCGGCGTGAGGATGTTCATCAACATCCTGTCCCATGGCGGAGAAGTAACCGGCGACCCTCGCGCGGTGCCTTCGGGAGACATATCTCAGGCCGCATACTCCGCTTTGGAGGAGGACACGCTCTACTTCGTCGGATTCCCCTCCGATTCCTCGGACCATGCCGCGGATCTGGCCGCGTATTTCGACTCGCTCGCAGGCCCCGCGGCCGTGTTCGTACCTGCGGACTCCGCGGAGCCCGCAGGATTCGCCGCCCGCATCCCCGAGCTGTCGACGGTAATCGTCCCATGGTGGACCGATCAGAGGAGCGGAGCCATACTCTATCCGTGGCAGGTCTCGTTCGTCGAAACCGTGCAGGCGCGGAGATACCGGGCCTTCGCCGTCGGGTACGAGCCCTGGTGCGTGGACAGAGCCGCCGCTGTGATGGATTTCCTTGACAGATACAGTTTTCGCGTCGAACCAGACTCGGGGTTCACTTTCCTGATGCAGAACTCCACGGGGTGCTCCCCGGATTCCTGCGCTACATGCCCCCTGGGGCGGTTCGAGTAGTACGACCGGGTCGATACAGGGTCCCGGTCCATTCACGGAGGAAGAGATGCAAACGGATTTCAGCGCCGGAAACGCCGGTCCGAAGGTGAAGGCCGACTGCCTCGTCACATTCGTTCCGGGAGAGGGTTCTCTCGAAGTCGAGATCAGAGGGGAGGCGGACCACGCTCCTCTCGAGCAGGCCGTGAGGATGACGGCCGGGCGGCTCGGCGTGGCTGGAAAAGTCACAGTGGAGGACGCCGGCGCGATGCCCTTCGTTGCTGCGGCTCGATTCGAGGCCGCCGCCCGGAAAGCTCTCGGAGCAGGCCTCCCGCCCCTTCCTCCTGCTGTGGATCATGCCGCGTCACCGAAGGTCCGACCTCGCAGGTCGAGGCTCTATCTTCCCGGCAACAGGCCGGATTTCCTGACGAAGGCCGTCGCCTCGGGCGCGGACGGCGTGATACTCGACCTCGAGGACAGCGTCGCGCCGGACCGTAAGTTCGAGGCGCGCATACTGGTGGCCCACGCGCTCGCCTCGATGGATTTCGGCGGAGTCGAGCCCATGGTTCGCATCAACCAGGGCGAGGAGGGCGACAGGGATCTCGAATGGGTCATCCCCCAGAGGGTCCAGCACATTCTCATACCGAAGGTCGAGAACGCCTCCCGTGTCGTCGATGTCCGCGACCTGTCGGGGAGGATCGCGAAGCGATGCGGCAGAACCGTGCTGCCGTGGTTCATGCCCATCATCGAGAGCCCCCTGGGCATTCTGCAGGCGCTGGAGATCGCGCGCGCCGTCCCCGAGACGGCCGCCCTCACCCTCGGGCTCCAGGATCTGACGGCCGAACTCTGTGTGAGACCCACGCCGGGAGGCCGTGAGAGCTTCTTCTCCAGGAGCATGATCGTCCTCGCCGCACGGGCGGCCGGACTCCAGCCGATAGACACGGTCTATGCCGACGTGAAGAACGAGGAGGGGCTCAAGGCCTCCGTCGCCGAGGCCAGGGAACTCGGTTTCATTGGGAAGGGATGCGTTCATCCCGGCCAGGTCGCCGCTATCAACCAGGGCTTCATGCCCGACGAGCAGTCGATCGAGTACGCGAAGAAGGTCGTCCTCGCCATGGAGGATGCGAAGAGCCGCGGACTCGGAGCCGTCGCCCTGGGGACCAAGATGATAGACCCGGCGGTCGCCCGTCAGTCGGAAGCGGTCGTGGCGGAAGCCATACTCTTCGGGCTGATCCCGGCGGACTGGAGGAATGCGGCGGAGTAGCCGCGCACATATGAAGATGAGGGGGCGGCCTTCGGGGCCGCCCCTCCGTCATTTCGTGCCTGTCTCTCAGCCTTCGGAGCTGTCGCCGCAGTCCGGCTCGCACGATCCCGCGCCACGCCCCGCAAGACGGCATGTCCTGGTCCACAGGCAGGCACGGCATGCCAGGCCGAGGATGAAGCCGTAGAAGCAGAGATATCTGCAGAAGAACCTTCCCCACAGGATGGATGCGACGATCAGCGCGAGTCCGAGGACCATGCTGCCGGTGAGGAAGAACGAGAATACGGCATGGAACGGGTCAACGCTGCAGAAGAGCGCCGGCCATGGAACCTGCAGGGTTCCACGCCAGGCCAGGGCGACGGCGGCGGTGAACAGAACGAACAGCACCGTCCGGAAGCCGAGGAGGAGCCTGTCCAGCTTCGCGCCGGGCTGAGGGAGCCTCAGGATGTCGATCCTCCAGAGAATCTCCTGCAGGGCGCCCATGGGGCATACCCAGCCGCAGTAGACTCTTCCGAAGAAGAGGGCGTGTACGACGGGAAGCACAAGAACGAGGATTCCAGCCACGCCGAGGAATGAGAGAGCCGATCCGCCGAGGGCGTACTGGTACGCGCCCAGAGGGCAGAAACAGCCCTGGGCGGCGAAGCCGAGGGTGAGCAGCCCCGCTCCGAGAACCGCGAGTCTGGCGGTGCGGGCCTTCCTCCGGATCTTCCTGCCGCCCCGCAGCCTGCGGGAGAGGACTGTCGCGATCGCAAGCAGTATCGCCATCGAACCGAGTACGAAGCCGGCCCTCTTCCGGCCCTCTGCGGGATTTGCGCAGGCATCGTCGGTCCATCGCCCGAACCAGTGAGGACAGAGCTGCCTGGGGTACGGGCAGGCGGCTGCCGGCGGCAGGCCGCGGGGACAGCCGGAGACGCACGGGATCGGAGCCGAGATGCTCGTGTCGGGCGGGAGAGACGACTGGATGGAACCTCGGGGGCCGGGGTTGTCGCAGTGACCGTCTCCGGAGGCGTCATTGAAGAGGGCACAGGTCGGGGATTCCGAGGAGCAGGCCTGTTCAGGCGAATACCCGAGCGGGCACGATACGGTCACGCAGACGGAATCGGCCGTCGAATCCGCCGGAGTCTCCCGGGAGTCGGGAGGCACGGGATCGTCCGGCTGCCATGGTTGCTGTGGCTGCTGCTGTTCGACGGCCCGGCCTTCCTCGACGACTTCGGTGGAGGCGTCGTCAGGTTCCTCGACCGAGACCACCTCTCCGGCGATGACTGAATCCGGTGATGCAGGTTCCTCCACGGCGTCGGACGACGAAACCGTGTCGGGTAGGACGGGGTCATCGTCTACAGGCTGAGGGCCCGGATTGTCGCACCGTCCGTTTCCATCGGCATCGGAAAACAGGCCGCATCCCGGCGAGGAATCCGAACAGGCACTCCCGGGGGTATAGCCCAGCGGGCATGCGGCCATTGCCGCCGCAGCCCACAGCAGAACCGTCGCGGAAATAAGCCTCATCTCAACTCCGTGGGGAACGGGATCGAATGGAGTGGGGCGCCGGAAGGGCGCCCCACTTCAGGATGCTACTTGGCGAACATTATCTTGATGCGTGCGAATGTCTTGCTCTCGAGATCGTTTGTGCCGCCCAGGATCATGTGCGGAACGAAATTCTCCGGATCCCCTGTAGAGCCTGCAGGGCTGGAGAACATCGATCTACCTACATCCGTATTCCAGTTGAAGACGTAAACGGACAAGCCGTCGGGGGAGGAGGTCCACTCGATGTCGATCAGCAGGTTGCCGCTGCCGTTGTAGAAGAAGGGGGTGTCGAGCGCGGTCGTAAACCAGGCACCCGATGCCAGCCCGGAGAGGGTGTAGGTCGACCTGCTGAAGACCAGTGTCTTGGAACCGGGTACGTAGTTGCTGTCGAAGTCCGGCTCGAGGATGTCACGGGTGGTGTAACCCATGTAGATCTTGAAGTTAGTGTAGGAACTGTGATCCATGCCCATCGGAGCGCGCTTCCAGAGAAGATCATTGATCGTTATCGCGGTCCCTATCTCGCTGTCTAACACTACCACCTGGTAGCGTATGCCGCTGGGATATCAACCGCCGCAGAACGGGGTGCTGCTCGCCCCCTGGTCAAAACCTATCTCGACGTCCGCAAATGCTGCAGCGCTAAGAAGCAGCAAGGCTTTGAGAAACCGATTCATCATCCCTCCTTTCCGTGCCGTGTAGTTGTATTGACAATTATAGCCCGGCAAGTGTTCCCAAAGGAAGAGCTTGACGTTCCCGAACCGCCGCCCATATAAATCCCGCCTGCAAACGGTGGTCCGGTAGTTCAATTTGGTTAGAGCACCGCCCTGTCACGGCGGAAGTTGCGGGTTCGAGTCCCGTCCGGACCGCCAGTCTTTCCCTTCGGCAAAGACTGGCAACGCAGGATCGAGGCGATCCCGCGTTTGTCACACTCAGAATCTCCATCTTGACCACAGGTACTTCGTGTGACCGGTCCTTTCGGGGGCTTCGCTTCCCGTCCGGACCGCCACTTCCCGCGCCTGCGGGAAGTGGCCGCGTCGCCGGCGCCGTTTGTGGAACAAGCGTGCCAAAGGCCATTCAAACCGTACATCCCAATGAACGGAACTGCTGTTTTGTTCTGCTCGCCGGCGCCGCAGCAGCGCTCGCACCCATACTTGAGCCTGTTCAGCTCGCACTGCGGGTCCGGCCGGGGACTGCGTATCCCGTCCGGACCGCCAAAGATTTTAGCAGGACAGGTTCTTCCGGGGACTGCGTTGCCCGTCCGGACCGCCAGTCTTCACCTTCGGTTCAGACCAGCAACGCAGTCTCTTCTTGAGACTGCGTTTTGTCTCGCTCACATCAGTTTTATAGACCGGTTCAGTTCGCGAGACCGGTCCTTCCGGGGACTTCGTATCCCGTCCGGACGACCAATGGTGTCAGCGGGACTAGTCCTTCCGGGGACTTCGTTTCCCGTCCGGACCGCCAGTCTTTCCCTTCGGCAAAGACTGGCAACGCAGGATCGAGGCGATCCCGCGTTTGTCACACTCAGAATCTCCATCTTGACCACAGGCACTTCGTGTGACCGGTCCTCCGGGGACTTCGTATCCCGTCCGGACCGCCAGTCTTCACCTTCGGTTCAGACCGGCAACGCAGGATCGAGACGATCCCGCGTTTGTCACACTCAGAATCTCCATCTTGACCACAGGTACTTCGTGTGACCGGTCCTCCGGGGACTGCGTTGCCCGTCCGGACCGCCACGATTCCCCAGGTTCTCCAGTTGAGCAGGGCACTGACAAGTCAGCAGCATAGCGTTCGATTCTCCACAAGTTCTCCAATTCAGTGGGGCGCCGGGCCGGTTGGCGGCATAGTACCCTCTCTGACTCTGTAGTTCTCTGAGTCCCTGAATCCGTATGCTCTGCGTCTGGCCGCATCGCCTGCATCTTTAGCTGCGCCACCGTGCCGTGGCCCATTCAAACCCCACGTTCCGCGAACCGGACTGTCGTTCTGTTCTGCTCGCCGGCGTGGAAAAGTCGCAGCAGGGAGGATCGTTCACT
>Ga0116160_1005448_pt1 | contig 10165 bp, 9 predicted proteins | sample AD_JPNAS2_MetaG_FD_89879 | JGI IMG/M metagenome (GOLD analysis project Ga0116160, IMG submission 89879) | Active sludge microbial communities of municipal wastewater-treating anaerobic digesters from Japan - AD_JPNAS2_MetaG | ecosystem: Engineered > Bioreactor > Anaerobic > Digestate | place... | reverse complement strand
GCAGCAGTCCCGGCCCGCGCCCTCCGTCGCCACACCCCCGCAACGGCCCGCGCCCTCCGCCAACCGCGATCCCGGTTCGCGCATCTTCAGCGGCACCCGCGCCAATCGGACGGAACCCCGAAAACCGTCCCGGCCCGCGCCCTCCGTCTCCACACCCCCGCAACGGCCCGAACCCTCCGCTTCCACACCCCCGCCGCAGCCCGAACCCTCCGCTTCCACACCCCCGCAACGGCCCGCGCCCTCCGCCAACCGCGATCCCGGTTCGCGCATCTTCAGCGGCACCCGCGCCGATCGGACGGAACCCCGGCAGCACTCCCGCCCCGTGCCCTCTGCCAACCGCGACCCCGGTTCGCGTATCTTCAGCGGCACCCGCACGGCCCCCTCACAGCGTTCGGATCAACGGTCCGAATCCCCATCCCCGGCATCCGTCCGTTCGGTGCCGCAAACTCCAAGCGTTTCCCGGCCGGATTCCCGGACACGTTCGGACACGCCCCGCCGGATCACGCTGGATAAAAGGAACGGAATCCGCCGCGGGAATGACCGTCCGTTGCGCGGCGAATCGCGCACGCACCTTCCGGAACGCTTTGCTTCCATCCAGCGTAATGATCGCGCCTCCCCGCTCAGCCTTCGCGCGCCCGACGGACTCTCCGATTCCCGCACTCCCCGCTTGACGCCCCGGAGAGAAAGCGTACGGGGCCGTCCGGAAAGCCGACTCCGCAATGTGCGGCCCACACCGTTCCGCGCGCCACCCCGTGTGTACCGTCCTTCCCCGCACCGGCATCCGACGGCGCGATACCGCCACCGCTCGCCGTATGTGTTTGATCCGTGGACGTTCCGGCATCACCATCGCGGGTTCTCGCACATCGTCTACCGGCCGGTGCCGATTTACGCGGCCAGCGGAATGAGTTTCTTCTGGTCAAGCGGCGCGTTCGCACTCGGCTTCAGCACCTACTCGTGGCCGAGTTACGGTTACACGTACACGCGGTATTACGACAGTTGGCACGACGGATATTGGGGATACTCCAACCTCTATCTGGGCGGATGGCGCAACGGTTGGTACGGCGGGTTCTCCTATATCTACAATCCGTGGCCGGTTTACCGGACCTACTACTTCTATGAACCCGCCCCAGTGGTGACGCGGGTGGAGACCGTGTATGTCGAACAGGCGGCCCCGGCCACCGTGACCGCAACCACGACCTCATCCGCAACGGTCGCCCCTCCGGCCACCTCGGCGGTGGAAGAGCCGGTCGGCGCATGGGCGGAAGCCCCCGCGCCAGAACGGGTCGAGGCGCAATCGTACCGCTGTTTCTGCGCTTGCGGCTGCAACGGGACAAGGCCCTGCTTCTGTGACTATCCGTGCGGTGCGGAATATGAGGACATCACGACCCGGACCGATCTCCGCCTCGGATATGTCTCGTATGCGGAATCCTTGAATCCGGAAGCGATCTGGGCTTCGTATGCGGGATTGGATTACGCCACCGATGAGGTGTATGACCAACCGGACACGGAAACCGCAGCCTACTCGGACCGCGACCTGCTCTGACATGCAACCCGATGGTCTTTCCGTTCCATCTTTTCCGTACGCAGCTCGCCCGCATCCGGAATCAGAATTAGCCTGCCGCGCGGCTTCGCTTCGGCGGGAAGAAATCCGTGATTAACATGATGTCGTTCAATCCTGAAAATCCTGTCATCCTGTCAATTTATAGGCAAGGTTTTGTGTTCCAGTGTTGAAATCATGAATCTGTTCAAACGCTTAGAATTAGCCTGCCGCGCGGCTTCGCTTCGGCGGGAAGAAATCCGTGATTAACATGATGTTGTTCAATCCTGAAAATCCTGTCATCCTGGCAATTTATAGGCAAGGTTTTGTGTTCCAGTGTTGAAATCATGAATCTGTTCAAACGCTTGAACGACGAAGTCACTCCGCGTATTCCTGACGGTGGCGTGTGAGCTTCGCCAAGCTGTCGGCCAGCCCCCCCTCACGGTTTCGCAACCGCCAGACACGGGCATGGGCGCACGCCAAATCATCCGTCTCTGTCCGCAACGCGCGCCGGGTGGCAGCGCGGCGCACGCTTCCGTCAAGCAAGGCCAAGCCACGGTGGCAGGCCGCACGCAACAGACGGATCACCTGCTCCGTCTCCTGCTCAACCACCGAACGTTGAGCAGTGAGCGTTGAGCGTTCCAACTCCTCCACTCGGCTCAGCACGGCGCAAAGCGTCTTACCGGTCACCCCCTGCGCCACCGGGCGTGACTGCGGTTTCGAAAGGATCTGAAACAGTTCTGTACCGTTCCCGCGTAACGCGCCACACAACCGGTAAACGTCACCCAATCCGAGCAGCAGCTGGCCCCGTCCCGCCTCCGTCAAGCGCGTGTCCAGCGCTGCGGCCAGCGGCAGTTCCCGGTTACCCTCCACATGCCACGATAGCGCCGCCCCATATAAAAAACCCGCAAAGCTGACGCACAACGGCTGCCAGTGCCCGCCGTCACCCCAGTCGGCGATCAGGAATCCGCACGCGCCATGCTTGAGCCCGTTCTCGGCCGCTGAACGCAGGTTGCCGAGCATGTTCTCCGTCCGGCCTGCCAGACTGTTCCACGACGAGGTTCCGGGGCACACATAGAACGGCACGCCCGCTGCCGCGAACCGCTCGCAGTGCGCGTCAAAGGGATGGTCCGCCTCATACCCCCACTCCAATGCCAGCACGTCCCGGGGCAGCTCCGCAATCAGCTCCGGATAGCGGATCACGATGTCGCCCCAAAACGCCATCCGCTTGCCGCGCGCGGTCACGAGCCCATGGATCGTTTTGAGAAAATCGAGGTACACGCGCCCCTCGCCCACCTGCCTCACAAGCGCCTGCGAGCGCCCGTTGCCCCGCAGGTCAAACGTCTCATCGCATCCGACATTGAAAAGGCGCGAGGTAAAATTCGGCAACAGATCGTCGTAAAGCCCGGCCAGAAAATCGACGCTGCGCGGATCGGTCGGGCAGAGCGAGGCCGGCTTCTCGTGAACGCCGCCCCACGGCAACGGCGCGCCGCCCTGCGGCAACTCCGCCAACCCGTTGTAACGCGGCAGGGTAAGCCAGCGTTCGAGATGGCCGAACGAGTTCTGGTTCGGCACCAGTTCCACACATCGTCCGCGGCAATAGGCGTCGAGCGCGCGGATCTCATCCGGCGTCATCGGGCTCGCCTCGCGCCACACTTCCTCATGAGCCCGGTACGCGAACGTGTGTTCGGTGTAGAGTTGGAACTGGTTCACCTTCAGTCCGGCCAGCATGTCCACCAGCCCGAAAAGGGTGTCCATCGTCGGCACCTTGTCACGGCTGATGTCCAGCATCACGCCCCGCACCGGAAAATCCGGCGCATCCCGGATCTCGCAGACGGGCAGTACCCCACCCGACAAGCGCGCGAGTTGAGCGAACGTCTGGGCAGCATAAAACAATCCCGCCCGATCCTGCGCCCCGGCTTCGACACCTGCGGACGTGACGCGCAGACAATAGGACTGTGGCCCGGCCACCTGCGGCACAATCCGGAACACGAGACGGACGCCCCCGGCCGGCGAGGATGCCCGCGCTTCCGACAGTGGCCACCCTGACCCCAAGGCCGCCTCAAGCACCCGCAGCGCGGGCCGCAGATCGTCCGGCGCACCCGCGCCCACAATGACACCCGCCTCGCCCAGTGCCAAAACTCCCGGCCCCGACTCAATCCGGCGTGGCCTGGGCACCAGACTCTCTAATGGAGTTCGCATGGTGTTGATTTCGACCGAATCAACAGAATCGATTCCGTCGATTCTATCGACTCGCCTGCCCCCGCTGCCTTACCACCTCGTAGAGTGCGATCGCGCCGGCTACGCCGGCGTTGAGCGATTCGACGCGGCCTTTCATCGGCAGGCTGGCGATGAAGTCGCAGGTTTCGCGCACCAGCCGCGAGAGGCCACGCCCCTCGCTGCCCACCACCAACCCCGCGCGACCTTTGAAATCGATGGACGTATATGGTTTGGCGTCCGGTCCGAAGTCCAATCCCGTGATCCAGACTTCACACGCCTGCAGTTCTTTCATGGCACGCACCAGATTCACGACCTTGACCACACGCAGGTGCTCGGAGGCCCCGGCAGAGGCACGCACAGCAGCGGGTGTGACGTCGGCCGCGCGGTCTTTCGGAATCAGCACCGCAGTGACGCCCGCCGCATCCGCCGTGCGCAACAGCGAACCGACATTCTGCGGATCCTCGATGTGGTCGAGAATCAGCACCACGGCGTTCGTATCCGTTTTCACATCGTCGAGAACCTGATCGAACGAGATGTACGGATACCCTCCGGTGCGCACGGCCACACCTTGGTGGTTGCCGCCCTCGCAGGATTCGTCCAGCTCACTCCGCTCCAACGTGCGGAACGGCACACCCCGGGCCAGCAGCAGGTCACGCATTTCGGCGATTTCCGGCGCGTCGCGTCCGGCGGGAGGCAAAACCGCCTCATACAGATGGCGTCTACCGGCTTTCAGCACCTCCAATACCGGCCGACGACCGTAAATCCAGTCGCGGCACTCAGTCGGCGTATCGCGCTTCTGAGGATAACGAACCCAGCGTTCTCGTTTCATGGTTTTCCGTTCTGCGTTCGGCGTTTATAGTACATGAAGGACCGGCAACCTGTCCAATCCCCAACCGCCCGGACAAAACACGCGATTCATCCGCTCCGCCGCTCCAGCGGGAGGAGTCGCGAAGCCAAGCCAGCACCGCGATCAGCGCGACGCACGCCGTATCGGTCCGCAGAGTCCGGGGGCCCAATGAAAAGGGACGGAAACCGCGCTCCGTCAGCATCGCGCGCTCGTAATCGGTCCATCCCCCTTCGGGGCCGACCGCAATCAGCGGACGCGTCCCGGACGGCCATTCGGAAGCGGCAAGACCGACAACCGGTCCGGGATGGGCGAGCAGACGCAACGGCGTGGGGAAAAGGGTGCCCAACTCATCCTCAACAAACGGCTTGAACCGCTGACGCACCCGCACTTCGGGCAGCATGGTCGTGCCGGCCTGGGCCAACCCTTCAATCAGAAGCGGACGGATCCGCGCAGGATCAAGCCATTGACTGCTGAAATAGCACTTTTCGACTTTGGCAGCGTTGAGCACCACCACCCGGCCTGCGCCGAGTGCCGCCAATTGCGGCCAAAGCCGTTTCATCACTTTGGGTCTCGGCGCGGCCAACAACAAATCGAACCCAGAAGGCTCCGCCGGCTGCGTATGATCGGTCTGCAACCGGATTCGCTTTCCCTCCGTCCCGATGATCCGCGACGTTCCGGCACTCCCGTTCACAACCCCGCTCCGCACCACGCCCCCCACGCCGAGTCCCAGCACATTCAGTATGTGCTCGGCCCTCGCGTCCGCAAGCGTCACGGTCCCATCCGCGCACAATTCCCCGGGCTCAAACAGAATTCGATTCATGTTGCCCCGCCATTTCCCCATCGCCTCCCCCCGGCGCACGGTTCGGCCGTATCTCATACGTCTGAAACACCAGCAGGGGGCCTCCCTCGAATATCAGATCAAACTCGTCGCCGCAGGCCTCATTCAGCGTGGCCTGCCACCAGCGGGAGAGTCGTAACCGCCGCAACGGATAACGCAACCCTTCCGACGTGATGACGGTACGGGGATCAAAGGAGAAAATCGAAACCTGTTGTCCAGGATGGGCGCGCAGGCGCGCTGACCGCAACATCGGCCGGAACGTCCCCGTATCGGTCAACAAGAGCACCTCCGCCTCTTGCGCGAAATCCGGGAGGAGCGAGAGATTACCCAAGGTATGATCCTCGCGAAGGCCTGTCGCGCCGACGATCACCAGATCGCGCCAGCCGCGGGATACGCAAAAGCGGAAAGCCTTGGTCAAGTCGTTGCTCTCCGGATCAGAAACCGCGACCACGCGGCCGGGCCACCGGACGCGCGCCGCAGGCGAGAGGCTGTCCAGATCGCCAATGACCCACGCAGGCTCCAGCCCGGCTTGCGAAAGCCGGTCCGCCGCGCCGTCGCAACAAACGATACGGCGGGCCGATCGCAGCGCGTCTACCGGAAAGGGATGGACCGGATACGCGCCGTTCGCGAGCAACACGGTAGTTTCGGCTTTGTGATTCACGAACCCAACCTTAGCGCGGCCACCGGAACCCGTCAACCGCAACTTGACGCACCCTGTGTTTTCGGGCATGATACGCCACCATTTCAAGCGGAAGGAACAATGATGGACGAGCAAATCAAGGCAAAACTGGAAGAACTTCGCGGCATGCTGCAGGCTGACGGCGGGGATATGGAACTGGTTTCAATCACGGACAAGACCGTTCGTCTGCGTCTGCGCGGCGCATGCGGCAGTTGCCCGCACGCGACCATGACGCTGAAACAGGGTATCGAACGGGTTTTGCGCGAGCAGATCGACCCCGAAATCACGGTCGAGCGTGTCGTCTGAACACCGGCCGCCTCATGGTGCGCCGACTTGCACACAGAAGAGCCGCTTGCTGTCGCGCAGGTAGAGCCGGTTGTCCGCCAACACCATGGGACCCCAGGCATCGCGTCCCCTGCCCTCCATGAGAGCATGCCGCGCCAAGGGGACAAACCCGTCGCGCCCCACCCGCGCCAGTGTCAGCGTACCGGCATCGTTCAACAGCAGCAACATCCCTTCCGGCGTAGCGACGTAAGGCCCGAGTCCGAATGTATGGTCGCGTCCGCTCGCCCACATCCGCTGACCCTCCAAGGTCATGCAAACCAATTGCTGCCGCTCGCCGCCCCCATCGCTGGGCAGAACCGTATAGAGTAGCCCGTTAAGGAAAACCGGAGTCTGCTGTTCGCTCGCGAACGTCTTGCGGTCGGTTTTGAAAAGCGTTTCCGCCCGCCAACCGTCTGAAACGCGCGACACCCGGAAGAGGGCGCCACCCGAGCCGTACCCCGCTGTCATGAAGAACCGGCCGTCCGGCAGCGGCACGGGTGACGGCACGACCACACTGGGACGAAAGGCCTCCGTGTGCCACAGCAAGGTTCCCCGTTCCGCGCCCTCCGCGCCCACGCCCGCGATCCCGCCGATCCCCGCGTACACATAGTGGCGGCGCCCTTCCGTTTCAAGAATCATCACTGACGAATGCGACATCGCGTACCCGTGCGGATTCGGTGTCTCCCAAACGGTTTTCCCGTCCGAAAGCGCGAGGGCACACAGCAGAACCCCGGATGCGGCAGGCGCCAGAATCACCCGATCCCCATCGATCAGGGGGCACTGCCCCACATACCAGAGCGGCACGCGCGAACCGTACCGTTCAGACAGACTGAATCCCCAGCGGTATGTGCCATCATCCGCGTCCAGACACACGACATGCCCCTGCGGCCCGATGGTGACGACGGAGCGACCGTCCGTCGCGGCCACGGTACGCGAGATGCCGTGATTGCGTTTGGTTTTGACCGCATAGAGGTGCTCCCAACGTTCCTGCCCCGTGTCCGCGTTCAGACAACGCAGGCAGTCGCCGCCCCGCGCCTCGTCATAGTCCAGCAGATAGAGGCACCCGTTGGCCAAAGCAGGCATGGCATGTCCGTCCCCCACCGGAATCTGCCAGAGTACGGCGGGACCGGTTTCCGGCCATGCGGTCAGCAACTTTCCCGCCCGGCGCGCGACATTGTCGCGGCCCGCCCCGCGGAACCCCGGCCAGTTTCCGGTCGTGGCTCCCCGGGGGATCTCCCGGTTGGCGCGGAAACAACCGGTCAGATCCGTTCCGCGCGCGTCTGATTCCGTGATTGCCGCCGCCTCGGCACCCGAGCCGTCGGCGGTCGCCAGACGTAAGGACGCGTCCACGGCGGATTCGCGCGCGAGCCATGCCGCAAGGGTCCCGACCGCGCACACCGCCGCCAAGCAGGTCACGCAAAAAGGTATGGCTTGCCGTATCCTCATCAGTCCGTCCGGTCCGCGCCGCCTGGCGCCTATCGCAGCATCCGCCCCATGACATGCCGCAACAGGCGTTGCAGGCCGGTATGCTGAATTCCGGCGATGGTCCGTTCCGTCTCATGCCGATAATGCTCATACAACAGGCGGACCCGCGTATGCAGGCCGGCCTGCGTGATCGCGTCGATCAGCCGCTGCCGTCCGGCGCGGTCCGCATTCCAGACCGAATCCAGCGCTGCGGCGACTTCCGCGTTGTCACATGTGCAGGCTGTGGCCAGAAACACCGTGGGACGCATGGCGAGCAGGTCCGCGGCCCGACCGCGCGCCGAGAAGAAATCCTCCATGTCATCGCCGATCTGATACGCCGTACCCACCGCACGGCTGAATTCGGAAAGCCGCGCGCACGTGTCCGCATCGGCTCCGGCTGCGATCGCGCCCAGCAAAACCGCCACCTCGAACGCCGCAGCGGTTTTGCGCTCATAGATACGCAGCACAGCGGACTCGCTCACCGGCGCGGGCTGGCGGCTGAACGCCAGCTCCTCACCTTGGCCGAGACAAAGTTCGCGGTGTCCGCGGGCCGCTGCCGTCACCATACGCGCGCGCAGGTCATCCGGGAACGCGGCCTCGGCCAGCAGGCGGTAGCCTTCACCGATCAGATAATCTCCGGCATTGATCGCGGCCGGAACCCCGTACCGGCAATGCACGGTCGGCACCCCATACCGCTCCGTGTCCTGATCCTCGATATCGTCATGAATGAGGGACGCCTTGTGGAAACACTCGACCGCCAGCGCCGCAGGACGGATGGCGTCACGCGCCCCCCCCAGCGCCTCCGAAACCGCGGCGGTCAACAGCGGCCGCCAACGCTTGCCTCCGATCAGCAGCCACTCCCGGCCGATCCGCTCCGCTTCCGTCTCCGCCGAGCCCAGCACGGCGGCCAACTCCTCGCACGTGAACCAGTTGCGAACCGCATCGGCCACCGCCTCGATCTCCGTGACCCCCGACACGCCCCCCTGACGACTCGCGCGCAAAACACGCAGGATCCATGCGACATCCGCCTCCGTGGCCTGACAGCCATCCGTCAGCAGCGGGATCCCCTGACCCGGAATCGCGTGCGCGTTCATAATGGGGAACATACGGCGCAGCGAATCCATGCAGCCCACACCGATCACCGCGTCCACCTTGCCGCCGGCGAGCAACTGGGTCACCACCGTGGTGCCCTCCGCAACCAACGAGACATATCCGAGCCGGTCCGCCTCCGCCTGGATCAGGCCGATCGGACAGTTGCCGCATTGCGCGCACAAGAGACCCAAACCGTCGCGCTCCGCCCGGCACACCTCGTTCCGCGCCAAACAAAGGGGAAGGAGCAACAACCGCCGCTCATAGGGAATACCGGCGACCACATCCGCCCAAACCGCATTGTTGAGCAGAACCGCCGCGAACACCGCCTCCGCATCATCCAGATTTTCCGAAGCGGTCGCCGCACGGGCATGCGCCAGCATTTCGGCGGCAGTCAGAGGCGGAACGAGACGCTCGCGCGCCACATACGCCGCAACGCCCTCTTCCAGCGCACGCCGCCGCAAAGCCTCCTGCGGCACGCGCATCTGCGCGGCACTCCCCTCAACAAGATGGGTTTCCCTCTCCATGAGCGCCCATTATAGGAATCCGGCAACCCGATTGGAACCCTGGAATAGCTGAACCTTCAAAGCGCTCTTTGATTTTGGGGCTCGGGTTTCACGCTGCGGACGGTCCGGAACGGTCAACTCTTGCCTATAAATTGACAGGATGACAGGATTTTCAGGATTGAACAACATCATGGTAATCATGGATTTCTCCCCGCCGAAGCGAAGCTGTCGGAAATCATGTCCTAAACGGATTCCAAAATCTGAAACGTCGCGGGGCGAAGGTCACACACAGGTCATAAGCCGACGTTCACATGAACGAGGACGAGACGCCGACCCCGACAACGATTTCGATAAACCGGAACCGAGGGGCGCCTCGCCAAAGCACCCCGTCTCTTTGGGTCGCCCAGATCCGCTAAGGCAAACCCCTTACATGCCGGCCCGGATGATTGCCGCGAAGGAGTCGGCCTTAAGCGCCGCGCCGCCGATCAGCCCGCCGTCGATATCGGGCTGGCTCATCAGTTCTCTGGCGTTCTCGGGCTTCATGCTGCCGCCATACTGGATCCGGATCGTGTTTGCCACATCGCCTCCGGCGATCTCGGCCAGTGTGCGGCGGATCAGCGCGTGAACCTCCTGGGCTTGGGCCGGCGAGGCTGTCCGCCCG
>Ga0116160_1005435_pt1 | contig 10190 bp, 8 predicted proteins | sample AD_JPNAS2_MetaG_FD_89879 | JGI IMG/M metagenome (GOLD analysis project Ga0116160, IMG submission 89879) | Active sludge microbial communities of municipal wastewater-treating anaerobic digesters from Japan - AD_JPNAS2_MetaG | ecosystem: Engineered > Bioreactor > Anaerobic > Digestate | place... | reverse complement strand
TTCATACTGCCACTGATGAATAGGGCTGTATTCCCTCCCTGAGCCGTCATATCGCGTACAATCAACCTTGACCCGCGAATATCCAGGACTGAGCCAGTACCATTAAAAACAGTCCCCCCCGCTGCCAGATTGGTGCTCCCTTGAAATATAATGGGAGCCTCGGCGGTCCCAAGTACCGTTGCCGGTATTGTAGAAACCCCATACGTGCCTGTATCAATATAAACCGTATCGCCTGGACTTAGAGAGACGTCCGCAAATAACCCTGCCAGCGTTCGTTTGGGTGTGCTGGGGGTCGTCCCGTTGTTGCTGTCATGCCCCGTCGCGGTCGTGTACACATCACTTACGGGCACATAATCGTCGTTGATGTAATACGTCGCGCCTAGGCTGGTCAGGCTACCCACCAAGAAACAGGCGCAGATAATCCCTGAAGATATTCTAGCCTTCATCATCACACATCCTTACTCGGCTGACTTGTAAACATCACGAAACCCATGTACTCGGGAGCCTAACTCATCCACCCCCTCATGACAAGTCTCGTTCGCATCACCGCAACCATGCCAGCCCATTTTTCAGTGTGAAGTTGTTCAAACCCAAACCGGCCAGCAACCGCAAAATGTGAAAACGCTGTCTTCGGCTCGCTCGTTCCCGCCAGGACACATATTGCCCCTCCACAAAATGGCGCGGAACCCGCCGAATCATCGTTTTGCCAACCCGCCACGGCAATTCCGCCAGCAACTCCACGTGGGCGTGAGGATTATAAATATAGGCAGAACGGAACGCCTTCTCCCACAGCCCCTCTGTCGCCCATCCATGCGGCAGTTGACGCTGCACCGCCTGCGCCTCTGTCCATAACTGGCTCATTCGAAGCTTATCTCGTTTAGACGAAGCGGCCGCCCACAGCGAGATCAACAGAATGAATTGTGCCCTTGGGAACTCTTTCATCGTGCCGTGCAGATAAAATCGCTCCAACACCTGTAAACGGCGGTCGCCGAACAACTCTCGACCTATGCTCTGCCAACTGCTCCCTTCATGCCATCGGTAGTTCACCACCTCGCGGGGATAAAACCGGACGCGTTTCTTCTGAAGCAGTATTGCATTGTGATACAGGTCGCCGTACGCCAAATCCCCCTCCATGCGCAGAATGGGGATACAATCCCTCCGATAAAACATGGTGGGCTCGAAAGCGGGGCACGCCTCAAAAAAGCGCTCCATGATTTCGCCTGTGTCCCCCGTTTCCTCCTCTCCGTGGAAGCGTTCAAGGAAACGGTTTTCGGGATCCACCACGCGCGCCCGTCCATACAGCACATCCGTATCGGGATATGTCGCCATCTGGCCCAGCCAGTACTCCACGGCGTCGGGCTCCCAAAAGTCGTCCGAGGCGTGCACAACAAAAAATGGCGTATCCACATGGTCCAAACAAACATCAACAGTACGATATGCGCCACGGTTCACGCGACACGGATGCGTCAGCACCGTCAACCGCCCGCCAAATTTGAGTTCGTACGCCTGAAGGATCTCGTATGTGTTGTCACGTGAGCCGTCGTCGCACGCAACCACCTTGAAGCGGGTATCAGTTTGTGCCAACAAGCCGTCCAACGCCCGGCCAATATATCGCTCATGGTTGTAGGCCGGCATGCAAACGGTTACCCGGCAGCCGGCATTCTCCAACTGGACGGCGTCGCACATCTCTTAAGCCCGATTTCTTCTTATGTCCATGGAAACGACCGAATGGATTCAACCACGTGTGTCGCCGCCGATGTCGTCAAATGCGGCCCGATCGGCAAGCTGAGTTCTTCGCGCCCCCACATTTCCGCATGAGGGAAACTCCCAACCGTCAAATTCATTTCGGCATAAGCCGGAGCCAGGTGCGGCGGCTGCGGGTAGTGAATGAGCGTTTCAATTCCTTTTTCTTTCAAAAAAACTTGCAGCTCGTCGCGGCGCTTGCAACAGATCGGAAACAGGTGCCAAACAGGCTCAGCTCCATCCATCACGTCCAACAATTTAACATCCTCCAAATATTGAAGACCGTTTTGGTATAATTCCGCAATATTTCGCCGCCTTTGCGTCCATTCGTCCAATTTGCGCAGTTTGACGCGCAAAAAACCCGCTTGCAACTCGTCAATACGGGAATTTACCCCCTTTTGATCATGCTGATATTTCTTTTTTGTGCCGTAATTCCGCAATATCCTGATTTTGTCTGCCAATTCACTGTCATTGGTCAATACCGCGCCCCCGTCGCTAAAGGCTCCCAAGTTTTTCCCCGGATAAAAGCTGAATGCCGCGGCATCCCCCCATCCCCCAACCGGTCGTCCCCTGTATGCTGCCCCATGAGCTTGCGCCGCATCCTCCAACACCATCAAACCGTGCCGCGATGCCACCTCTAAAACAGGTGCCATATCCGCTGGCTGGCCAAACAAATGGACTGGCACAATGGCGCGGGTGCGGACGGTCACCGCTCTTTCCAATTGCCCCGGATCCAGATTGCAGGTGCCCTGCAGTACATCCACCGGGACAGGAACTGCACCTGTCTGGGATACCGCCAGCCAAGTCGCAATAAAAGTCATCGCCGGCACAATCACCTCGTCGCCCGCACCGATACCCTGTGAACGCAGGGCCAAATACAACGCATCCAAGCCATTTGCCACCGTCACCGCGTGCTTCACCCCGCAATAAGCGGCAAATTCCTCCTCGAAAGCCTCCGTTTCCCTCCCGAGCAGATGCCATCCCCCCGTCATCACCCGGCGATAAACTTCGTCGAACTCCTGCGCCAATTCGTCATAAGAGGCCCGCAAATCCAAAAAAAGTATTTTTTTCATGTCTCTGGCCCTTTGGCGGCAGCCAAAAACTGCTGATAATCCCTGTAATAATCTGATTCATCATAAAAATCGGATGCCAGCACCAGACAGACCGACCCGGACGAAAAATTGTCGATGGTCCGCCAAATCATCGGACAAATGTACAATCCGTAATACGACCGATTCAAGTGGAACGTCTTCTGTTCGAATCCGTCGTCCAGATGGATGTCGAAACTGCCCGACATGGCCACCACCAATTGGTGCAGTCCCTTGTGGGCATGCCCCGCTCGGTTCGCCCCGCCGGGCACGTCGTAGAGGTAATAGACCCGCCGGATCTCGAACGGAACGTGCTGCCCGCCCTCGATGAAAGTCAGGTTGCCGCGCGGTTCACGCACGATCGGCAAGTCGATCATGCGGACGTTTTTCAATGGATTCATCGCCGTCATTGCGTTCGTGCGTGTGGATTCATGGATAGGGGCGCTCGGTCAAAGGAGGCTCGACGATGCACGTCAAATCCCCGATCCGCCCGGAAACGCGGGCCGGATTGCCCACCACCACCGCTCCGGGCGGGACATCCTTGGTCACCACGCTTCCCGCCCCCACCAGCGCCCGTTCGCCGATGGTCACCATGGGCAAGATCGTCGCGTTGGCCCCGATTTGAGCGCCCCGCTTGATCGTGGGCCCGCGCATGCATTTCCGGGAAAAGGCGCAGCCGGGATGCGGATCGTTGGCGATCATGACGCCGGGCGCAAGAAACACGTCGTCTTCCAGGACGGTGAACTGCGCCACGTACACGTTGTGGTGGATCTTGACCCGGTGGCCGATCGCGCACCCGTAATCGACCGTGGAATTCGACCACAGCGAAAAATCGTCGCCGATGGCGTTCTCTTCCCGGACGATGGCGTTGTGCCCGACGTTGAGGCGGGCGCCGATGCGGGAGCCGGCGTAGATGACGGAACCCGAGCGGACGACGGCCCCCGCCCCTATCTCCAGGCACAAGTCGGCGATCGGCCGCTCCGGCATGCACCCGATCAGCGCGGACTCCGCCGCGACGAGATCGTCGGCGACGCGGAGTTCGACTCTTTTGTTCGGTTGGCGGTGGGCGTTCATTGAAGATGCTGGATCATGGATTTTTTTCCTGGAATTGGCAATCGCCGCGTGAGGACCTCTTGAGAAGCCCGCCGCGCCTCGACTAAACCCGGAACCCCGTCATCGCGCAGACGGAAACGCGATTTCAGCCGAGGAAAAACCGACTTTAAGAACATTCTTGACGCATTCTCCGACTCCCTCCGGCGGGAAACAGTACAGCGCTTGGCTGATCGCCCGGCGTTTCCCCGCCAACGGATCCTGTCCATCCATCAACTGGGCGATGCGCGAATCAAGCTCGGCTTCATCGCTTGCCCAATAGCACCCTTCGGCCAATTGGTCCCCGATTTCATTGAAAACGTGCGTGCGATGCGTATAGATGACGGGCTTGTCCAAGGGCATATATTCCCAAATCAAGGACGAAACGTCGGAAATCAAAATGTCGGCGGAAAGCAGCGCCTTGCGGTAATCCGCAGACACATCCAGGGTCATGTTCGGCGCCGTCTCGTAGGTGCGGACCAACGCTTCCAAAAGCGGCGGGGTGAGTTCCCCGGTCTGGAGCAGATTCTTGAACATCAGCGGGTGTGGACGAAAAACGAAATCGATCCGGGGATGCCGACGACAAAGCCGCACGAAATAGTCCTTGTACTCGAAGAAATGGCACACCCCTTCTTCCGTGCGCCATCTCGGCGTCCAGAGGATGCGAACCCTTTCCTCGGCTCCAGGCCCGGACGCCCCCCCAGCTTCGGTCCCCAAGGCATTTTTCACAAAATCCAGCTTGGGCGAACCGGTCACCACTACCGATTCGGGCTTGAACCAGCTGCATGTCCCGAAACGCCGGACAAATCTTTCCTTCGCCAACGAACTTTCTTTGAATATATACGCCATCCGGCGCATATAGGATTCGGGATGCAGGATGTCATCGACCTCTCCCTGGAAGATGCTGGTTGCATAAGGAACATAACACAGCCGGGCATGCATGGCCAAAGCATCCGCCTGCCAGACGGGGGGATAAAACGAGTAGGGCGTTTGCATGAACAGATAGTCCGGCATCAACGAAACCGGATCCAACCATGAACCCTTGCTTGGGTCGTATCCTTGAATCGCCCGAATCCCCCCTGCCTTGCAAAACGAAAACATGTCGTCTCCCGCGGCCCGGATGGTGTTGGAAATCGGCATGGCCACAACCAACGGATCAAACGTCGGGTCGCCGAGCATCGCATCGAATATTGACTCGTACATGGGCCACAAGGCCGGTTCGTGGCAGACAAACAGCACCTTGATCGGAATTCGGAGCCGGCCCTTGAACAGCGCCCGGCTGGCCCAAGCCATGCGAGCGTGCATTTCCTGGCTGGCCTCCAGCCGGGCGATTTCGACCTGATGCCGACGAACGAGGTCGTCCACCTCGCTGGAATGCACCACTTGCCACAGGATGCGATCCAAAGCAGGGTGCCGCTTGATCCATCGGATGGCCCGATCTTTAATTTTTCGCGAAAGTTTCATTCGAGGAGACTCAAACCTCGGCGTTTGAGGATTCCATCGCAACGCAGTTGCTTGACCTATACAGCCTCATGATCCGATCCGGTTATAAGCCATGGCCCCGGTCTGGCTATTCATGGCGATCTCGAGACAATTCACCGGCAATCACCTGCACCAAATCACCGGAAACGGCGGTCGGGTTGTTGTTCAGCCGCTCAAGGTTCACGTTTTCCAAGAGAAGCCGGGATAAATCCGCCGCGCCCATGGGCAGATGGCATTCCAGTCCGATGTCGCGAATCAGGCGCTGAATCCCATGTTCATCCACTCCCGGGACCGAAATCCCTTGTCGCATGTGGTGTCCCACCAGAAATGGCAACAGCAAGGCCACCGCATGGCCGTGGGGAAGCTCAAAGCGCATGGAGAGCACGTAGGCAAAGGCATGCGCCGCCGTGGTCTTGGAAATATCGATGGCGCGCCCCGCCAAGTGGGCGGCTTCCAGCATGGCGGCCCGGTTCTGCGGGTCTGGGCGGTTCACGGCGGCGAACAGATTCTCCAGCGCAAGTTCGATGGCGCGGCGAGCATACCCCCGAGACTCCTCCGTGGCGCCCTTCGCCCAATGCGACTCGACCCCTTGCGCCAACGCATCCATGCCCACGCATGCGGTTTGATATGGGGGCAAGGAATAGGTCCATTCCGGAACCAGCAAGGCGTGGCTGGGGCGGAGGCTTTCGCTTGCGAGCGAATATTTCACCTGGCCTTGGTAAACCACGGCAAAATGAGTGGCTTCGCTTCCGCTTCCCGCCGTAGTCGGGATCGCAAGCAAAGGGCACAGGGGCACAGAGTCCGCCCACTGGTTGCGAAGGGCGACGTCTAGGCCGATCTTCCGGGTGCCAAGAAAATTGATCAACTTGGCCATATCGATAACGCTTCCGCCGCCAATGGCCAGAATGCCCGCTGCATGGACCGCCCTGAATCTGTCGACGCCCAGGGCCACTTCGCAATCCTTGGGATTGGGTGAGAACTCCGAAAAGACGTGGAAAGACGTGCGGTCTGCCTGTCGCAACCAGTCCTGTGCCCCGGAAGCCCGAAAGGAGTTGGGCTTGCACACAAGCAGAATGGGCCCGCGCCCCACGCACCGGATAAAACCGGAAAGAAAGGCTCCTGCGCCTTCAAGGCCGTTATGAACCAGTTGTTTCATTTGACGCGATAAAGTCCATGAACGATTTTTTGTTGTCTTCCGGCCGGGTGGTCGGCCGCCCCAAGTCTTTCCGGGCACCTTTGGCCACGCGCACTTCCAGGAAGTGCGGACCTTCGGTCCAAACAAGGTTGTGCATGGCCGGCTGGATTTCGTCCTCCCCCTCGAGGCGAAGGGACGACGGATAGCCACAGGCTTCGGCTACGCGGACGAGATCCACGTTGAATCCGACCGTGGGCTGCCCGCCGACGGAATCATGCGCGCCATTGTTCAATACGACATGAAGCACGTTCCTTGCTCCGGAGGCGCCGAGGATGGCCATGGCGCCCATATGCATCAGGACGGCGCCGTCCCCATCCAGGCAGACCGTCGGCCGTCCCGGATTGGCAAGCGCCATGCCCAGGGCGATTTGCGAGGCGTGCCCCATCGACCCCACCGTGAGGAAATCCCGTTGGTGCCCCCGCCCGGTCCGCTCCCTGAATTCGAACAACTCCCTGGAAATATGGCCGGTGGTGGCCACCACGGCCGAATCCGCCGGGAGCAAGGAAACGATACGGGCAATGGCCGCTTCGCGTTTGAGCAAGTAAGGCGAGACCTGCGCAAAGGATTTGGAGTATTTTTCGAACGTGTTCGCGCGGACAATCAGCGCAACGGGGCCCCGGGTCTCGATGGCCAAACGAATCATTTCACCCAAGCATTCGATGGCCGGGGCGGTATCGGCTGGCAACGTGCGATGAGGAATTCCCATCGTCCCGCACAAGGCCGGCGTGATTGCGCCCTGCTTCACGTGCTGCGGTTCGTCATGCACGCCGGGCTCGCCGCGCCAGCCAATCAGCAACAACATGGGAATGCCGTAGATCGCGGGATCTGCCAGCGAAACCAACGGATTGACGGCATTGCCAAGGCCCGAGTTTTGCATATAGATCAGCGCCAACCGGCCAGTCGCTAAATAATGGCCAGCGGCAAGCGCAACCGCACCGCCCTCATTCGCGGCGATGACATGCGATCTTTCCGGCACGTGGTCGGACAGGTAGGCGCAGAAATGCCCCAGCAACGAGTCCGGCACACCGGTGAAAAAGCGGATCCCGTTTTTTTGAAACGCGTCCAACAGAATTCCGGTATCGATCATGCCGGCTCCGCGTTCAGATCAAGGCGAGAATTTCTTTGATCGACATGCACAACGGCTCAGCCTCAAGCGCACGCCCATGCTGGAGGATGGTTTCCGCCGTTTTCAGCATGGCGGGATAGGAACTCCGCAACAGATGGTTGGCGTAAATCACAATGTTGACCCCCATTGCCATCAGTTCCTGTTCCGTGACCTGGGAATACGTGCTTGGCACGGCCACAAGCGGAACGCGGCTGGACAATTGGCCATAGGCCCCGCAGAACGCCGCTATTTCAGCCGGAGTTTTGGACCTGCTGTGGATCATGATGCCGTCTGCGCCGGCCGCGATGTAAGCCTGCACGCGCTCCATCGCATCGTCTTGGCCGGCGCCGACGATCAGGCTTTCGCAACGGGCCATCACCATGAAATCATCGGAAACCTGAGCTTGTTTCCCCGCCCTTATTTTTTCGGCCATGTCCGCGATAGTGGCTTGCGCCTGGGGCGGGACTTCTTCCAGGAGGGAATTGTGTTTCAACCCGATCTTGTCTTCAATGATCACAGCGGAAACCCCCAAGCGTTCAAGGGTCCGGACCATGAAGGCGAAATGCTCCGGCAGCCCCCCGCTGTCGCCATCATAAATGATGGGCTTGGTCGTCACTTCCAGAATATCGTTGACCGTATGAAGGCGGGAAGTCAAATCGACGCATTCGATGTCCGGCTTGCCCTTCAAGGTGGAGTCGGTAAGACTGCTGAGCCACATGGCATCGAATTCGGCGGCCTGCCCCATGGACCCCACCCGGCAATTTTCGACAATCAGCCCACTCAAGCCACTGTGCACTTCCATCGCGCGCACCAAGGATTTTGCATTCAAAAGACGGCGCAGGCGAAGCCGGCGGACATCCGGAGTAATGCCCACTTCGCGAATCGCCTTGTTCAGCATGGAGGAAGAAATGCCGGGCGTATAGGCCGGCTCGATCAACTGTCCACCCCATTCGGCCAGCGCATCGATCACTTGCTGGCGCGTTTTCTGCTGCACGCCTTCTTTCCAGTCGTCGCCATGCACCACGTAATCCGGCTTCAACAGGCGAAGGTTGGGCACATAGTCGAGTGTCTCCTGCGGCACGACTCGTTCCACCCCTTTTAGATTCTCCACCACGACTTTTCGCTGTTCATAGGTCATGTGGGGAAGGCGCTTGTAACTGGCGATGGCGGCATCGGTCAGCAAGCCGACCACGACGCGGCCCAATTCACGAGCGGTTTGAAGAATATTCAAATGCCCGGGGTGTATCAAATCGGCACTCATGCCTACATAGACGATTTTTTCACTCATGACGTTTGCATCCATTTTCCTTTCGATGCAACGGCACCGAACGGTCCTCGAATCGGCCTGCCCCGGACTTAGCAGGCCCCCGCTTCCCAGCGGTGCGGCAACGAAATGCGTCCCAGCATCTTCCGCGCACACTGGATTTCGAATTTCAGCGCATCCCAGTTCCAATCGTAGAAACCAATCATCTGTTCGTCCGCTAGGCCGGCAGACACCCAGTACTCGCCCGCGCCCAACCCGAGCTCGGGGAAGACCAGATCGACGTGGGATCGGCCGATTTTCCGCGCGATCGAGATTCCATCGTACAACGTGACATAGGCGCTGTACAGCGCTTCCTCCTTGGTCCGGATGGACAGGCTGACGTGGATGCCCGGAATGGGTTCGTCGATCTCGTAGGTCAACCGGATCCTCAATTCCTTTCCGGTTTCGATCCGCTCCAGTTTCCTGCCGTCCGGCGCAACGGCCGCCACGTCCAGTATCCTGGCGCCCGTCAGCCGGGTTTTGCCCGCGTCATCCCGCGCGGAATTCGGTCCCGCCTTCCCCTGACGATCCAGCCAGATGCCGTATTGGGAAGCCACGGTCCCCGTGTCGCCCAAACCCGCCATTTGCCCGTTGCGCAACCAGAGGCATTTGGGACAAAGCCGCTGGATGTTGGCGATTTCATGCGAAACAAAAATCACGCTGACCCCGGTCTCCAGCAAGGCGGCGAGCCGCCGATAGCATTTGGCCCTGAATCCGGCGTCGCCCACGGCCAGCACTTCATCCGCCAAGAGAATATCGGGGCTCAGCGACGAGGCCACGGCGAATCCCAACCTCACGGCCATGCCGGAACTGTAGTTCTGCACCGGGGTATCGATGAAGTCGCCGATCTCGGCGAAGTCGATGATCTCGTCGAGCTTGGCATCGATCTCCTTCTTGGTCAGACCCAAGACGGAGGCGTTGATGAAAATGTTCTCCCGCCCGGTCAAAACGGGGTTGAATCCCGCCCCGAGGGCGATCAGGGCCCCGATGCGGCCGCGCATCTCGATCCGACCGGCGTCGGGCTTGATCAGGCCGTTAAGCATCTTGAGCAGCGTGGTTTTTCCTGCCCCATTCCGCCCGATCAACCCCAAGCATTCGCCGCGCTTGAGCTCAAATGAGACATTGTTGACCGCCCAAAACTCCTTCGGGCGGAGCCCCAAGGAGTTAGACTGTGGACTGCGGACT
>Ga0116160_1005432_pt1 | contig 10194 bp, 13 predicted proteins | sample AD_JPNAS2_MetaG_FD_89879 | JGI IMG/M metagenome (GOLD analysis project Ga0116160, IMG submission 89879) | Active sludge microbial communities of municipal wastewater-treating anaerobic digesters from Japan - AD_JPNAS2_MetaG | ecosystem: Engineered > Bioreactor > Anaerobic > Digestate | place... | reverse complement strand
GTCGCGCCCCACGCGGGCGCGTGGATTGAAACATTCAACTACGGCTTCCGAGCGCGGGATATATTAGTCGCGCCCCACGCGGGCGCGTGGATTGAAACACTCGCTCGAATCGTGTTGGGTCAGTGTCACTTTGTCGCGCCCCACGCGGGCGCGTGGATTGAAACTTGCCGTCCTGCGTCCCTTTGTCCTTAAAGGCAGGTCGCGCCCCACGCGGGCGCGTGGATTGAAACGCGCCCATTGCTGCCAAGCGGTCAAGCATAATGTGTCGCGCCCCACGCGGGCGCGTGGATTGAAACAGGCTTAACGAGGTTTATGGGCAAACAATTGCTGGTCGCGCCCCACGCGGGCGCGTGGATTGAAACTTTTCGCAACCGTTATCCGGTCTTGTCGTTTACTTGTCGCGCCCCACGCGGGCGCGTGGATTGAAACGATTGCAGTATACGCTTTTGCCCTTCCTTCTTGCGTCGCGCCCCACGCGGGCGCGTGGATTGAAACGTTGTTGCCATCAGCAGCTCTGCTCAATCGGGCAGTCGCGCCCCACGCGGGCGCGTGGATTGAAACTCCTCCCTTTCCTCGCACCGCGGGCAAAGTGTCCGTCGCGCCCCACGCGGGCGCGTGGATTGAAACTGCTTCCCGTTCACGCCGTATGGCGGTCGGAATACGTCGCGCCCCACGCGGGCGCGTGGATTGAAACTACAGAGCCTCCGGCCCTGCCAAGGATCCGCGCGGTCGCGCCCCACGCGGGCGCGTGGATTGAAACCGTAGACACCCCACAACCTACCCCGCAAGATACGTCGCGCCCCACGCGGGCGCGTGGATTGAAACCTTCCAACGGTAATTTCTTCAACCATTTTATAAGTCGCGCCCCACGCGGGCGCGTGGATTGAAACGCCTTATTTTTGAGCGCGAGCTCATCCCAGCCATGTCGCGCCCCACGCGGGCGCGTGGATTGAAACGTATCCAACAATAGTTGAGAAGACGGAATCAAGAGTCGCGCCCCACGCGGGCGCGTGGATTGAAACGAGGCAAAATATCCTATTATCAGAGCATGTAAAGTCGCGCCCCACGCGGGCGCGTGGATTGAAACGCCGCCCTGCGGGTGGGAGAATTCGGCGACAGCTGTCGCGCCCCACGCGGGCGCGTGGATTGAAACGTTGTCCCAGCGCAGCAATGTGGCTCTTCCATTGCGTCGCGCCCCACGCGGGCGCGTGGATTGAAACCTAACATTTTCGAGCATCATCCGCCTCCTCTCGCGTCGCGCCCCACGCGGGCGCGTGGATTGAAACTTTCTATCCATTCCAACTTTTCTTCACCACGATATGTCGCGCCCCACGCGGGCGCGTGGATTGAAACTTGCCCTTGGGAAGCAAAAGACCATGTATTACCTGTCGCGCCCCACGCGGGCGCGTGGATTGAAACTTGCCCGGAACTCTCTGTTTGACGTAATAGACAAGTCGCGCCCCACGCGGGCGCGTGGATTGAAACTGTAGAACTCGCAGAAAAAGAAAAAGGCAAACTCGTCGCGCCCCACGCGGGCGCGTGGATTGAAACTGACGTAATTCGGGTAGTCCTGTGCCCATTTTTACGGTCGCGCCCCACGCGGGCGCGTGGATTGAAACTCAAGGACGCCTATCGCGCGCAGGTTGAGGCTGCGTCGCGCCCCACGCGGGCGCGTGGATTGAAACTAATGTAATCTTTGACGATTTCGCCGCCCAAAGTTGTCGCGCCCCACGCGGGCGCGTGGATTGAAACTTGTATGCGCCGCCAACTGTCTCCTCCCCAGCTTTGTCGCGCCCCACGCGGGCGCGTGGATTGAAACTTACCGTTATCATCTTACAACCTCCTCCCTCATCGTCGCGCCCCACGCGGGCGCGTGGATTGAAACTCCAGCAAGTTACTATTTGCGATACCTACTGGAGAGTCGCGCCCCACGCGGGCGCGTGGATTGAAACACTTCCGGCTTATGATAGGTATCAATGTTGATCGTGTCGCGCCCCACGCGGGCGCGTGGATTGAAACTTACCGGCCTTGATGCAACCGTCATGGTAACGCGGTCGCGCCCCACGCGGGCGCGTGGATTGAAACTCTCGAGGCTGAAAGTGTTTTTCTCGTCTCCGCCGGTCGCGCCCCACGCGGGCGCGTGGATTGAAACCGCGCATTCATGGGCTTTCTCTACCCTAGCGATTGTCGCGCCCCACGCGGGCGCGTGGATTGAAACTTTGCCTGCCGCGCCCAGAGCGCACCGATCTTTTGTCGCGCCCCACGCGGGCGCGTGGATTGAAACTGCTGCTGCTGATTTTTTATCTCCTCCGCCCATTGGTCGCGCCCCACGCGGGCGCGTGGATTGAAACTGCTTATTGTCGCCGCTTATAGCGCAGTCTCAACGTCGCGCCCCACGCGGGCGCGTGGATTGAAACCTGGGATGGCCGACTCGTCGATGATGGAGATTGCGTCGCGCCCCACGCGGGCGCGTGGATTGAAACAGCTTCCAGCAATCTCTCAATCTCGCTTTCCGGGAGTCGCGCCCCACGCGGGCGCGTGGATTGAAACCTCTCCCATACCAATAGATACTATAAGCTACTAGAGGTCGCGCCCCACGCGGGCGCGTGGATTGAAACCTAAAAGCATTTGCAGGAATCCCGTGCTTTCCATGTCGCGCCCCACGCGGGCGCGTGGATTGAAACTGATTAAAGCACACACTGCACAGCTCCTGCCTGGGTCGCGCCCCACGCGGGCGCGTGGATTGAAACTGTATCTGTATCTGTATCTATACGCGTTTCATTTCGTCGCGCCCCACGCGGGCGCGTGGATTGAAACCAGCGCACGCCCGACTCCCAGCCGAAGCCCTCCGCGTCGCGCCCCACGCGGGCGCGTGGATTGAAACCTTCCATATACGCCTCCTCTTAGGGATATGTCCGGTCGCGCCCCACGCGGGCGCGTGGATTGAAACGCGTATTGATATCCGCTCCGCTCAAGCAGAGTGAGTCGCGCCCCACGCGGGCGCGTGGATTGAAACTTAATCCTTGATAGCTTGTCATCGATTCGCACCAGTCGCGCCCCACGCGGGCGCGTGGATTGAAACATCTAGCCCTCCTATTCCTAGCGCCGGTACTCGTGTCGCGCCCCACGCGGGCGCGTGGATTGAAACTACTCCTGCAAAACAAGTGCCACAAAATATTGCGGTCGCGCCCCACGCGGGCGCGTGGATTGAAACGATTGTCACACGAACGGCAAGATTGCGAAGCAGGGTCGCGCCCCACGCGGGCGCGTGGATTGAAACCAGCCGAAGCCGACGCGCTGAAGGCTGAGGAATGTCGCGCCCCACGCGGGCGCGTGGATTGAAACAGGCGTATACATCCCAGAGCATGCGCCAGGGTACAGTCGCGCCCCACGCGGGCGCGTGGATTGAAACTAGATTTTGCGGTAGAGCCGCCTATCATTCTTTCAGTCGCGCCCCACGCGGGCGCGTGGATTGAAACTAATTATGAGGCCGGGTTCGCCCTCTTGTAAAAATGTCGCGCCCCACGCGGGCGCGTGGATTGAAACGAGCAAGATACTGGCGGAATTGGGAAAAAAATCCTGTCGCGCCCCACGCGGGCGCGTGGATTGAAACTAATCAATCAAATCGTCAAAACCTGTCCATCCTTGCGTCGCGCCCCACGCGGGCGCGTGGATTGAAACCGGCTTCTATTGTCCAACCACCCCACTTGCCGTCGTCGCGCCCCACGCGGGCGCGTGGATTGAAACTCTGCTTTTATGGTCGCATTATTAAGATCAATAGACAGTCGCGCCCCACGCGGGCGCGTGGATTGAAACTTTGCCTACCAACTCAACGTATGGAGTCAAAATAGTCGCGCCCCACGCGGGCGCGTGGATTGAAACGAGAGATGCCAACGTCGAGACTATCTTGCGGTTGCGTCGCGCCCCACGCGGGCGCGTGGATTGAAACGCGCAGGGCTGGAAAAAAATATCGCCGGCAAACAAAGTCGCGCCCCACGCGGGCGCGTGGATTGAAACGGCAAACACTAATAAGCGCATCCGGTACTTGCATGGTCGCGCCCCACGCGGGCGCGTGGATTGAAACCCGCAAGCGGACCGGCTTGCTCTACAAGAGTATCAGTCGCGCCCCACGCGGGCGCGTGGATTGAAACCATCCTTTACTCCTTTTCCCCAGCTGATGCACTCACGTCGCGCCCCACGCGGGCGCGTGGATTGAAACAACTCTTTTAGCCCGCACAGCGTCATCTGCGCGGCGTCGCGCCCCACGCGGGCGCGTGGATTGAAACTCCTCGCACCGCGGGCAAAGTGTCCGCGATGCAACGTCGCGCCCCACGCGGGCGCGTGGATTGAAACGGTAGATATTGCAAGGGCTGCTCTTGAGCAACAGTCGCGCCCCACGCGGGCGCGTGGATTGAAACGAGGGCATGGAGTTGCAGCTCCTGCGCATCAATGAGTCGCGCCCCACGCGGGCGCGTGGATTGAAACAATTATTCCTACAACATTTTCGACAATTTTTTTTGTCGCGCCCCACGCGGGCGCGTGGATTGAAACTGTTTAAGGTCGTCCCATCCGTCTTTGATATTTGTCGCGCCCCACGCGGGCGCGTGGATTGAAACTACCGACTCATGGGCACGGCACTATGGCGCGGCATAGTCGCGCCCCACGCGGGCGCGTGGATTGAAACACATTCGGCCAGCGATCCGCCTAATGTGCGGTCCGTCGCGCCCCACGCGGGCGCGTGGATTGAAACTTTGTATTGTCTATTGCCGGCCGCCAGTCGTCCTGTCGCGCCCCACGCGGGCGCGTGGATTGAAACTGCTGACCGTCGTTGCTTTATAAATATCAATTTCTGTCGCGCCCCACGCGGGCGCGTGGATTGAAACCTCGCCATTTTTAAGCGCATCGCGGATTGCTAGCGTCGCGCCCCACGCGGGCGCGTGGATTGAAACGCAAGCTCAAGACCGCGTGGGTATCCGCCGACGGCAGTCGCGCCCCACGCGGGCGCGTGGATTGAAACCCGAACAGTTCGGCGAGGAGGCATGGATTACCTTGGTCGCGCCCCACGCGGGCGCGTGGATTGAAACCTTGGCGCGGTTTTTAAGCGCCAGCTCGTCCCAGCGTCGCGCCCCACGCGGGCGCGTGGATTGAAACGACGTTAACTCTAACCTCGTCCGTCCGCTCACGGGGGTCGCGCCCCACGCGGGCGCGTGGATTGAAACTGCGCTGACAATTACTTTCGCGTCGGCCATCTCATCGGTCGCGCCCCACGCGGGCGCGTGGATTGAAACGCCCTATTTGACGAAATTGCCGCATATCGCACAAGTCGCGCCCCACGCGGGCGCGTGGATTGAAACTTTTCGTCTCCTGCGCCATTGTGCATGGCGAGCTTGGGTCGCGCCCCACGCGGGCGCGTGGATTGAAACGGCTCTCAAGCTCTGCATTAGCTCGTCGAAGGTCTGCGTCGCGCCCCACGCGGGCGCGTGGATTGAAACGCACTCTTTGACGAGATAGCATCCTACCGCACCGGTCGCGCCCCACGCGGGCGCGTGGATTGAAACTGGATTGCCGCGAGGTAGTCAAACGCGGCCTGTATCGTCGCGCCCCACGCGGGCGCGTGGATTGAAACGTATAGTCCGCGACATAGTCGAGCGCCTCGCGCACGTCGCGCCCCACGCGGGCGCGTGGATTGAAACGTGCATACCAAGAATAAGAAGCTCCCAGTGCCAAGTCGCGCCCCACGCGGGCGCGTGGATTGAAACTTACTCATCCGCTCTTTGCCGCGCTTAAAAACCCGTCGCGCCCCACGCGGGCGCGTGGATTGAAACCAGGTCAGCCAGCGCCGCACGGAATTTGGCGTCAGTCGCGCCCCACGCGGGCGCGTGGATTGAAACTTGAGATATCCATCGGTATCTGCCGCAGCGGCTGAAAGTCGCGCCCCACGCGGGCGCGTGGATTGAAACCCGTTGAAGAGGAGGAGAAAGATGAAAGAGATCATGTCGCGCCCCACGCGGGCGCGTGGATTGAAACGATATACAGCGATATCTGGACGAAGCAAAAAACCTGTCGCGCCCCACGCGGGCGCGTGGATTGAAACAGTATGTTGTCCTTCATATAAGAGGCCAATAGTTGTCGCGCCCCACGCGGGCGCGTGGATTGAAACTCTCCAGGCTTAACCTCAGTCAGCGAGAATGGGGTCGCGCCCCACGCGGGCGCGTGGATTGAAACTGTTGATGCGAGAGATGCGAGAAGCGATAGAAGGTGTCGCGCCCCACGCGGGCGCGTGGATTGAAACAAGCTGCGAATAAAGCCCATAAGGCCGCGATAGAAGTCGCGCCCCACGCGGGCGCGTGGATTGAAACATTTCATTACCGATAATCGTTGCATATGGCTGGAGGTCGCGCCCCACGCGGGCGCGTGGATTGAAACCGCCAATATCGAGCTTCGGCTTTGCTTCAGCAACGTCGCGCCCCACGCGGGCGCGTGGATTGAAACATCCATACCTTGTTGCGCTGGACAGCCGGGATCAGTCGCGCCCCACGCGGGCGCGTGGATTGAAACTTTCAATGCTTCAAGACGGCTTTCGACGACATCGGTCGCGCCCCACGCGGGCGCGTGGATTGAAACTATTCAGTGCCGAATCTATGAGATCTTCGAGCTTGTCGCGCCCCACGCGGGCGCGTGGATTGAAACCAGTACCACGCATTGCGGCGTTCCCACAATACCAAGTCGCGCCCCACGCGGGCGCGTGGATTGAAACTTTGTTTTCTTCACCCATCTTTCTCCTCCTCTCTGTCGCGCCCCACGCGGGCGCGTGGATTGAAACCTGCGATCCTGTAGGTTAAGCGTCGTCTTGGAGAGTCGCGCCCCACGCGGGCGCGTGGATTGAAACATGCTCCCATGCGCCGGTCGATACTAAAGGATAGGTCGCGCCCCACGCGGGCGCGTGGATTGAAACAGTTTAGAATAATTCCATGTTCCCCTCGAAATAAAGTCGCGCCCCACGCGGGCGCGTGGATTGAAACCACTATTCTGATATATCGATTCGCTCCTGATAGGGTCGCGCCCCACGCGGGCGCGTGGATTGAAACTGGAGACAATAATAGTGAGGAAAGCATGATCTTCGTCGCGCCCCACGCGGGCGCGTGGATTGAAACAGTAAACATATTGTTAAGCGCCGCGCGGATTACCGTCGCGCCCCACGCGGGCGCGTGGATTGAAACTTTGCCATAAACCCTCCTATACCAGGGGCTCGCACGTCGCGCCCCACGCGGGCGCGTGGATTGAAACAGCCCCCGGAAGCCTACAGAAACAGCGCTCAGAAGTCGCGCCCCACGCGGGCGCGTGGATTGAAACTGCTCGTTAGCTATTCTTTCTACCTCAGCCACGTGTCGCGCCCCACGCGGGCGCGTGGATTGAAACTAACTACGACGATGGGAAATGCGTAGAATGCCATGAGTCGCGCCCCACGCGGGCGCGTGGATTGAAACATACTTGTGAATATCCATATCAAACCTAAAGAAGGTCGCGCCCCACGCGGGCGCGTGGATTGAAACGCCGCCTGGTATCCAACTGTCGCAAATGCGATTGCGTCGCGCCCCACGCGGGCGCGTGGATTGAAACTTCCCTGATCAGGCACGGGCGGAGCTTGAGCGAATGTCGCGCCCCACGCGGGCGCGTGGATTGAAACTGGATATAACCGTGGAGTTCTTTGTCATCCTCAAGTCGCGCCCCACGCGGGCGCGTGGATTGAAACCGCTCAAACCAGCAGGCAAGATGCTGGCCAAGATTTGTCGCGCCCCACGCGGGCGCGTGGATTGAAACTTGAGGCAAGAATTGTTTCTTCTCCCTGTGCTCTCGCGTCGCGCCCCACGCGGGCGCGTGGATTGAAACCTATGTCAGGTAGAGCACTGGGCACCACAAGTGCGGTCGCGCCCCACGCGGGCGCGTGGATTGAAACTCGACAACCCCAGTCAATGCATCCATCGCATCAGTCGCGCCCCACGCGGGCGCGTGGATTGAAACCTCATATACGTTGTACTGTACAACACGGAGACACGTCGCGCCCCACGCGGGCGCGTGGATTGAAACTTTTTCCATTATACTTTGGCTCATTATCCACGTAAGTCGCGCCCCACGCGGGCGCGTGGATTGAAACACGTCTTCGACATATTCAATGCCGATTCTATTTATGTCGCGCCCCACGCGGGCGCGTGGATTGAAACTAATAATTGCCTTTCGATACTGCCGCCAAAATGCGTCGCGCCCCACGCGGGCGCGTGGATTGAAACTAGAGGAGTAAGAAAATGTGGGAAAAAGTATACCGTCGCGCCCCACGCGGGCGCGTGGATTGAAACCTGAAACAAAAAGGATATATAAGAAAAAGCACAAGGTCGCGCCCCACGCGGGCGCGTGGATTGAAACTGGCGAGGGCTTGAAAATATGCAAGCCCTCATGGGTCGCGCCCCACGCGGGCGCGTGGATTGAAACAGGTAACCTGATCGCCGATCCTCCCCTCATGGTGGGTCGCGCCCCACGCGGGCGCGTGGATTGAAACTGTCCAAATTCTGTAAAGTAAACAGTAAATTGCTTGTCGCGCCCCACGCGGGCGCGTGGATTGAAACCGTCTATGGTATAGCTATCATCTAAACAATTAAAGTCGCGCCCCACGCGGGCGCGTGGATTGAAACTTTGCGAACTGGGGGCTGCACGATCTCTATTGTGGTCGCGCCCCACGCGGGCGCGTGGATTGAAACATTGGCTATCTGGAAGATTTAGTCAGTGAAATACCCGTCGCGCCCCACGCGGGCGCGTGGATTGAAACCCGCTCTAGCTGCTCTACAAGACAGGCCTATAAATGTCGCGCCCCACGCGGGCGCGTGGATTGAAACTACTGTTCCTGTAGTGCCTATGGGCACTTTTCGACGTCGCGCCCCACGCGGGCGCGTGGATTGAAACACGACTGGGGCGTACCGGTCTGATGAGTTTGTGCCTGTCGCGCCCCACGCGGGCGCGTGGATTGAAACTTCAAAATAATAATCTACATCTATATCATCTTCATGTCGCGCCCCACGCGGGCGCGTGGATTGAAACTAGAGGAGGAAAGGAAAATGAAGTATCAATTAAAGTCGCGCCCCACGCGGGCGCGTGGATTGAAACATGATAAAAACAATGAAGAGATAGTTTTTGAAGGAGTCGCGCCCCACGCGGGCGCGTGGATTGAAACGATGAATTCAGAATCATTGCCACCGATATAAAAATTGTCGCGCCCCACGCGGGCGCGTGGATTGAAACATTTTTTCTACCTCTCCCCTCTTGCTTCTTCTGGTATGTCGCGCCCCACGCGGGCGCGTGGATTGAAACCTGCCCACATTTCCGGGGGTACCCCCCATAGTGGGTCGCGCCCCACGCGGGCGCGTGGATTGAAACTATTTATAGTATATGGAGGAAAGGAAAATGAATGGTCGCGCCCCACGCGGGCGCGTGGATTGAAACTGAATATCCTTGCAAAGCTTGACATTAAAAGTATCATGTCGCGCCCCACGCGGGCGCGTGGATTGAAACTTGAAGGAACATACACGGATTGCATGAAGTACATGTCGCGCCCCACGCGGGCGCGTGGATTGAAACGTGGAAGTCATCAACATACTGTCGTGTAGAGTAGTCGCGCCCCACGCGGGCGCGTGGATTGAAACTTGTAAATATCACTTGCTTTCGTCTTTCTCCTCCTCGTCGCGCCCCACGCGGGCGCGTGGATTGAAACGATATATCGGAACGTTGAAATGCGCATCAATGGGTCGCGCCCCACGCGGGCGCGTGGATTGAAACGCGCATGCTGGCTTTTGTATCATCAGGTACTATGGTCGCGCCCCACGCGGGCGCGTGGAGTTGATTGAAATCCCGATACCATAGCTAAACTTGGTAACAGCTTTAGTTTGCCCTGATAATCATCACCTTGCTGATAGTATCATTTGATACTATAATAACAGCATGAAACCTCCATATGAAATTACTCAAACGATTCTCAATATCTATGGACAGATCAATGAAGCGCTTGGTTTCTGCAAAAGTCTTCTCCTCATTAAACCAGAACCTCGCTTGAGAAAAGAAAATAGAATTAAAACCATTTATTCTTCATTGGCGATCGAAGGTAACACGCTCGATATTGAACAAGTCACCGCGCTCATCGATAACTTT
>Ga0116160_1005428_pt1 | contig 10198 bp, 9 predicted proteins | sample AD_JPNAS2_MetaG_FD_89879 | JGI IMG/M metagenome (GOLD analysis project Ga0116160, IMG submission 89879) | Active sludge microbial communities of municipal wastewater-treating anaerobic digesters from Japan - AD_JPNAS2_MetaG | ecosystem: Engineered > Bioreactor > Anaerobic > Digestate | place... | reverse complement strand
GGAAGTTGTACCCGATTTTGGGGAGCGCAAAGAATTTCTGGAGATCAAGGAGCCGGAGATCATCAGTGAGTACAGAGTGAAAATAGAACTGCAGTAAATCAACTAAATCACCGAAAAAACCAATAGATATGAAACGCCTGATAATAGCATCACTACTCCTTTTAAGCCTCGCTTGCAGCCGGTACGATCGTTACGAGATGGATCTGGCGGCAGAGTGGAAGTTTCAAATGGACGAAGACGACCTGGGCATGGACCAAAAATGGTTTGATACCCGGCTGTCCGGTCGCATGGCTTTGCCCGGCTCCATGATGGAAGCCGGTCTGGGAAAGGAACTAACGCTGCAAACCCAATGGACAGCCAGTATTTACGACAGTTCCTGGTTTTTTAATCCCGATTTGGAGCCTTATCGTCGGCCCGGGCAGTTGAAGTTCCCGTTTTGGTTGACGCCTCCGGTGTATTACGTGGGGCCCGCCTGGTATCAACGCGAACTACGGATTCCTCGTGATTGGGAGGGCCGGCAACTTATCCTCAGGCTGGAACGCCCCCACTGGGAGTCGCAGGTATGGGTGAATTCCGAGCCTGCCGGTATGCAAAATTCGCTGTCGGTGCCTCATGAATACGATCTGACAAGCTTGTTGAGGCCGGGGAAGAACCGTCTGACCCTGAGGATAGACAACCGGGTAAAAGATATCAAACCGGGTCCCGACTCGCACAGTATCAGCGATCACACTCAGGGCAACTGGAACGGCATTGCCGGAGAGATTAAGCTGTTTGCCAGACCAAAAATTATGCTCAGTGACGTTCAGGTTTATCCCGATCCCCTCAGCGGACGTGTTCGCCTGGTTTGCAGCATCGACAACCGGAGCGGAGAGCCCTGCGAGGGCGAATTGCTGGCTGAGGCCCGTCTGTTTAATGTGGAGCAAAAAGCCGGTTCCTCTAAGGCAGGACAAAAAGCCGGTTCGCAGAGGGCAAGTTTTCCGGTTCAGCTTGATACAGGCGAACAAATTTTGGAGTTAGCGATGGAAATGGGCGAGGAGCGACAGCTCTGGGAGGAGTTTCATCCGGCTTTGTACAAGTTGTCTCTTGAGCTCAGTTGCGGAAAGGTCGATGCAGACCGTTTCGAAACACAGTTTGGCTTTCGCAGTTTTGAGGCCGAGGGCACGCGCTTTCTTATAAACGGACGTCCGGTTTTTTTGCGCGGTACGGTGGAATGTGCCGCCCATCCGCTGACGGGCTACGCTCCCATGGACAAGGCTTATTGGCGTGAACTTTACCAAAAGGCAATGGCCTATGGGGTCAATCATTTTCGTTTTCATTCCTGGTGTCCGCCCCGGGCTGCTTTTGAGGCCGCCGACGAGCTGGGAATTTACTTGCAGCCCGAAGGGCCTTTCTGGACCAATCACGGCACGGCTGTGGGCAACGGCTGGCCGATCGATCGATACATCCGCGAGGAATGCGACCGTATTTTGAAAGCCTACGGCAATCATCCTTCTTTTGTGCTATTTGCTTACGGCAACGAGCCGGCAGGCCGCCATCAGATCACTTTCCTCAACGGATTGGTGGATTACTGGAAAGAGCAGGATCCGCGCCGGCTCTATACCCACGCTGCCATCGGCCGAAGCTGGCCCCTGGCGCCTTCGAACGAGTTTATCATCCGTTCCGAATCGCGAGGCCTGCCTTGGGACAGGCGTCCCAACAGCGAGTTTGATTTTTCCGACAAGATCGCACCCTACAATGTGCCTTACTTAGCTCACGAGATGGGACAGTATTGTGTTTTTCCCGATTTCGGCGAAATACCCAAATACACCGGGGTTTACCGGGCCAAAAACTTTGAGATGTTCAAAGCGGAACTGGAAAGAAAGCATATGGGCCTTCAGGCCCGGGATTTTTTCATGGCCTCGGGCAAGTTTCAGGCCATCTGCTATAAGAACGAAATTGAAGCTTCGCTCCGAACTCCCGGCAATGGCGGCACCCAACTGCTGTCGTTGAACGATTTTCCGGGCCAGGGCAGTGCGTTGGTGGGTGTGACCGACGTGTTTTGGGAGCCCAAGGATTATATTAAGCCCGAAGAATTTAGGCGCTTTTTTTCGCCTACGGTACCCATAGCACGTTTTTCGAAGTTTGTTTTCTGCAACGACGAGCAATTATCTGTAGCGGCCGAAGTGGCTCATTTTGGACCGGAAGTACTTAAAAACCGCCTTCCCGTGTGGAAAGTCAGCGACGACAATGACAATATCGTAGCCGAAGGTCGGCTGCCGGAAACAGATATTGCTTTTGGCAACGTGGCGCTGGGTACTATTTCGTTGCCGCTCGATTTTGTTCGCGAGGCCGGGCAATACAAGCTTGCCTTGTCGCTAGGTAATTGCTCCAATCAATGGGATTTTTGGGTATATCCGGCTTTGCTGCCCGAACCCGACACCACCGGTATTTTCATTACCCGTGATTATAAACAGGCCGCAGAGCAAGCACAGCAAGGGGCTAAGGTTTTGTTGCTGGCCGACGGCAAAGTGGAAAAAGGCAAAGAGGTGGTGCAGTATTTCCGGCCGGTGTTTTGGAATACTTCTTGGTTTCAGATGCGTCCTCCGCACACGTTGGGCATATTGACCCATCCGGAGCATCCGGCCCTGGCAGCTTTCCCCACCGAGTATCACAGTAACCTGCAATGGTGGGAACTGCTGCACAATCAGCAGGTGATGAACCTCGACGATTTTCCGGCCGATTTCATTCCTATCGTCCAGCCCATCGATACCTGGTTTATCAACCGCAAGTTGGGCTTGATTTTTGAGGCCAAGCTGGGTCGCGGACGCCTGATTGTGTGCAGCGCCGATATTTCCTCCGCTCTCGACCGGCGTATTGTAGCTCGTCAAATGCGTTTCAGCCTGCTTAATTACATGAACAGCGATCAATTTGCACCCCCCTACGAGATTTCGCAAGGACAACTCTCGGCGCTTTTCGAGCAGGGCGAAGGCGATAACTACGATGTGCGCACCTCCGACAGTCCGATGGATTTGAAGCCTTGAGTATACCGTAAATTAGTTTAATTTTTTGCCGCCGCTCTTAAATAAAAAGAGTAATTTTGGGCCGGTGAAAATAAACGAATAAAGAGGCGGTAGATGACGGATTTTTTTAAACACTTCATACAAGGATTTGAATTACCACTACAGAATCCTGTGTTGATACTCTCGTTGCTCTTATTCATTATTTTACTGTCGCCCATTTTACTCAGAAAAATAAACATTCCCGGAATTGTAGGCTTGATCATTGCCGGAGTGATAATTGGACCCTACGGATTTAACATCATTGAAAGCAGTTCTTCCATCGACCTTTTTTCGACCATAGGACTTCTCTATATCATGTTCATTGCCGGACTCGAACTCGATCTGAACGAGTTTAAATCAAACAGGAACAAAAGCCTTTTGTTTGGATTTTTTACATTTACTATCCCGTTAAGTATCGGATTTCCGGTATGTCACTATTTGCTCGGATACGACACTAATGCAAGTTTACTCATATCGAGTATGTTTGCAACACATACGCTTGTGTCGTATCCGATTGTAAGCAAATTGGGCGTTTCAAAAAATCAGGCGGTTGCCATTACTGTTGGCGGAACAATATTGACCGATACTGCCGTACTTACGCTTTTGGCTGTAATTGTCGGTAAAAGTCAAGGCGGCCTGGACTCAGATTTTTGGTTACGATTGGGTGTCTCCTTTTTGATTTTTTTGGCAATTATGTTTTTCATCATTCCAAGAATTGCAAAATGGTTTTTTCAAAAGCTGGAGAGTGAAAAACATTCGCATTACATATTTGTTTTATCCATTGTGTTTTTTGCGGCATTCTTAGCGGAAGTTGCAGGGTTGGAACCTATTATCGGTGCGTTCTTTGCCGGATTGGCATTGAATAAACTTATTCCGCGTTCTTCTGCGTTAATGAACCGCATTGAGTTTATTGGAAATTCGTTATTCATTCCGTTTTTCCTTATAAGTGTTGGAATGCTGGTTGATGTAAGCGTTTTATTTAAAGGTCCGACGGCTCTCATCGTTATTGTAACATTGTCCGTTGTAGCTCTGTTCGGTAAATGGTTTGCCGCCTTGTTTACACAACTTATCTTTGGGTATTCCAAAGCACAGAGACAACTTATTTTTGGTCTCAGCAGCTCTCATGCCGCTGCAACTCTTGCTGTGATTTTAGTAGGATACAAAGCCAATATTCTCGACGAGAATATACTCAACGGAACCATCATACTTATTTTGATAACCTGTTTGGTATCATCATTTGTCACAGAAAAAGCAGCAAAACAGATTGTTGTTGAGTCTGAAAATGATTCGAATGATCTTGTAAAATTGAACAGCAATCGGAGTGAACATATTCTTTTACCTATTGCCAATTTTTCGAACATAGAAAAACTTCTTGAATTTGCAATTCTCATAAAAGATAAGAAATCGGTAAACCCTGTCTCAATATTATCGGTGGTCTCCGATAACCAGGAAGCCGAAGTTAATATTCTCAAGGCAAGAAACGAACTTGAAAAGTTTGTCAAAGAGGGCTCTGCGTCGGAAACCAAGGTAGATATAATTACGACAATTGACCATAATTTTGCAAGTGGTATAGTAAGAATATCTAGAGAAATCATGGCCGATATTGTTATTCTCGGATGGCCCAAACGCGCGGGATTTATTGAGAAACTGATCGGCGAAAAATTTCGCGGTATATTGAGTAACACCGACAAAACCACGTTTATTTGCTCTTTGGAAAAACCCTTGGTTTCTCACAAAAGAATTCTGGTTGCAGCACCACCACTGGCCGAACACGAAAAAGGCTTTGAGATATGGTTGAAAAAGATAGCTAAATTTGCCATTGAGTTGAGTGTCCCCATTGTAGTGTTCTGCGACAAAGCAACGGAAAACGCGGTTCGAAAATCAGTTAAGAAAGCTAAGTTAAACGCATCAATTACAATAAACCAATTTGTCGATTGGGAGGATTTCTTAGTGCTTTCGAGACACGTTCATGAAGATGATTTATTTATTTTGGTATCCGCCCGAAAAGGAGCCACCTCTTTTATCGGTGCTTTGGAACAACTCCCCACTAAAATTGAAAAATATTTCGCAACAAACAATAGAATAATTGTCTATCCTCAACGTCTTGCCAATAATGTAACTACCCAGCATTATGCCGATATCACATCCGAACCTCTGAACAAAGGATTCGACGCGGTTCAGAAAATTGGTAAAGGAATAGGTTCGTTGTTTAAGAATAAAAAAGATTACTAAATTCGCCCCCGAAAACGCCTGCACCCTTAGCAGTTATACCGGAAAGAAAAACGGTCGACATTTATTGTTTAACAATAAAAAAAGAGAATCATGAAAGACTTAAATGAAGGTGCCGTCTCTTTTAGAAAGAAAGATTTCGAAAAACACAAAGACTTATTTGGTGACTTAAGCGATACTCAAAAACCTCACACTATTTTTATCGGGTGTTCGGATTCTCGTTTGGTGCCATCGCTTATAACTTCTACCATTCCGGGTGAATTATTTATAATACGTAGTGTGGCAAACATCGTTCCTCCTTATAAAAGGGGAGTTAACTTTCCGGCTATCAGCGCGGCTATAGAATACGCGGTGTTATCGTTGGGGGTTGAGAATATTATTGTTTGCGGCCATTCCAATTGCGGAGGCTGTGCAGCTTTGTATAAAACCGAAGAAGAACTGAAGGATTTGCCTCATACCAACCTCTGGCTCGAATTGGCACGCCCGGTAAAAAACAGGGTGACCCAAATGCTGCCCAATGCCACACCAGCCGAGCAGGATTGGATGACTGAACAACTGAACATAGTGCAACAAATAAATCATTTGCTTACTTATCCGTATGTACTTGAGCGTTATAACAACGACAAACTAAAAATTTTCGGTTGGTATTATATAATCGAAACAGGCGAAATCTACAACTACGACGTTGATAAAGGTTGTTTTGAATTGATCAACGGCTAACCATTATAATACACCCCCAAAATCATACTACTGGTTAAGCTTAATAAAAAACGATTAACTTTGACCTATTATGAAAACAAGAAAGTGAGATGGTGCCGCAATCTAGGGTTGTAACTCGCTTTAAACTCCATCAAGGCTTGGTAGTGAGGTGCTTCGAAGTCGGCAACAAACAACCGTTTTTATACATTAGCTACGAGGCTTATTGTAATTCTCCGGATTTAGACACAGACGTAAAAGCCGTAATGCTCGCAACAGGCAGGCGAACATCTTAAGAGAAGTGAGAAGAAGCTCTGTTAGCTGAAATTAAAGAATTAAACAGAAAGGGAATCCCGATCGAATTTGACTTTGATTAAGCGTAAATAGCGAGTATATGTATCTTGCCGTTTCGGCACCTCTGGAACAAAAATCAATATGTTACGAGGAGAAAAAAGAAGAACCGGATGAGTTTTCCGGTTCTTCTTACTTCGTGCCCAGAGCCGGGATCGAACCGGCATGGAAGTGAATCCACTGGTGTTTGAGACCAGCGCGTCTACCAATTCCGCCATCTGGGCATTAGCGGCTGCAAAAGTATGTGTTTTTTTTGAATTGACAAGCGGGGTTGCTTTTTTTTTGTTTGTTCGAAAATGCGAATGCCTTAAAAATGTATAAAATACCAGACAAAAAGACTTCTGCGCTTGTCAATATGTAAAGCATGCTTTACATTCGTGGCTTTAACCATTAAATTCTATTCCTATGAAACAAACCTATTTGTTCCCTCCGGTGTTTAAGAGGATAGGCTGGATTATTTTTCCCCTATTTCTTATTATGGGTGTGGCTTTTCTTTTTTCTGAATACAGCTTTTTCGAATTGGAATGCAAGGTGTTGGCTATTATTAATGACGACAGTTATTTCGAAGTGATGCAGGATGATATTTACGAGGAAATTATGATTGTTGGCTTGATTGTGTCGATGATTTTTATTGTCTTTTCCAAAGAAAAAGACGAAGACGAGTACATTGCTCAAATTCGCATGTATTCCCTGGTTTGGTCTATTTTGATTGGCTCGGCATTGTTGTTGCTTGCTACTGTTTTTGTGTATGGATTATACTATATGACAGTGGCTTTTTTGAATATGTTTTTGATTTTGTTTTTGTTTGTCATTAAGTTTAATATCGAACTGTATAAATTCAGGAGGACAGGCCGTGACCAATAATTTAAGGGTGGAGCGTGCCATCAAAAACATAACGCAACAACAACTGGCCGATGAGTTGAAAGTAAGTCGTCAGACCATCAATGCCATTGAATTGGGTAAATATGTGCCTTCGACCCTCCTGGCTCTTAAAATTGCCCGTTATTTCCAGAAGCCGCTGGAAGAGATATTCAGCCTTGGTCCGGAGGACTAAAGCGCTCCAATGGTACAAGCTAAGTTATCGGGCCCGAAACAAAGGATTTGTCACCGGACAGATCGTGGAGTTTTATTGCTTCGGCTCGCCCTTTATCCAGGTGGTTGTCCTGCCCAGACCCATCCACGCTTTGCCTACGTATCCGCGGAGGTTGAGTTTGGTGTCGTCGTTGCTGTCGAATCTTATAAAGCAATTGTAGGTTTTGCCGTTGTCGGGGTCATAGATACTGCCATTGACCCATTCTTGCGATTTGGGATCGTATTTAAGACCCGTGATCAGTTCCAGCCCTATAATCGGTTCATTTCTCAAGGCCTTGTTGGGATTTTTGCTGTCCAGTAGGGGCTTGCCGTTTTCGAGGGGCTCTTTGAGCCAGACAATTTTGCCGTGGTATTTGTCGTCGTCGGTTTTGAAAATTTGTATTTGTGAACTTTCTTGGCCACTATCGTCGTAGGTGGTATAGAAACCGACAATTTTGTCGGCTATGTTTTGTGCTTGCAGGCTGCCGGCCGTCAGACTCAATATAAAGAGGCAGGCAAAAAGGGAAACAATCTTTTTCATAAGTCTGGTTTTTATAATCAATTGATAAACAATAATATGTTGCGTTTCAACCAGGAAACACCCTTGTTTTCCAGGTTTTTGTGTCTTTACAAAAATAAGCCTTTTTTGATAAGAGCAATAAAAGTCGAAAAAAGTTTTTACTTTTGACGGTTCAAAATCAGTCGCGTAATGGACGAAAAATACCCGGGAAAAGCGCAACCTGTGCTTGTTCAAAAAGCTTCTGGAGAGTTACAACCCTTTGATAGTAAGAAATTGGAACTTTCCCTGCGAAATGCGGGGGCCAAACAAGAAACCATTCAAACGATCCTGGACGACATCCAATCCTGGGTGTACAATGGGGTCACTACCAAGAAAATTTATGCCCGGGCATTCAAAATGCTCAGAGGCGAACGAACCGCCGCGGCCTTGCGCTATAAACTCAAGCAGGCCATGATGGAAATGGGTCCCACCGGCTATCCTTTTGAGCAATTCATCGGCCAGATTTTTCAAAAACAGGGTTACGAAATTCAGGTAGGTGTCGTTGTCGAGGGTTATAGCGTGACGCACGAAATGGACGTGATCGCCACCAAAAACGGAGTGCAGCTCCTACTCGAATGTAAATACAGTCTGGACCAGGGACGGCATGTCAGCGTGCAGGTGCCGCTCTATGTGCGCGCCAGAGTGGACGACATCGTTCGCAAACGCAAAGAGCATCCTCTGTACAAAGACCTGCGGTTTGAAGGGGGCGTGGTGACCAATACCCGTTTTTCTGCCGATTCCATACAATATGGTCGGTCTGCCGGTTTGCACTTGCTGGCCTGGGATTATCCCGGGGGAAAAGGCCTCAAAGATCTGATCGAAAAATATAAAGTATATCCGCTCACAGTTTTGACCACGCTCACAAGAAAAGAGAAAAACTATTTAATGGAGCATTTGGTAGTGAGTTGCAGTCAGTTGAAGCAACAACCCGAATGGCTGCAGGAGTTGGACCTGAATCCCCAAAAGAGCCGGGCAGTTCAGCGGGAGCTCGACGAAATTTGTTCATAAAGCGTGATAAAAAACCATTTCCGATGAATAGTGAACATTCCTTTCTGAACCGGAAAAAGACCGACCCCACCAGCTATGTGTTTACCGGCAGGGTGTCTGACGAAAAAACAGGCATTCAGTTGTTTCGTTACAACAAGGATGAATGCAGCGAGTGCGATGTCGAGGGACCCGATAGGCTGGAAAAATTTGAAGAAGGCTACCAATACTGGCTGAATGTTCACGGACTAAGCAAGCCCGATCAAATTGCAAGCATTTGTCAGAAGTTCAATATTCATAGCCTGGTTATCCAGGATATTCTGGATGTTAACCAGCGCCCCAAATACCAGGAATTTGAATCTTTCAGTTTTCTCACCATCAAAACCACAGTGCCCGACAAGGAAGAACGAAACACCGAACAAATCAGTTTTGTGTTGGGTCCCAATTATTTGATTTCGTTTCAGGAACGTAAAGCCGATTATTTTGAACATCTGCGCTGCCGCCTCCGTGAAAAAGTGGGTTTGTTGCGCGAGCGCACGCCCGATTACTTGCTCTACACCTTGCTGGAATCCATACTGGACAATTATTTTAAAACCTTAGACAAATTGGACGAGCAAACTCAGGCTTTCGACTTCTCCAATCCGGATTCGGATCCTGCTCCCTCAGTGCTGGCGCAAATTGAACAGTACAAACGCTACGTGCAGTTTATCAAAAAATCCATTGTCCCCATCAAGGAATTCACCTTCAGCATAGAACGCAATAAAAGCCCCTACATTCAACAACGGCACATGAAATATTTTCTGGAAATTCGCGATCTCTGCCTTACTTTGATAGATCAATGTGACAGTATTTTATCTTCGCTCGAGAGTAGCAACAACCTGTTTTTCTCGGTGCAGGGGCAACGCATGAACCAGGTGATGAAAACCCTTACCATTGTTTCCACTATTTTTATTCCGGCCACTTTTGTCGCCGGCATTTACGGGATGAACTTTATCAATATCCCCGAGCTGCGCTGGCATTACGGTTATTTTGCCGTCTGGTTTCTGATTCTTCTGATAATAGTGGGGATGCTGATTTATTTCAAAAAGAAGAAGTGGTTTTAGGACAATGAGCTCTTTCGGAGTATCTCCAGGATTTCTGCCGGAGTATCAACTACATAATCTGCTCTGTTGTCGAGGAGTTCCTGCCGGCTGCGAAAGCCCCATGTGACGCCCACGGCCGTCATTCCTGCTTTTTTGGCGGTTTGCATATCTACGCCGCTGTCGCCGAT
>Ga0116160_1005402_pt1 | contig 10232 bp, 13 predicted proteins | sample AD_JPNAS2_MetaG_FD_89879 | JGI IMG/M metagenome (GOLD analysis project Ga0116160, IMG submission 89879) | Active sludge microbial communities of municipal wastewater-treating anaerobic digesters from Japan - AD_JPNAS2_MetaG | ecosystem: Engineered > Bioreactor > Anaerobic > Digestate | place... | reverse complement strand
ATAACATGGAAGAACCGGGAGGCATTGCGGGAGAACCGATCATAAGGCATGTACGCGCAACATCAGCAAACGGATTACCCGAAGAAACATTTATCCAGTCAATCGCAACCAATTCATTATCCGCTACAATAATATTGTCGGGATGAAAATCGCCGTGACAAACGCTCGTACCGTTCGAAAGATTATTCAGATAATTTATTATAACATTCTCTTTGCCGGCAAGCAGATTTGAAGATTCCGCAATAGAAGCAACAAGGTTATCTTTTTGATCCGGAAGTCCGCCTGCACTTCTTAAATGCATTTCTGCATGCATCCTCGCCATACAGCGGGAATAATATGCAAGCTTCCACGGTTTTTTTTCAATCAATTTCAGCATTGACTGTCCATGGATGCGCTGAAAAACAATACCCAACCGCCCTTCGACTTCAACAATGCCGTACACTTCGGGAGAACTAATACCCGCTTCAAAAATCAGTTTTCCGATATGCGCTTCAAATTTAATGATATCTTCAGAAAACCCTTCAAAGTAAAGTTTTAAAACTTTGCCGTCATCCCATTCATAAACTTCGGCAGTCATGCCCCTGCCGATAATATTATTCTTCAGCATTTAGAAACACCTTGGTGGAAATAAATGATTTCTTATACAAACATAAAAAGTAAAGCTTCCAGAAGAAAGCAAAATTTTAATTAAATTAAGAACAAAATCTATGCCGGGCTTGAGTACGGTGAATGATGAGACACGAAGAAAGTTATTCAACTATTTTATTCAAATAATAAATCTCATGCTTTTCACCAGTTAATTCCAAACTATCATTTGTAATAAATTTGACTTCATATATATTTGATTTCAAAATTGAATTCTGATTATCATTTAAATACAAAAAGTTATCAACTATTTTCCGCGTAAATTCGTCGCTTCCACATATAATTTCACCTGATTTATAAAATTGTAATATTGGATTTACATTAAAAAAATACATTTTTCACCATTACATATTTTATTTAAACTCCATTTTGAGCATATTTTTATGTTATTTGAACTACAACATATAAATACTACAAAGATCACTAAATATTTTAACTTTGTCATTTTAAACTCTTACCTCATTTTTCATTATTATGACTTTAAGCAAATAGGAATATTTATTGCATATAATTTTTCTCAGCCTGGGGAAGTACAACACAAACTGCTTCATTTCGCGAAGCCCTGAGCATCGGCTGTGCCGCAGGTCGAGCACCGCGCGAAGCAGACACTCTCAGTTATCTGAAGGCGCTGCCCTATACTGTATATTCAAGAGAATTCAAAAATTCTGTTGGATTCATTATTGAAATAATGTTTTTCGGATAATCCTTCTTATTTCTTGTTACAATAATATCAATAAACTCTTTTTTTGCAGCAAAGAATTGAATCGAATCTTCAAAATCCTTTATGTTTGAATTCAATGCTGAATCGATAATTTGATCATCTATCGAAATAATATTGATGATTGATCGAAAATCCTTTATTTTTTGCCTAGCAACTTTATCACCCAAGTGCTTTGACAAAATATAAAATAAATTCCAGATAATAAGAGAAGAAATATACCCATTTACTTTTTTCGATTCTATCAAGGAAACAATTTTCACTGCATTTTCGAAAAAATTTTCTCTTTGATATAAAAAATCAATCAATACATCTGTATCGATTAAAATCTTCATTTGTGCTTCTTTTCCAGATATTCGGTTATTGAAGATTTTAAATCAAAATCATCTTTACCTTTCAAAATTCCTGCAAGAGATTTTGTTACTGGAGGAATATTATCGGAAGTCGACTTTGGCATCTCATTTGCTGAAATGGATTTTAGATAATCCTCAACAATTTGAGAAAGGCTTTTTTCTCTTCTATTAGCATAGAGTTTTGCCTTATGTATTATAGTCTTATCAATTGATAATGTAAGTTTAGTCTGCATACGTGACCTCACTACGTATAAAATTAACATGAATATCACGTATGTCAACTACTAATTTATTGAGGTAAGATGCGGCGCTTTCAAATAACGCACATGAGTTTACGAGAGTATGTGAGCCGATGTGCCGAGCACCGGACCGAGGCTATGCCTCGGGAAGAGCGCTGTGTGCAGCCGCTGTTATCTGATGCGCCCGGCTTTTTTTATTTTAGCTTGTTTAAAGAACGGAAAACATCAGCAAATTTTTCTTTATTTAATTTGCCAGATGCGACATCCATCATTGCTTTATATAATATTTCATTGGGATCGTCAATATCAATTCCATTAAAATCCAGAAAGACTAAAGCTGTAACAAGCCCAACTCGTTTATTCCCATCAACGAACGGATGATTTTGGCATATATGAAAAGCATAAGCGGCTGCCATTTCATATATATCTTTATGAAGAAATTTGTTATCAAATGTTGATTCAGGAAGAGCCATGGCGGATTGCAACAGAGTAATATCTTTTAAACCTGAGTCGCCATCGTATAAATCTATTTGATTCATATGTATTTCAATAATTTCAGCAAGGGTTAAAAAATCGATTCGTTTCATTACTTCGCAAGCTTTTTCAAGGTATTAGAATGTTTTTTGTTTACCTTGTTTAAAGATGATGAAAGCCGTTCAAGGCGATTTGTCTCGCGAATTGGAGAAATAATAATATTTTTACCGTCAGTAATAATTTCAAGAGGCGTGTTTTGTTCAATATTAAGAAGATCCATAATTGGTTTATCAATAACAAGAGCTGAACTATTTCCGTGTTGAATCATTGTTTTTATCATATCAATTCTCCGTATACACAATATATATACGGCAATTCGAAATGTCAATGATATAACGATTCAGTTCCGTGAAAAAAGGAATGACTAACCCGCTTTGAGACAGGATGCCGAAAAGCAATAGTGTATTAAAAATTCTTAAAATTACTTCTACGATATTATTTCACTGAAGTGAATAATTCTTATTATCTTTCTCTAAGATTTCTCACAATATCAATGATTTCCTTGGTCTTTATATTTGAATTGATTCCTTTTACATCAAAAGGTGATTTTAGTTCTTCATCTAAAATAGGAACTATCTTAAACTTGGATCCGTCTTTGCGGGCAATTATAACTTCTTCTTTTTGAGAAGTGTTTAAAATTGTAGCGAAGTTCTGTCTGGCTTCAGAATAATTATATATTTTCATTTGACCTCAATACACGTCAGATTCATTTGGTGAGCGACTTCAATGAGTTTTTGATCAAGAGATAATATGGCAAGTTTAAGTCGTTTAGCTAACTCAAGATAATAAGCATCATAAGCATAAATATCGTAGCTAAGTGCGATTGTAAGAGCATTTGCGATATCGATCTCAATTAATCTGACCGGAATCTGTTTATAGATTTGATAACACCGGCAAATTGCATCATGTGAAAGTTTCTTCTGCTTATTAATCGCAGATAATGCATTGCCGATTTCATAGGGCAAAACGGAGGGAGATATCAATTCGGCATTTTTAGTAACCTTAATGATCTTTGATTTTTCAGGTTCATTTAGGATTACCGCTAAGAATATATTGGCATCAACAAGAACTTTCATGCGTACAATGTACCAATAACAATACAAAAGTCAACAGATAAATAATGATTCGGTAAAGATAAAAAAAATGATCCCAAAACGCGCCAGGACAGCGCGTCACAAGATTTTGCAGTTTCGTACAACGTTTAAGAAATATGCGAAGTAAGTCAACGCCGCATTTGCCGAATGCCAAGCCCGAAGGGCGCAATGCATATTTCTTGTTAGCCGATTTTTATTTTGGTTCATCTTTTCTCAAGTTTATAATAAAAACAATTTCAAAAAACAATACAAGGAAAACTTTTAATAATCCAAGTACATAAGGAAGAACAAAAATAATGGCTGGGCCATCAGCTCCTCCAATTATTCCAATGGAACCTATGCTATTTGTGCTTGAAAATAAAATGATTTGTTCCAATATTAAATACAACAAATATAGTGTGTTTAAAACCAAAGAAATAATGTTGATATTTTTTTTCATTTTAGCTCCAAAATATATTTCGTATAACGTACGAGTGCAGGCGACGTTGCGGCGGCCGTATCGCCGCAATGTGCCGAAGGCCAAGCACCGCGCTGAACGCAGTGAGCACGAAGCGAGTAGTCGTTGAAATACGCCATTAAAGAAATATCCGTTTCACAAAAGATTGAATTACTTTACGTTAAGAACAAAGAAAAAAGTCAACATTCAGTGGTTATTATTCTTCTGTGTACACAATATAGGTAAAATAGCGGCAAAATAACGCTGTCTTTTTTACTTTCTGGAAAATTGTCACATAAAATTTCTCTATCTCGGTTTTTATCAAATTATCAATTTAAAAAAACATTTATTCGACAGATTCGTTAAGTGCTGTGCCCCGCCCCTTCTTTTAATTTATTTCAGTGGACCAAGCGAAACATGGAAGTTGAGCTTGGATTAAACTATTAAAATTCGAATCCAAATAAAGTTCCCGATGGATCTTTGTCATGTAGTCTTAAAACAATATTTTCATCAGTAAATTTTATAAATTTATCTTCTTTATCAATTGGAAGATCAGAATTAATTACAGAAAAAATATACTGTAGACTATATTTACTATTTATTTCTTCAATTAATTCTAATAAACGAATTTTAATTCCATTATCCTGTTGGGAAAGAACATCATCATGATAAACAAATCTATAATATGATTCTTGGCTGTAAGATATAAGTATGGCTAAATCAAAAGCAACACACAGTATCTTTTTATATGTATTACCCTCATCCTTTGCAGTATCTAATTTTGTATCAATCTTTGATTTTATTTTTGGAGGCGTGAAATCAACATTATTATTTGAATTAATGTTCCATGATATATACGCATCTTCGTCCATTATTTTTTTATAGAAATATGTAAAAGAAGTTCGAATTGATGAATATTTATCATTCTCATTTGTTCGTTGAAATATCGATTTTATCTTATTAATCGTTGATTTTATATCATTCTGTAATATTTCAATTTCATTCTCTTTATCTATTATCGTATCAATTATTTTCAGTTTTTCATTAAGTTTTATTAATGTGCTCTCAACTTTAACTAATTCTTTTTGATGATATTTAAATTTTGTAAATGTATCGGAATCAGTTAGATGTTGAAGTAATTTTTCTCTTTCATTATTCAGTTTTATTAAATCACTATTGAGTTCATTTAATTGTTCTTCTTTTTCCTTAATAGTTTTTCTTAATATTTTGTTTCGCTCGGATGTTAGTTTTTTATTGAATTCTATTAAATCTAAATAGTTTCCTTTTAATTCATCGGGGAAAAATATTTGAGTTTCTTCAAAAACTTTATTGACCTTATTCATATCAAATGAAAAATTATTTTTTATAGAGTTCTTTAGCCTATCGAGTTCATAATTCAATTTGTAAGATTCTGAATTAAGGTTACTGATTTGATTTTCAATTTTTTCAATTCCGTTATTAATTAGGTCCTTATCCTGTTGATAAAAATTAAAACGATCAATTTGTTTTTCGATTTCTTTGAATTTTGATTCAACAATAGATTTCTCTGCAACGATTTCATCTCTTTCTTCAATTTTAACTGAATATTCTTTCTTTAAACTATCAATTAATAATTTAATATTTTCAATTTTAAAATCATTATCATATTTATCCTGAAGTAATTTACCATTGAAGCCAAGTAAATCAAACATAAATGGTTTCCAGTATACATCCTTGCCAGAAAATTTATTTAATTTATATACATCTTGAAAATCATCCTGAGTTCGAAGTGAATAGCTTATTGATTTTCTAAAATCATATTCTTTATTCTTAAAAAAATCTATAGATAAATAATCAGAAAGAATATCCTTGGCTTTTCGAATAGTAATATTTTCATGATCCCATTTTGCTGGTGTAGAAAAATTTACCGTCCTTTCCTCATTTAATGAAAATGATATTTTAGTATTATATTCAACATTTCTTTTAATTGTTAAATAAGTACCAGAATTAAGCAGAAGTTCTAGGTAAAAAATATAATCATGAAAAATTGACGTTTCGTTTTCATCAGTGATTTTAAATAAAAAATGAGTTTTCTGATTAACTTCCTTAAGCAGCATAAAATCAATAATTTCAGTTAATTTCGTCTTGCCTAAGTCATGAGAATTCTTTTTTTCATCAGCTTGTGATTTAACTTCGGCAAAAACAACATTTATGCCACTTAGGTTAAATCTAATATTTTTAAAATTCTTTTTATTGCAATATAAATTACTTAGTTTCATTATATTTAAATGAATCCGTTTGTTGGTTATATTCGAGCCTGCCAATAAGAAATAGAAAATTAAGTGCATAGGGATAGTTCTCAATTGCATCATTTCCGATTTGATTAATTACTTTTTCAAGTAAATCATCATAACTTATTTCATAAAATACATTTAGTTGCTTTAATAAATATGCACTAATATTAATTACAGATAAATCAATATTCGTATGTCTATCAGGTTTAATCATTTTATCCCTATCAAACACTCAAAATACATGTAATGTAAAAAAGTAGTTATATGTCGTTTCGCACCTTTTAATAAGGTTGTCCCATCACAGATATATTTATATATAAATATAAAGAGTTCTTCAAATGCATCAAAATCAATTCTTTTAAAAGTTATCATTTGATTTAATTCATGAGCTGTATCAAAATAATAATCTTTAAATTCAGTATTTATTGGATTTTCAAGGAATTCCTCTATTTTTCTAAATTCCATTAAAGATTTTGAGAGAATTTCTTCCCTATAATATTCTTCGCTAAGCTTGTTTTTTTTATTTTTTTCCATTTTTTCAATTATATCATAATTATACTTTATTTTATCAACTTCATTTTTAATTTTATCACTTATCTCTGGAAGTTGGATTTTAAAAGCTATAATTATTTCCTTAATTTCATCATCAGAAAAATCAAACGGTATGTGGTGTTCATTTAATCTATACTGTTTAACTATATCCTTGTTGGAATTTAAAAACGTATTATTAATCGTTTCTTTTCCTATAATTGCGGTATTTGAAATACCAGTTTCCTTTATAATCTTCTGACATAATTCCTCACCTTTAATACCAGAATATTTTCTATTTGTAAACAATAAGTAATTATCAATTTCATTATTGGATTTAAGAATTATTAATTTAGGGACCTCTTCGTTTAATATTTTATTTTCAAAATCGTTATCCGAACAAGAAGAAATTGGGTTTGAGGTGTGTTTTGCTTGAATAATAAATTTTCCGGACCAGCAATCAGTAGTATCTGAAGGCCAATTACGTGCTGTTCCTGTAAATTTACCATCACGACCACCATCTTTTCCCGTTGAGAATACAATAATTCCAGTGCCAAGTATCTTCTGGCATATTGTATTAACTAAATCTTCAAAAGTTGTGTCATTTAACAAATCTAATCTGTAATCCATAAAATTATTTCCAATTCAATTACAACAATCATTTTATATTAAGAAATATTCTTGTAAAGACAAAATTACATTCATTAGTCAACCGGCATGGACGCCGATTGTTCCAGCAATTATTCCATGTCCACAAGGGGCGGGGCAATTACACATAACTACATATTTCCGCAATGCGTAAAACATACCGATTTGGAATGATATACACAAATCAATTCATACCGACATTCCTTCCACGAACTCTATTCGCTGTATTATCGATTTCCTCAGATATTATCACCGTCGAACCGGAAAAATTACATTTCCATGACCATTAAAATCTTTATGAGTAATGTTTCCGTAAAAGTCAAATCCAAAATAAAACTCATGCCGCAGAAAAAGTTACGTGTATACTGAGCGAAGCGGACAAAAGATAAAATGATATTTCGAAATGAATGATTACTGGAATCACAAAAGTGCGCAAAGCACTTAGCAAGAAATGAATGAAAGAAGCCTCACCCCGCTCTGCGCGCCCTCTCCTCAAAGGAGAGGGCTATCTATCATGATTTATTTGCTACATAAAATGATGAATGAAAGCAAAAACACCTAAAACGTCCGACGCAGTAGGACACCTCTCGGGCGACCGCAGCATCCGGCGAAAAGCCGGTGCGAGGAATTCGCCCGACAAAAGCCGGGAGTGGGATCTCAAAGGGATGAGGGGCGGCGACTGAGCCCCTCGTCCCTTTGAATATCCTTGCATGATCCATGCATAAAAAGAATCTATAAGGCGAAGCCTTATAATGTCGTCCGACTCTCGGACAAACCGGATTACAAAGGCGAAGCCTTTGATGTATCGCATGACACCATGCAGCTGCCGGGTAAAGGGCGAGGAACGCCCTTTAATTTTATTCTAAAATAAACAGTTTCTGCCCGTCGTCCTTTCCGCCGTGAATTATACCGTCTTCTACATAAACACCGAGTGTGCGGTGATTATCTTTTGTAATCCGCTTTAAACGCAGTGCATCAAAAACTGATTTGTCATCATATAGATATGACAATACCGCAGGAAAAACATCCTGTAATATTTTAATATCATACTGTTCCGCAGCTTTTTCCGGCCATCTGATTGCAAGAAACATCCCGAATCTATCCTGAATATCATATCTGTCAAGATCAGCGGCTGTATAATTTCCGCGGCCGCGGCTCAAACCGTAACCGGTTTTCGTCATAAAAGGTCCGTGATCTCCGGCAAATATTACAATCGCATCAGGATTCTTTTTGATAATTTCTTCAACATTCAAGCGCATTTCTTCATTGGCATTGATAATCCGTCCGAGATAACCGGAGCGCTCCTTCGACTGATCTTCTTCGGTAAGTCCCTGACCGCTCGGACCATGTCCCGGATAACAGCTGTGAGAATAAAGCATAACCGGATTCGCGCTGTTTTTGCCGATTGCCTTATTCTTTTCTTCAAGAAAAGATTCGTACTTAACGTCTTCAAAACTTACGGTATCAGTAAATTCTCCCATCAGAACTGCTTTCACAAGAACCTTCGAATCCATAACCCCTTGCGGCATAGGAAAGCAGTAATCGCTTTCTATCTGGCTTAATGGAAGGCCTCGCAAATACCAGCTGCTGTGATAAACGGAATATGTTTTATATCCATTTTTACGGAATAATGCCTGAACAGCACCGCCTCCGGCAAGATATCTTTTATGACGGTAAACTTCCCTGTCGATGTTAAACAGCTTGGAAAGAGACTGTTCAGTCGGAGCACCAAGCGAATATATTCCTTTATAAACATTGAATCCGCTGTCTTTCAGAAATTTTAACTGTTCGGTATTATCATAACCGTAATGCTTAAGCGTTTCATAATCGGCGTATGATTCAAATATTATCAGAAGAACATCGTTCTTCCGTTTAATCTCCTTATTCTGAAGAAGCGTACTGACCTGAAACTTGGTATTGGTCTCACCGGATTCTTCAGAAGGTTTTTTTGAGAAAACTCCCGATATGGTATTTGCTGCAAAAAAAGCCACAACAGCAAGCACCGTGATTTTTGACGGAATAAGTTTGCGCAGAGAAAGCACTATTATAAAAATCAGCATAACGAGAAGCTGAATGCCTATATCTCCCTTTCTGTCCCAGCCTCTTGAAGCAGAAACATACGCCATAATCATCAACGTACTTAAAAATGAAATGGAAGCAGTTACAATCAATTGCTTTGATGCGATTTTTGATAGAAGAACCGGTATAATGATACCCAAAAGAGATATTGCTGTTGCAAAAAGTAAAAATATAATCAGCGAATTTAAAACTGTTAGCGATTCCTGGTTTGAAAAAATATACTGAGCAATGGGCGTCATCGGAATCAAAATAAGAGCAAAATCGGAAAGTGCAAATTTTTCAAAACTCTTTTCAAGAGCAAAAGCCATTCTTCTTGAAATAATTTTCCATACGATATAACTAAGCAGAAAAAACAACGCAGCAGTCACTGAGATTTTAAATATAAAGGAAGCGAAAACAGAATTTATGCTTGAAGGCAGAGCGATTTTACATATAAAAGAATATAAAGCTATTATGCCTGAAAAAGTTAAAGCATTCATCCAGAACCCGGACAGATTCCTCTGAATCATTCTTTTCAGCATCAAGTCCAATCTATTAAATATTGAAAAACCGCTCATTATCGTCTCCTTGGATCAAATTCAACTATTTCGGATTATTCGAAGATACATCCTCTTCCATTAGAAAGAGTTTCTGGCCGTCATCCTTTCCGCCGTGAATTATTCCGTCTTCAACATAAACTCCAAGT
>Ga0116160_1005380_pt1 | contig 10259 bp, 10 predicted proteins | sample AD_JPNAS2_MetaG_FD_89879 | JGI IMG/M metagenome (GOLD analysis project Ga0116160, IMG submission 89879) | Active sludge microbial communities of municipal wastewater-treating anaerobic digesters from Japan - AD_JPNAS2_MetaG | ecosystem: Engineered > Bioreactor > Anaerobic > Digestate | place... | reverse complement strand
GTTCACTACCATAGGAGGGGCCGTGAAAATCTCGGGAAGGACAGCAAACGGGCTTTCCGTGGGAATCCTGGACGCCCTAACCCTGAAGGAAAGTGCCCATATTTATGAGAACAACGCCGAGTCCGCCCAGACTGTGGAGCCACTGACCAACCACCTGGTTGGACGCTTCCAGCAAGATTTTGACAGGGGGAACACCATCCTGGGCGGGATAGTAACTCACGCCCACCGTGCCATCAGGGATGAGCACCTGAACTTCCTGGGTCGGGATGCGCTGAGCGTGGGGCTGGACTTTACCAAATTCTGGGCCGACCGCAAGTACTTCATGGAATTCAAGGCCATCGGCACCCATGTGGGAGGCGACAAGGAGGCGATCCGGAGGCTGCAGACCTCCTCGGCAAGGTATTACCAGAGACCGGGGAGCGGGTTGCCCTATGACACATCGGGAACGAAGCTCTCGGGGATGGGTGCGTCTTTTGAGATTGGCAAAGGGAGCAAGGGCCACTGGCGCTACAGCGAAGAAGTGGTGGTTCGGACTCCGGGACTGGAATTCAACGACCTTGGATTCATGAACCTGGCCAATACCATAGAAAATGACACACGCCTTTCGTATGTTGAGAAGGAGAATAAATGGATTTTCAAGGATTACGAAGTGTCTCTTTCTCAGGAAAACACATGGAATCTGCAGGGAAAAGGTCTGAGGAACGCACTGGAGCTGGATGCTGATCTTCAGTTTATTAACCACTGGTCTTTATCTCTGGGAGCGGAATACGAGACAGGAATACTTGACGAGCAAAGGCTTCGTGGGGGGCCATCCATCAGGGAACCGGACCGGCTTCACTATATGGTCAGCATGAATACCGACTTTTCCAAAAAGTTTTTTTTCGCATTTTTTGCCCTGTATATGCACCGGATAACGGGGGATTTTCGTTTTTTCATTATTTCTCCCCAGGTGCAATACCGTCCCTTTTCCAACCTGCTAATAACGCTGGACGCCGCCTATGAACGCGACCTGGATCCGTTGCAGTACATAGGCAGGTATGAAATCCATCCCGGAAAAACTTCCTGGCTTCTGGGAAAGGTGGACAAGCGGGATCTGTCATTCACATTGCGCCTTGACCTGGCCATAACGCCCGAACTGACCATACAATACTACGGCAGCCCGTTTTTCTCCATTGGAAGGTACTCGGAACTCAAGGAAGTCACCCATCCCATGGACGCAAAGTATGAGAACCGTTTTACATTGGTGCCTTATAAGGACCATGGCAAGGAGTACTGGCTGGACAGGAACGGATCCGGGTCCTACGACCTGCGCATTGCCAACCCGGGATTCAATTACCAGCAATTCCGCAGCAACCTGGTATTGCGCTGGGAATACCGTCCCGGTTCCACTTTGTATTTTGTCTGGTCACAGGACCGCACCGGATACCATCAGGCTGGTCCTTTCTCGTTTGGTGACGGTTATAAACTTTTGGGAGAAACGTTTCCGGGCAACATCTTCATGATCAAACTGAACTACTGGTTTGGGGGTTGAGATATAACAAATAATACACACAGTATGAATTCATTGTTTCTTAATACCGAGGAGCGGCTAACCATAGCACTGGAAGCCGGGAATATGGCCTGGTGGGAAATGGAACTGCCATCAGTGAAAATTGTTTTCAATCATAACAAAACACTCATGCTCGGTCTGAAAGGTGAAGATTTTCATCACTTTCAGGACTTCATGAACATTGTGCATCCTGATGATTGTGATAACGCCATGAATGCCATGCGTGACCACTTGCGGGGAGAAGCGGTCATGTATGAATGTGAGTACCGGATGAAAAATGCGGAGGGCAATTACCAATGGTTTCACGATGCCGGAAAAATCGTATACCGTGAAGGAGAGAAATTGATGGTAGCAGGCATAGTCACCGAAATCACTGAAAGAAAACGCATAGAAGCAGAGCTTTTAGAGGCTAAACGGCAAGCCGAGCTGGCCAACCAATACAAGAACTAGTTCCTGGCCAACGTTAGTCACGAGATTCGTACGCCAGTAAGCGGCATGGTGGGCTTTGCCTCGTTGCTGCACCAGGAAAACCTGGATGCAGAAACAAGGAATCTGTATATTGACATCATAGAAAGCAGTTCAAGGCAATTGCTGAATTTGGTAAACGATATTATTGATGTTTCCAGGATAGAAGCCGGTGAATTGAAAATCAATAAAACACCTTTTGAATTACATAAGATCCTGAAAGAGACGGAAACCTTGTTTGAACAGTTAAAGCATGCCCGCGGCAAACAAAACCTGAAAATTAAACTGAATCTTCCTGAAAATAAACAAGAATTGTATATTGTCACCGATCCCGACAGGTTAAAGCAAATACTGGTCAATCTGATAGGTAATGCATTGAAATTCACAGAAAAAGGCGGTATTGATTTTGGATACGGGATAGAGGATGACCAATTGAGATTCTACGTGTCGGACACCGGAATAGGTATGACAGAAGACGATCTGAGGTTGGTTTTTGAACGTTTCAAACGTTCTGAACAGGCTCATAGGAAATATGAAGGTACCGGTTTGGGTCTGGATATAACCAAAGGGCTTCTGGATCTGCTGGGCGGCTCCATATCCGTGGAATCACAAGTGGGCAGAGGCAGCGTATTTACCTTCCGGATCCCATATGTACCTGCAAAATCACAGGAAGCCATACACAATAATGAACAGGCAATTGGTGTGGAACGTTTACGTGGCAAAAAGATCCTGATAGCCGAGGATGAAAAAGTAAACAGGATGTACCTGGAAATCATCCTGAAAGAATTGCCTGTAGAAATTTTCTGGGCCCAGAACGGTCAGGAAGCCCTTGAAATCTTCATGGGACAAGAAGATATATCACTTGTACTGATGGATATAAAGATGCCAGTAATGGATGGTGAAGAAGCCATGCAAAAGATGTTGGAGATCAGGCCGGGAACACCGGTCGTGGCCCAGACGGCCAACGCTTTGTCCAGTGACCGGGAAAAATACCTGGAAAGCGGCTTTGCAGACCACATTTCCAAACCCATTGACAGGCAGCTGTTGATACGGATCATGGAAAGGTGGGCATTGTAAAGGATCGATGAAAAAAGGCTGGGGAAATGTGAATTGCCCATGCAGTATATGGCCGGGAGATTCATTTAGTGAATAAACAATCAAACTAACCATGTCAGCTATACACCATCTCAAAAAGGCAGCCCTTATTGCAACGGTTCTTGTCTTGATCCTCACTTTGCAGGGATGTCCCTATATAGACCCGGATTATGAATTTGATTACGAGATCATCATTACAGACGTACCAGCCAACCTGGAAGGATTAAATTCGCCCTACAACGATTACAATTCAGCTTTACCTTTTGATGCCGCCAGAGTGGGACTTTATTTTTCTACCGACAGGAAAACCAGTGGCAACACATTTGATATCATCAGCCACAGCTTTGGCATCTCTTACCACAAAAGGGACGATGTTTTGAACATCTCCATCCCTGTCAATGCGGGTGAATCCATGAAAGACCGGAAACTGCTCCCGCTCATAAACACAAGCTTTGACGAACTGGGTCCCTACACCTATTTCGAAGAAGGCGGTCTGAACTATTTCTTTTATGCAAGCAATGGATCTGAAGAGGAGGGGCCCGGTGATTTTGACATAAAATTTATTTATACCCCCCGGCTTGACTGGGGAACATACGACGGAAAGCAACGTCTCTACGGCCCCTATACAGCCGATCCTGCAAATTCAGAGGCTGACGACCTGTACCCTGTCATATCTGACAAGCTGGACAAAATGCTGTTTTGCAGCAACCGGGAGCACAATACCTTTGACATTTACAGTCTTGACCTGGATAGGGGAGCGTTGCTGAATCAGTTTCTGACAGGCAACCAAGAGCCGGTCATAACCAAAGAAGTGGCTCTATCAGGAGAGGGAAATGACAAATGTCCTTCGCTTTTTGGCAACTACGTGATCTTTGCCTCGGACAGGGAAGGCGGGTACGGCGGATTTGACCTGTATTATGCCAAATATGAAAACAACACCTGGAGCGAACCCGTGAATTTCGGGGACAAGATCAATTCAGCCAGCGATGAATACAGGCCGCTTGGCTTTAGATTTGTGGACTTCAGCCTTATGGTCTTTTCCTCCGACAGGGCGGGCGGCAAAGGCGGCTTTGACCTGTATTGCGTGGATGTTAGTGATATCATTGAAGCCCCTGACTGGTACGGGTTTTTTGAGTTCTGAAACTAATTCTGAAATCTGGAATAGATGATTATATTTGAGGGTATTTAAGCAGATACCTGAAAATATGGAAAAGGTCTCGGTGTTCTGGTTCCGGAGAGATTTACGACTGGAAGACAACCTCGGAATGCAGGAGGCCCTTTCAGGACCCTTCCCCGTGCTGCCCCTATTCATTTTTGACGACAATATACTTGACGAACTGGAGGCAAACGATCCCCGGGTCACTTTCATCCATGACAGGCTCGCATACCTGAATCAGACCATTGAGCAGCGCTCCGGTGCAGCGGCCGCCTCAGGTACCGTCCCAGGCTTCCACGATGAAGGAACCGGCTTCGGTAAGCTTTACTGCAAAAAGGGAACACCCCGGGAAGTCTGGATGGCGCTGCTGGATCAATTCAGCGTAGGGGCTGTTTATGCCAATGAAGATTACGAGCCTTATGCCATTTCCAGGGACAGGGAAATTGAGGGATTGCTGGCACAAAAAGGAGTGCCCTTTCACCTTTTTAAAGACCAGGTGATCTTTGCCCGGGACGAAGTGATAAAAAAAGACGGGACGCCTTACACCCTGTTCACTCCTTACAAAAATGCATGGGTTAGAAAATATGCCGAGCAGCATGTAAGGCCGCTGCAGGATCCGCTGCAGGACCTTCTGCCGGTCCGTCTTGCAGGATATTCATTTCATTTTCCTTCACTGGCAGAACTGGGATTCAAACGTTCTTCCCTGAAAGTGCGGGATTACGATATTAACAACCTGGACAATTACGGGAAAGACAGGAATTATCCTGCCCTGGACGGGACCAGTCATTTGTCGGTTCATCTGCGGTTCGGAACCGTGAGCATTCGAAGCATTGTGAGCCGCACAGCCCATAATCAAAGCTTTCTGAATGAATTGATCTGGCGGGAATTCTTCATGCAGGTCCTGTATCATTTTCCGGATGTGGTAGGCTCCAATTTCCGTAAAAAATTCGATAAGATCACGTGGCGCAACGATCCGGCAGATTTTGAAAAATGGCAAAAAGGAGAGACCGGTCATCTCCTAGTGGATGCCGGCATGCGGGAGCTGAACGCAACGGGATACATGCACAACAGGGTCCGGATGGTGGTTGCCGATTATTTATGTAAACACCTGCTCATAGACTGGCGCTGGGGAGAGGCTTATTTTGCCACCAAACTGCTGGATTATGAACTTTCCTCCAATAACGGCAACTGGCAATGGGCTGCCGGAACCGGTTGCGATGCTACGCCCTATTTCAGGAAGTTCAACACCGCGGTACAACTCCGCAAGTTTGATCCTCAAATGATCTATGTAAAAAAATGGATTCCGGAGGCACGACTTCTAAAAAAATAGCCCTGTTCCTGTTGAGCCAGAATATTTCATTATTCGGCTCTTCTGTGGTAGGATATGCCATAATATGGCACATTACCCTGGAAACATCCTCTGGAACGTAGCTCATGCTGTCTACCATCTGCGCCATGTTCCCCCAGGTTATCATTTCCCTGTGGGGAGGCGTATGGTCAGACAGGTACAACCGGAAAACATTGATCATGCTGACAGACGGATTCATAGCCCTGTCTACGTTTGGACTGGCAATAGCCTTCTGGGCAGGTTTTCAACGCCTTGAGCTGCTTCTGGCTGTGTCTGTTGTGCGCTCCATTAGTGCCGGCATCCAGACACCTTGCGTTCATGCGATATTTCCACAGTTGGTCCCGATGGAAAAACTTACCCGTATCTAGGGAATTAACCATACCCTCGGATCGGTGCTTTTGCTGCTTTCCCCTGCGGTGGGAGGAGCGCTCCTGGGATCAGTCAACATAGCCTGGGCGTTTATGCTGGATGTTGTTACTGCCATACTGGCCATTGTCGTCATGCTTTTTATCAAAGTGGACAAGATAGAGAGGACAGACATAAAAGCATCTGTGTTCACCGAACTCAGGGACGGCATAGTCTATGCTTTTAGTAATCCCTTGCTGAAAAGGCTTTTAATTTGTTATGCTTTTTCATTCTTTTTGTTTGCTCCTGCAGCCGTACTTACCCCGTTAATGATTGAAAGAAGTTTCGGAAATGATGTCTGGCTTTTAACAGCCAATGAGATCGTATGGAGCGTAGGGTCTATCATTGGCGGGATCTTTGTGTCCCTGTATGGAGATTTCAAGAACAAGGTGCGTGCGATTGCCATTTCCATCGGAGCTTTTGGAATAACTTTTGCCCTTATGGGAGTGGCGGGCAACTTTATCGTTTACCTGATCATCATGGGAGTTGCAGGATTATTCTTGCCTGTGATAGCTACCTAGCAGACTGTTCTTATACAGAAGATTATCGAACCATCGAAAATGGGACGTGTTTTTTCAATGATCCAGATCATTGCCGCCAGCTCCATGCCGGTAGCCATTTTGCTTTTCGGACCTATGGCCGATGTCATTTCTGTGGAGCTGATCCTTGTGTTTTCAGGTATTTTACTGCTATTGGCGGGAATTATTTTTTATTTAAGCAGCAGAAAGTTGATATTTAGTTAATTTTATAGTCAAATAATAATACAAGACTACTATGAACAAAGAAGAATTCAAGGCGCGCGCCTGTCAGCGGATAGATGAAATTTCGGCACGGATTAATGAGCTGAAGGCAGAAAAGGAATCAGTCAAGGGGGATCTGAAGAAAAAATACCAGGAATCCATCAAAGAGCTGGAAACCATTAAATCAGACCTGCAGGACAAATATGACCAGATGATCCATGCTGCCGATGACAAGTGGGATGAAGTACGCGAGGCTTTCTCCGAAGCAGCAGATTCGTTCAGGGAAGGGTGGTCAAAAATTAAATCGACGTTCTGAGTCCGTTTCCCCATGGCACATGAACACACCCACCATCCCCCGGTCGCTTATGCCAGGCGTTTTGCCATTGGCATAGGTTTGAATGTGTTATTTGTCATTGCCGAGGTGGCATTTGGCCTGATGGCCAACTCATCTGCCCTGTTGGCCGATGCAGGGCACAATATCAGTGATATCATGGGCCTGGCCTTTGTATGGGCAGCCGCTTGGATGGCAACCATCAGGCCAAAAGGCAAGTACACTTACGGTCTGCGCAAGACCACCATCCTTGTTTCCATTCTGAATGCACTCCTGCTTTTTGGGGCCGTAGCACTCATTGCCTGGGATGCTATTGAGAAGCTGAAAAATCCACAACCCGTTGCCGGGAACAGCGTGATGGCCGTTGCCGGATTCGGGATTCTGATCAATACCATCACCGCATTATTGTTTTACAAGGAACAGAAGAACGACCTGAACATCAAAGGGGCTTTCCTGCACATGGCCGCCGATGCCGGGGTCTCCCTGGGGGTGGTTATTGCCGGGTTGTTCATTCAATTGACAGGCAAGATGTGGATAGATCCGGTCGTCAGCTTTTTGATCATCCTGGTGATTTTGTGGGGTACCTGGCGCCTATTTGCCGAGTCGCTGGACCTGGCGCTGGATGCTGTTCCCAAACATATCAAAATTGAGAAAGTCCGTGACTTTCTATTGCACAAGGAAGGTGTCACAAGCATACATGACCTGCATATCTGGGCCATGAGCACTACCCAGGTGGCCCTGACCGTTCACCTGGTGATGCCAGGGGGAGCCTCCGATGCGTTTATCACCCGGTTGCAGCAGGAACTGAGCGATACTTTTGCAATAGGGCATACCACTTTTCAGATAGAAAACAAAGACCTGCAGGCTGGGAACTGCAACGGGGGATGTCCGCCATACGCCTGATTTCATTATTTTAGTGCCTGTGAAAAGAATTTTCCTGGTTTTCGCGCTTTTGCTGTTATTGGTTTCATGTGACCATCAACCACTGGAACAGGTGCTTTTTACCTCTCAGAAGGTACCCCTGGAGCAACGCCAGCCGGAGCATCCGGAGTCACTGCAGCATACGCAAGCGGGCCAGTCACTTCCTCAGCAAGGAGGGGTTTCCTGTTACAGGATACCGGCCCTGGCAACGGCCCCTGACGGGCACCTGCTCGCAGTCTGTGACCAGCGTGTTTCCTCCTGTGCCGATCTGGGGGGCAATCCGGATATCAACATTGTAATACGTACCAGCCGGAACCATGGCAGGACCTGGTCCGACATACGCAGCGTGGTGGATTATCCCTTCGGGCAATCGGCCTCGGACCCATCCCTGATCGTGGACCATGTCACCGGTACGATATTTCTCCTGTTCAATTTTATGGACCACCTTCAGGAGCCGGGTGTCTACTATCTGAGGGTGATAAAAAGCACCGACAACGGCACCACCTGGAGCACCCCGGAAGACATCACCAGCCAGATTACACAACCCGGCTGGGAAAGGGATTTCAAATTCATCACTTCGGGGCGGGGCATGCAGACCGGCAGCGGGAAGCTGGTACATACGCTGGTAAACCTGCAAAAGGGGTTGTACCTGTTTGCCAGTGACAATCACGGGCAGAGCTGGTATTTGATGGACACGGCCTTACAGCCCGGGGACGAGTCTAAAGTCATAGAACTGGAAGACGGGACCTGGATGGTCAACAGCCGGGTGAACGGGGCCGGCCACCGCCACGTGCACCTTTCCTCCGATGAGGGAAAGACCTGGAGTTCAAAAGCCGAAGCGTCCCTTGCCGATCCGGGATGCAATGCCGGGCTTGCGCGGGTAGGGGAACGGCTCTTCTTTTCCAACCCCAACAGCCCGGACCGGAGGGAAAATCTGACACTCCGGGTGAGTGATGACGGGGGAAAAACCTGGAGCGAAGGAAAGACTGTCTGTGCCGGAAACTCGGCCTATTCTTCCCTTGCCGTGCTCCCGGGAGGGGACGTTGGCGTGCTTTACGAAAGAGATGATTATAACGAAATTGTGTTTATCCGCTTGAGGGAATCCGAAATATTTTCAAACAAGAAATGATGAATAAAATTTTACCCGCATTGGCCCTGTTCATGGCATTTGCTGCCTGTTCCACTGAACCCGCTTTGAATACAATGTGCAACCCCATGGATCTTGCTTACCGTTTTGCACTGGAGGACCCTTTCCCTTCACGCAGGGAGGCTGCCGATCCTTCCGTGGTCCGGTTCAGAGACAAATACTATCTTTTTGTTTCTAAATCGGGTGGTTACTGGTGGTCAGAAGATCTGGCCGCCTGGAACTTTGTTCAAACGGATCAGATCCCCACAGAAGAATATGCCCCTACCGCAGTTGCCATAGACGATACGCTGTTTTTCCTGGCCTCTTCAAATCAGAAAAGTACCGTCTATAAAAGTGCCGATCCGCTCTCCGGCACCTGGGAAATAGCTGTGGAAGCGCTGGAAATTCCGGTATGGGACCCGGCCTTTTTCCTGGACGATGACCGGCGGCTATACCTGTATTGGGGTTGCTCGGACCAAAGGCCCCTGTATGGGGTGGAGGTGGACTACCGCAACGGATTTGCCTTTTTGGGTGATGTCAGGGAACTGGTGTATGCCAATCCGGCTGAATACGGATGGGAGGTGCCCGGAGATTACAATACGCTGACGGACAGGGCTCCCTGGATCGAGGGCCCGTGGGTAACCAAACATGGTGGAAAATATTACCTGCAATACGCCGGCCCTGGGACCGAGTTCAAGAGTTATGCCGATGCTGTTTACCTTTCCGGGGATCCCCTGGGACCCTTTGTGCTGCAAAAGCACAACCCCTCCATGGTTAAACCGGCTGGGTTTTCCTCGGGGGCAGGCCACGGCAGTTCCTTTGCCGATACGTATGGGAATTTCTGGCACATAGGTACTATATCCATATCGCAAAAGCACATGTTTGAACGCCGCCTGGGATTGTTTCCCGTTTTCCTGGACGAAGACGGTACCTATTACGCCATAACAAAATACGGGGATTACCCGTTTGTTCTGCCCCAGGGAAAGATCCGAAGCTTTGGGGACGTGTTCCCCGGATGGATGCTGCTCACCTATGACAAACCGGTAATGGTGTCCTCTTCTGTGGATTCCCTTCCTGCATGCCATATGACCGATGAAGATATCCGTACCTATTGGGCTGCTGC
>Ga0116160_1005377_pt1 | contig 10264 bp, 9 predicted proteins | sample AD_JPNAS2_MetaG_FD_89879 | JGI IMG/M metagenome (GOLD analysis project Ga0116160, IMG submission 89879) | Active sludge microbial communities of municipal wastewater-treating anaerobic digesters from Japan - AD_JPNAS2_MetaG | ecosystem: Engineered > Bioreactor > Anaerobic > Digestate | place... | reverse complement strand
CTTTCGGCGCTTCCTGCTTGCCGTAGGTCTTTTCGATGTACTCTTGTACGGTCTTCAATGCTTCCTTCTTGAAACGTTCGCTCGTATCCTTTCCAAAATACCAATAATCTCTGTATGTCTTATTCCCTTCCTTGTCCTTCCCTTCGTAGGATGGGCCGGCGATGAAGAGAGTATTGTTGAGCGTCCTTACAAGCTTCATCTTTGAGAATGTAAGATCCCATTCGGGTATTTTGAGTCCGAACTCTGCAACTATCTTACTTTCAGGATCTTTTGATTTGAAATAGTAGGTGATTTCCATTATTGACTGACTCCATTAAGGGATAAAAACCATTTCTTTAGCAATTCTCGAGGATATCGTATCTTTCCCTTTGATATCCTAACCCACTCAGGACCTTTGCCTTTTCTTCTCCAAACACTCAATGAGTTCACGTTTGCTACAATGCCTAAATCTAGCAAATCATTAGCTGTAAATAGCTTTTTATCAGGCATTTGAGAAAGGATGGTATCGATTATTTCTTCTTTTTCTATCATCATGGTCTACCCTTAGATATGATATATTTTATATTAATGAGTATATTCCTTCAACATTTTCTGTTATTTTATTATAAGCATATATAAAGTATCCCAACAGACACTTTCCATTCATGAGGCAATATGAGAAAAAGTTCCTGGGACAAAATAAAAGACAAGCGACTGACGAAGATACTTCGCTCCATCTCTTCTATAGAAAATAACCTATCAAAGGTCGGAAGTGAAGATAAATGCCGAGCGGAAATTCTAGATAGAATAAGACAAGAAATGAAAAGACTCTGGTTCCATTGCAGACCATTAGCTAAGGATATTTTAGAAGAAGATATAACAGTCACAAGATTGGAAAATGGAGGATTTTATCCTTTTTACACGCGCCTAACTACTTAATGAGATTGCCATATGATGGCTTGGGAAACAATCACTAGGGAAAGATTAGCGCTTGTCTTCAGGTGAATGTGGGGTTAGATCGACATCTACGCTAGTAGTGCTTTTCAATACTTCTTCAACTTTTTCTTCTAAAGGATTGTCATCAGTATAGGAAGGCCAGTATTGTTTGATCCAGTATACTGCAACCATAAGAGCAAATGCAACGAGAAGACCCCATAATTTCCAGTCCATACTTCATCCTTATATAATTGATGCAGGTATAGTTGCTTCGGCTTGAGCTTCTGTCTGTGTTGTTTGAGCGGAATCGATTACATCTGAAGCCTCACCATTCGTGTGAACGACTTGCATGCTTATAGTGCATGACGAGAGAATAATCGGAAGAAACAAACACAATCTTTTCATAACTTTTTCTCGGCCTCTTTTGCAAATTTCTTTCTTAATTTAGAAAAACCGTATGCTATTTTCGCTTCTCTTCGGCTGTCTTTCGCCATCTCCTTTAGACCGAGTTTACTTGACCTGCGTTGAGACTTCTTCGCATAGTCGCCTTCCTTGCTTGGCTAATGTCGAATATCGCTTCTGGCGTGAAATGACGCCTTTTAGATCACGCCCTCGTTTGCTCATTAGGTGACCAACTTGTAAAGTGAGATTGTCGCGCTAAATTTACTTGATCCATCATCAAGCATAAATCTCATAGCATTCCTTGCTGTGGTTCCCTGATAGACGCCATAAATATGGTTAACGGCTACGTTTGATGCTACAGAAACTGTTTGAGTTGTAGTACCGTACATATGGAGTTGAGAAGCAGCATTGAACAGATTAAATCTTATTGATCCAGTAAACGCTCTACCAGCAGAAGTAGAAAGTGCCGATTGGTTAAGTATAAAATACGTGCTGGCATTCGTATTGGTATAGGTAGCAGTTGATATCGTTGTTCCAAAAGAATTTGCTGCACTCGCATAGTTTGTATTTATCCAGCTAGAGCCATTGTCTGTAGACACCTGGATGACTGCCGACCTACCAGCCGCTCCAGTAGTGAGACCGGATATCTCTACGAGTAATCCAGAACTTGCGATGCTCGTGAAATCTATTGCCGCTACTCCCGATCCTGTTTTCGTCTCTATAAGTCTCCATGCAGGCCCGGCTTGATATGTTGGAGCGGAAGCTCCGTTAGACGTAAGCACTTGGTTTGCTGTTCCAACGGCTGTTGTTGCCAACGTAGTACCATCGAAATAGGTAGTTCCATTCGTAACTGACAAGTTACCCTTAAACGCAGGCAATGAAGAAGTTCCATTACTCGTGAAAATTTGTCCGGCACTACCAACGGATATCTTCGACTGCGTTTCGCTTCCTGTTGCTGTCGTTACTCCAACTGCTGTGAAAACTGACATACTTTACCCTTTATGAAATTCTTACGTACATATTAGCAAAGCCGCTGATATTTCCAGAAGCCGCGCGGATTCTAACGGCATTTAACGAGCTTCCTCCCGAACCAAAATCTGAAGCAATTCTTACGCTCCCAAAAGAGCCTACATTTACTCTCAATGCCTGTCCAATCACACTCGCTCTTCCTCTGGTAGAGAGATAAAAGTATCCCTGCTGATTTCTCGAATCCGATGTGCCTTGATCAAGAATACAGTGGTTTGTTGTGTTGAAACTTGTCATGCTAACGGAATCATACGAAAGATAATGGACTCCAGAACGATACCCAGATGTAACCCACGAAGAGCCATTGTCGGTTGAGTATTCTAAAATTATGTTCTGAGCTGAAGACGTACATTGAAGATCGAAGTCAAAGAAGTACTTCGTGTTAGCAGACATGTTCAAAAACTGTATATCAGCAGCTCCGGAAGCCGTTGTGCTTTGGACCAGTCTATACGAAAAAGGATTCTGATAGCTTGGATCTACGCCAGCTCCATTCGATGTCAGTACTTGATTTGCTGTACCCAAAGAAAGACTTGCAATTGTGTCGTTTGCTCCTCCAACCAGAGTGGCATGTTCTGTAGTCGTAAAAGGGGCATTTTGAAACTTCTGATAGGTTATTGGATCAACACCTATGGTCGTAACAGAAACGTTTTGTAACCAGAGAGTATTTTGATTAACTGTCCCATTTGCCACTGGAACTAGCGACCCTTCATCCATCTCGGCTACTGTGTCGTAGTCTGAGGCCCTAGTCAGTATCCAGTTTGTAGCTCCACTTCCGGCATCCGTTACAACGTATATCCCATTCTGAAAAGTATCCGATTGATCTTTGATAAGGACTCTCTCTCCAACAGGCGCCGTGTACCCATCAATCTCGAAAGCAGCTTGAGCGCCTGCATTTGTCAGCGTTGCTCCAACTCCGGCTACGCCGTTATCGTATGTGACCGTCAGAGCTGCTGTTGTCGCCGCTTGTGTTGTGTCTTTCCAGTCGAAGCCAGCTGCTATTCCATCAACGTACGCCTTATTCGTTCCATCTGTTGTCGAAACAGGAGCATTGGCGATTGTTATGCTTGTGACCGATGGAGTAGCGCTGAATGCCGGGTCGCTTCCGGTCACTCCAGTAAGTACGGTTCCAGTTGTACCATCCGCTGAAACGAACATAGTTTTTCGTACGATACCGGCATTTGTCTCAGAGCCTGAAAGAATATTCGCATGCAGATTGAGTTCTCCACCAGCTGCTATATTATAGGCTGCTGGACAAGTAATGACGTTGACGTTGAGGTTTATCGCTCCACCACTTCCTACGATTCCCGTAGCACAATCTTGTATTCGTGAAATATTTAGGTCGATTGCACCTAAGATACAGTTGATCGCGACTCCATTTCCTCCGCCAATATCTATGATGTGATCTATCCTTCCTACTGTTGATCCTGCATTTGCCCGTATAATTGCAGTCCCTGTTCCGGAAATGTAAATATCACCACCAATAATATGGACATGTCCCATAGCTGATGTCAGGTCGCCTATTCCAAAACCGTCTACAATCGACATGTATTTCCATGTAAAATTGACGAATCCAGCCGTGCTTACCAGTCCAATGCCCGTTCCATCTATCATCACCTCATCAATATCTGCGAAGAAGTATCCAGTACCGGCAGTCTTCGAAATTCCGATTGTCCCAGTAAGTACCTGCTGAGATCTAAATTTTATCTTTACATCATCGGCTGCTGTGATAGTTCCGACAATCTGAGCATTTGGAGCATATATGTCGACAAAAGAGACGCATGTGATATTCTCTGTGTATTCTCCATCATCAAGACAGACAATCGCAAATCTATTCGAGGCTGATGGAGTTTCTCCAGTAGCAGCGGTCAAAGCAGCGCTAAAAGTAAGAAGAGCTTTCTCAATCGAAATACCTGAGTTTGAGTCGTCTCCATGTTTTCCAACATAGAAAATATTCTCTTCCGATACTCCTATCGCCTTTATGTCTAAGTTTGTTCCATCAAAAGCGATTGCGACAGATCCATCAGAGGAAGAAAGCGTTCGTTTTTGTACATGTGGAGCGACTGTAGATCCAACCCAGAGTTCGAAATCTGATGTCATTGCACCAGTTCGTTTTGTTCCGTCGAAAGAAGCGTTATCAACATAGACAATTGATTCTTTTCCGGTTACCATTGAAAATCCTGGCATACTATACCACCTATACCGCTATTGAATATTTTAGAGTCGCATTCCAGTGGATCTCTTTCGCAGCGATCCCAGTTACCTGTACTATCAGATCATTTCCTGATACTATTACATCAATATCACTGTCTTCCATCGCGACCTCTTCGAAATCTGATGAATCGACAGCAATAAGCGTTGCGACAAGTCCATCTGTCCTCACACAACCTGAAAATAGATATCCTCCTCCTGCCGAGTCTGTAACATTTAGCGCAGACATCATTCCCCTGATAGTGTAGACAGCTGGTAAAAGACCTAGATCAAAAGTAATACATGCAGTAGGGGTTTCGTCATTTGTTATGACAGCTGCTTCAAGATACTCTTTAGGCTGAAGTATTACCGTATTCGGTGTACCGTCATTGATCGTTATAAATCCAGGCCCACCAATAAGGTTTATATTGTGTCCTGCATCTGGGCCGACTGCACCGCCAACATCTGGCGTTATTGTCTCAATATCGGAAAACCCAGGAGTATCTTGCTCGAAAGCATCTAGTCTATGAGTGAAAGGGTTGAGCGTAAATCTCATCTTTGCTTATCCCCTTATGAATATGTGTACGTAGCGCGGTCGTCCCAGACAAAGATAAAGTCACTGGAAGCAATGTCGTTATCATCTTCAGGATATTTCACGGAAATAAGATTATTGCCATCATATTCAAAAAACATGATCTGCCAGACAGCTTCGTCTTCTGCAGCTCCAGGTCTTGCAAAACCTGCGTATTCGATATTTGAAGTTCCTGTTACATAAGCTGCCCTAAATGTCGTCCAGTCACCAGATGATGGCAACTCACGTCCTTGGGCATCAAGTTTCATTACTGGAAGGGTTCTTCTAGACATGGATTAAAACTCCTATATGAGGGCATGCCTTTCGGCAGCGCATGTCTAGGCCGAGGGAGATCACTCGGCCTTTTGTATATTGTTATTGTAAGCCACACTTGATATTTACAAGATGTACGGCTGCTGGCGTCTCTACTGCACCTATATGTAGAAGATGGAGGAAAGGTATTACAACGTCCGTTGCATCGAATGTCAGCGCTTGTGTGACTGTCGGGGCAACACCATCTATCAAATAGGTCACAACTCCAGCCGAAGAAACATTTACTCTAAGTGTATGCGTTTCTCCATCAGTCCAAGCATCTGTTGAGTTTACGTATGCCCAACCGCTGTTATTCAAGTTTTTTCCAATCGTTACAACATCAGGCGCTGTTGTCGAACGAAGACCAATTACACCTGCATCTGTGTAGGTGGTATAGTTAGCGTTAGGAGCTGCAAGCTTCCTAAATCCTAAGAAAAGGGGATTTAATGCCCCGCTATCGGCTATTGTCATCGTCGCTTCCAAGAAGAATGCAGGAGAAGTCCCGATAGTGAAGGCATGTCTTGCAGATGTGGTATGTCCGAAATAGTATTCAGCCCCTTCAGAGACAGCAAGATCGAGGGAGATCAAGAGTCCTTCGTCTTCTAGCCTTGGAGCAATGATCGTTTGACCAGCACCCAAGATGAATTGCTGCATGGTCACGCCTTCTTGACACATCATAATATTTGTGTCTCCAGTCGCTCCAGTCGGGGCAACGCCAGTATTTGCAGCACTCTGCAAGATCGGGTTCGTATTAAAGGTAATATCAGTATAGGTCTTCATTGCTCTGAGATCCGCAGGGGAAACAAGAGTTGTAGTGCTTGTGCCTACTTGTGTTTGACTCTGCGTTGCTATGCGCGCTGTGATCCCTGGCTGTAACGTTGAAGGAGTTAATACTCGTTCTGTGTCTGTTCCGGCTGCGGCTTCTGCTGATGTCGCAAGCTCTGCTAATCCCGCTCTATATTGAGAGGCTTTTTTTGGAAATGAACTTAGTGAAAGATTCTGTACTTTTGCCATGGTTTCCTCGATTTTTTTCCTTTTTTCTCTACCCTACTAGTATAGTTTTTTATTGTCTCTTACTTTTGTAAGGCTCCAACCTGAGCAAGCTGTTTCGAGATCTGAAGCCCTATCCGCATGATCTGCCTTTTTGCCATACCTGATCCACTTTCAGCTGCTGCAATCTTCTTGGCAGCATCAAGATACATCTGCTTAAACTGTGGGTCGGTAAGTGTTTTCGATAGAAAACTTGCCCCTTGCTTTGCCCCAGTCAAAAGTATGAGGTAACTTGGATTGAGAGTCGTGAGAAACTTCAGCCATGCACTTCCATAAAGAAGAAACGTATCTTTGTTCGTCCTCATCACCTCTGTTCCTGATGGATTCGCGTAGAAACTGGCGCTCTCAAGTAGCTTCTGCGCGTTTTTCTGTGTTTCCTTGATTACCTTTACTCCATCGGGACCTATGAGCTTCTTGTATTCCGGATCAGTAGCTATTTTTTCTAGGAAGTTGACTTCTCTCTTGCCAAACGTATCTTTCGAAAAAATATTCTTCTCAAGTTCCTCATATAATAATGCCTTCTGACCTTGTTCTATGAGCATCTCCGCTTCAGGAATGTCTTTTAGTTCATTCTTCAGTTTCGAAACACTTTTCTCGCTCTTAAGCTGATTCTTGATGTAGGACTGTATACCCTCTTTCTTGTCGTAGACGGCATTAAGTCTCTCCAAGGTATCTTTCGCTGCGTTTCTTTCGGTGACAAGCTTGTGTATCTTTCCGCCTTGTTCCCCAATGTCCTCGTAAATCGAATCTCTGAACTCTTCATAAGCTTTTCGCTTCGTTGGAGAAAGGTCTTTTCCAGCCAGCTTCTTCTCTATCGAAAACAATGTGTCTATGAGTTTGCTTCCAGGTACTGATATATCCTTCGCTTCTTGTGTACTTATCGTTTCAGCTCTCCTTGACGCTTCAATCAAAGCATCGAGTTTCGAATCTGGAACTATACCACGGTATTTTCTTGCATCTAGGGCTATTGCCTCTGCAAATGCTTTTGGGTCCTTACCTTTGATATATTCCCCTATTGCCTTTCTGCCGAATCTCTCAGTGAGGAGAAGGTTTCCTATACTATCATGTACTCTTGCAAATTCTTCAGGGGAAAGTATCTCTTTGAGTGTCTTCACTCCGCTCTCTCGTGTGAAGAATCCAAGAGAACCTTCCTTCCCTTTTCTCTTCGTTATGCTCATCACGTCAGACGTGAATGTTGAATACTTATTCCTAGTTGCTCCTACAGCGTCTTTATAGAGCTTATAAGCTTCTTTATTATCAGCTCCCCATTTCTCCAATGCGCCTTCAAGCTTTGACTTCACTGACAGAGCAAGCTTCTTATATCCTTCCTTTCCTCCGTAGATAGAGTTTCCTAGACGGATACCTTCAATGACATCCTGTACACGTACCTTACCGAATCGTGCAGACTTAGCCAGTTTCCTGATGTTTTCTGCGTAGTTGATGACGGCATCTTTCTCATGAGGTCTTAACTCTGCTCTTGCCGATGCTACAGCCTTTGTAAAGGCGTCCATATCCGCAATAAGCTCTTTTCTCGCCTCCTGAGGTAGTATTGCAGATTCCGGGATCTTTTCCCTTACTCCTTTCCACAGTTGAGACTCTGCCTTCGTAGTTTCTGCAAATCGCTTTTCAATAGCAGAGGAGATCGAATCGGCTACCTCAAGCCTTCTAGGTGCGCTTTCTGGTAAAGCTTCTCGTATTGGATTCAGAACTTTCGTTGTGATCCTTCCTGGTTTTTTCATGAAAGGAGTCGCTTCAGACCCTAGAACACCAGCCTCTTTCTCTGCTATAGCAAGTGATTTGCTTGGCTTCAGTGAAAGAGCTTCTGCCTCGCTTATAAGTCTATTCTCGGCTTCTGACACGCCTTTTGATGTCTCTCCTAGGGCTTTCGATACGGCATTATCTATCGCAATAGCAGAATCTTGGGCAGTTACCTTTATATCTACTCCTGTTCTTTCTATCATGTTACGTATAGACTTTTTAAACGCGTCAACGACTTTTTCAGACTGCTCTGTATACGCTTCGGCTGTGGCAGGATGTTTTTGTAGGATACTCTCCATTGATTGGGCGGTTTTTGACTCTAGAAGGCTTGAGAAAGGTGCGTTTCCCTCCGTTGCTTCAAAGATTGCTTGTGCATCCTGTTTCGGCTTGTAGAATCTTGCTAACCCTTCTGCTAAAGCTCCTTTTACGCCCTTTTCTTGTACTGTTTTTGCAGCAGACTTAACCAGATCAGACACTCCGGATATACCAGCTTGTGCGATCCCTCCAGCTAAACCACCAGCTATTTGGCCTACTGGACCAAAGCCCATTTCCCTAGCTGCAAATGCGCCTCCACTTGGAAGTAAAGATTGAAGAGGAGATAGACCAAAAGTAGGAGCAGAAGTAACTGCCTCTGCTGTACTGAATGCTGCACGCTCTCCAAGAGGTATGTTCTCAAGCTCTTCAGGAGAGTAAATAGCACTAGTCGCTCTTGATGGTAATACTTGGGGAAGAAATGGGTCTACCTCTTGATCCTGGAAGTACTCGGTTACTCTTTCTGGAGTGCCAAGAGGTACCTGATCTCTATATTCATTCGGTATAAATGCGCTTCCCAATGCCTCAATTCCAGCAGCTGGAAGAGAAAGTAGCGTTTGTGCGGCAGTAGCCGGAAAAGTAGCTCCTTCAATAACTCCTGCTGCAATTGCCTTTCCTATTCCAGATGCAGTAGAAGAGCGGAATTTCGAATAGTCTTTCGGTATGGTAGCTCCATACTTAGAGAAGTCTATTTGCGAGAGATCTGCTCGTGTTTCTACTTGCTGAAGTTCTTCTTCCTCTTGCTGAGTGCTTCTCAATGCCGAGTAATCCTTTGGTACAGTCGCTCCATACTTGGAAAAATCTATCGTCATCGCATTGCCTTGATAGGTGTATTAATACCTTGAGCTTTCATATCACGTTTGAATTCCTCAAGAGATGCCTTGGAAGGAAAATCAATAGTCGTTCCGCCAAAATCTACCCTAACAGCCCCTTCTTTTACTGGCTCTACTTTTCCTCTTCCTATAGCATCTATTTCTCTTCTGTGCTGATCAAAGAGGTCTTTTGAAGCTGTTTGAGTTATCTTCTCGAAGTGTCTTCGTATAGCAGTAGGATTCTTTTCTCCCTGTTCACGTGCCCAATCAGCTGTTTCTCTCGCTGCTTCTCTCTCTATTAATTTCAATCTAGGAGGAATAGAAAGGTTTTTAAGTATCATTGCGTTTGCTTGAGCATAGTTTGTAGGCTTAGGTAGTTTCTTCATGAAGGCCTCAAACTCTGAAAGAAGGACTCTATTGCCAAAATATGTCTTCGCATCGGAAAGAAGAGGGATCGTGGAGGAGTCGTAAGCCTGTCTCCACTGGTTATTCGTGAGAGCGTTTACTAGTCCTGATGCCCAGCCTTCAGAGCCAAACTTAGCGTTTACCCAAGAAACAAACTCAGGAACTTGGGCTACATCTGTCATTATAGATGCAGATTCCAGAGAGTTAAGAGTATCTATAGCGCTGTCTGCTTGAGTCTCTATCTCCTCATACCGTTCCTGTATATTCTCCGGGAGTGCGTCTATTCTCTCCCTTGCCTTTCCCATATCTGTATAAAGTTTGAGTTGGGCTGGAGTAAAGCTGCTTAGATCTTGTTTCGTTATTTGCTCATAAGGTTTTGGAAGCTGTGCCTGCTGCGTTCCTCTTGCTGTTCCTTGAGGTTGGGCGAACTTCGCAAGTGCAGGAAGATCAGATACTCTTGCCCCACCCTCTAGTAATGTAGCCAAAAGATTTGCCTGATTAGGCTGCCCCATTG
>Ga0116160_1005363_pt1 | contig 10282 bp, 7 predicted proteins | sample AD_JPNAS2_MetaG_FD_89879 | JGI IMG/M metagenome (GOLD analysis project Ga0116160, IMG submission 89879) | Active sludge microbial communities of municipal wastewater-treating anaerobic digesters from Japan - AD_JPNAS2_MetaG | ecosystem: Engineered > Bioreactor > Anaerobic > Digestate | place... | reverse complement strand
TAGGCTTAATGAGCCAAATTTATTTAATTTTTAATTCGTCCCAATTTTAATGGGACACTAGTGATACAAATCAAAAAACAAAGAGTCATAATCGGCAACCATCTTTCCGACAGGAAGTGTAACACTTATAGAAAAATACACATTTCCTTCATAACCACTTGAAACCACTTTAGCAGAAGGTGTTGAATTTGCCGGATAAGTATCAATTGTAGCTGTTAAATTCGCTGGCTTACTTGAAGTTAGTGTAGGTGAGGGAGTGCCATTGAAATCCTCCACAATATAATAACCATCAACTCTGGTTCCGTTAGCACTTGAATTGATTTGATTGACTGCTCCAAAAACCCACAAGGTTAGGAACATCATTAAAACTGATAGTAATAATTTTTTCATAACTGTAATTTTAAAAAGATTTATAAATTTTAAATAGTACTGCTGTTATTAAGTTTGAAAGCACTCACACAACAGCAGTACTTTATAATTCAGATTTATTATTTAATTACCTTCCCAACCATTGCTTTTCCGTCAACTACAGCTTTGACAATATAAACACCTGCATTCAAATGAGACACATCCATTGATGAAACATGTTGTCCGGTTGCCTGCAAACTTCCCTTCAGGTCGTAAACAGCAACTTTATCAGCCTGCATACCATTGAAATAAAGGGTGTTACCAGAAACATTTAAACCGATAAGTTTTTCTGTAGTAATTCTAATACCGGTTGTTTTCTCTTTCATTTTTACATTATCAATGTAATAATTCCCTTTATCAGTCGACATTCCGAAAGCAAGATTAAAAGATGCTTTTGCATTTTCGGCTGAGGTCAGTGCCAAAGCTGATAGTTCAAAGGTTTTAGTCGTCCAAACTGCAACATCAGCCTGTTTTGGATAGTCTGTATCTTCGTATTTTTTCACATCGTCGATGTAAATATTCATATTCTTATAATTTGGATGTTCATCATTTGCATTTGAAACGATGTAAATATCGAATGATAGGCTTTCGTAGCTAGCCAATGTTTTACCTGATGGCAATACTACATTTAGCTTAAGCAAAGCATCCCAGTTCGTTGTTACAATGTTAACAACTTTATTAGATGCATTAGCGGGATCGGCCGTAACAGTAGCCGTTCCATCTTCAGGATACCAGGCTTTCATACCCAGGGTTGAACCAATTGTTTTGTCATTAAAATCTGCAATTGTCAAAACACCTCCTGTGGGTGGTGGTGGAACACCTCCGCCTGTTAATTTTACATTATCTATGTAGTAATTACCTTTATCAGTTGACATGCCGAAGGCAATGGTAAAAGAGCTTTTAGCTGACTCTGCGGGGGTCAATGCTAGGCTTGCAATTGTAAATGTTTTGGTTGTCCAGGTAGCCACATCTGCCTGTTTTGGATAATCTGTACTCTCAAATTTCTTCTCATCATCCAGATAAACAAACATGTTTTTGTAATTCGGATTTTCATCATTGGCATTTGTTCCGATATAAATATCGAAAGAGAAGCTTTCGTAGTCAGCCAATGTTGTTCCAGATGGTAATGTTACACTCAATTTGAGCATAGCATCCCAATTAGTTGTAACAATATTTACAGCCTTATTAGCCGAACTAGTTGGATTTGCGGCAACAGTTGCAGTGCCATCTTCCGGATACCAGGCTTTCATTTGATAAGTGTATCCTACGGATCTGCTTTCAAAATCATCAATAATAAATTCCGCTGCTACAATATTGGTGAAGACCAATATCATCATTGATAAAAATAGTAATGTTTTTTTCATGATAAAAATTTTTAAAATATGAAACTTATTTAATTATGGTTTATAACGATACAAATTTAGATATTAGAAAATTGAAATTACGTTGATTTTGTTACATCATTTTTGTTACACGTTACATGATTAGTTAAAAATGATACATTTTTATGTTTTTGGTTTCATTGAATCTATCTGAAACCAAAAACATAAAAACAGCAACAATTATTTCACAAACTTCCGGGTGTAAATTTCGCCCTTGTATTGCACCTTTATTATATAAACTCCGGTTGATAAATCCGAAATATCAACAAACGAGGTCAGGGTTTTTCTTAATAATTTTCCACTGACATCATATATATGGAAGTCGAGAGGATTATTGTCCTTTACACTTATCTCATTATTTGTAAAAGAAAGGATATCAGACAATGCAGAATTTTTAACTGATGATGTAACTGTTAGCTTTTCTTTCAATCTTACATTATCCACAAAATAATTGGCTTTATTCGAACGAATGCCCAGATACAGGGTAAATGCATTTCCTCCGGCAACACTAGTCAACGGTATGGAATAATTCAACCATACATTGTGATTGCTGCCGTTCTTGTCTCCTGTAGCTATTTTGAAGATTTGCACATTATCTGCATAAGCAAAAGTTTCTTTAAAACCATTATCACTATTTGCTGCTGCTGAATTATAATAAATATCAAATTCAAGATTCATATAATCTGACAGCACTTTTCCTGATGGCAGTGTTACCATAAACCTTATAAACTCATCCCAGTTGGCGGTAATCACTTGTGCCACATGCTCTTCGGAGTCGGTTGAACTAACAGCCACAACTGCTGCGCCTGTAGAAGCACCATTTTTCTTGTACATATCGCAGGCTGTTCCTATCGATTTGGTATTGAAACTATCGATGATTTGATAACCAAAAACCGGTTCTTCTTCATTAGGATCTTCTTCATCATCGCCGGGAATATTCTCCGGTTCATAAATCCTGAAATTTCCTGAAAGATGGAGGTAATTCATGAAATACAGCAATCCATCATAGTAGCGATATCTTCCGGTTGTCAGACTGGCATTGAAAAAATCATCGATAAAATCCCAGGCTACACGCTGGTTACTTGCCAACGCTCCAGCTGCATTACAAGCCACCAATCCTGGAGAATGTGCACTGTTCAACTGATTTCCGGCAAGTGAAAACTCGGAACCATAAGAATCCACGCCCTTGCTTTCGAAAAAGTTATGTAAGCGGTTAATCAGTGTAACTTGTGTTTCATCGGCTTTGAACCAGGCATAATCCATGGCAATATTCATTGCACAACGCCAGGCATCAAATCTAAAATCGGCATGACTGCCACCGGTTGGAGTACCGTCGTAATTGGCATAATCAGGCATCAAACCAGTCTGAGAATGTGCAAATTTTGGAAACATCTCGCGGCTTTTCGCGGCTACTTCTTTCCAGAACGGACGGTTTGTACTTGCCCACTTACCCCATAATTCGTAGAATGCCGGTAGATGATAGGATGGATTGGTGAATGTTGCCGCATTGGCATAGGGTGTAAATACGACCTGTTTGTGTGTTGTATTAAATAAATTGGTAGTTGATTCCTGAATTGGATTTTCTTTGCTCATGCCAATACGCAGAATTTCGTTGGCCTCGTGCATATAATTAAATATACCTTCGCCATCACCCCAACGCCCGGAAGCAAACATCAGAGCCATAACAAAATACTCTTCGCCATCGGTTGCAGAATTTGCATCCATTTTGGTCCCGTTTTTATTCACCTGCCAGGCAAAATATCCCGTTCTGGGTCCTGTTTGATGTTGCATGTATGTTTTTGCCCATTTCCACAAACGGTTAAATTCTACCTGTTTATTCATCTGTACACAAATCATCATTCCATAAGACATACCTTCTGAACGAACATCATCATTGCCGGAATCCAGTATATATGCTTCGTCGGTTCCAACAGGATAATACACTGCCTCGGTAGTTGGGTCTCCATAGAACAACCTGTCCCACAGACTTTGCAGTTTTGAACTGATTTGCAAATCGGTGTATCCTCCCTCTTTCAGCACATTGCGGTATTCTCCTGTATAATAAGCTCCCTGAGAGTGTAGCACGGGTGGATCTTTTACCACGATGGGACCTAAATATTCAAATGTTATTCTATCAATATATGTATCACTTGATCCATTATCAGTTTCAAGATTCAGTACAATCGTATTGGATGTTTGACTTAAATTTTCCAGTTTAATTTCAGAATCAATGATTGATGGACTTGTACCATAAAATGTAAATGCTTTTAATTTTACACCATTAATTAACAAGGATACTCCTGCAGCATTCGAATTGTTGGATGCCCCTCTAACACTGACCTTATAAAGTCCTGCTCCATTTGGGAATGCATGGGTAGTGGTTCCTTTGTCGTTGTCTGCATACAGTGCAATACCAGAAAACGGTGAGCTTATCATTCCCGCATAGGAGCCACTCAAAGTCATTGACTCTGCTTCAATTGTAAAAGACGTTGCTAAAACACTTGTAGCAAACAAAAACACAGAAATCAAAATTGTGCTAATTCTTCTCATCATTAATTAGTAATTCTTCGCAAACAGCACTTTGTTTTATCGTTTTTTCTTCCTTAACTATGTATTTTAGCGTAAATTTGCTATTTACGTATAGCCTACGAAATGCGTATCTTTGCATATAATTTATTTACACACTGCAAATATAAGGCAATGCAGTGTAATATCCAAACATTTGCAGTGTTAAATAGAGTTAAATTATTCATTATTTGTTTTTATTAAATTCACAGTGTGCCCCATCGCTTCCGCCAGTTTCTCCAAAAGGTCGAGCCGAGGAGAAACTGTACCTGCCTCTATGGCCTGGATGGTTCTTCTGGAAACGCCCGATCTCTCGGCCAGCTCGCGCTGGGTGATGCCGTTTAATCGGCGCAGCTCCCTGATTCTGTCTGCGATGGTGGTTCGTATGTCTTCTTCTATATATATTGTAAATTGTAAATCGTAAATCTAATTATGGTGTTTTAATTCCAACTTAATCCTCATCAAATCTTCCAACTCATGTACCGGCCGTTCAATATCAAATGGTATCGGTCGTTTCGAATATGTTTGAAAATAGAGCAGGCATGCATCTTTCCACCATACAGCATCGCGGGACTGAATTTTGAGTCTCGACTGCACATGCCTGAATCGTTCCGGATCAACTAACTGCTCCATCATGTCCCATGTCTTCTGAAACTCCCTTACCTGCTGTACACCGGCATCATACCTGTAACATAATTCGTCCCATAATATCCTTCCGTTTTTCATCTGATAATCCCACGGCACATGATGAAACCACAACAACAACTTCTCCGGACAAGCAGATAAATCACCCCATTGCTCATTCAGTGGTGCAAAATACTGAGAAACAGCATTGCTACCTGTTTTTGTCCGATTGAAACCCAGTCCGGTTGTATCTGTCTGGTGATAATACTTTGGCAACCAGTCGGGACGCGCCCAATCGAAATAACACCAGGGTTCCGGACCATAATGATGATCCCAGGCAAAAATGTGATGCAATCCCAGAGGCATCATATAATCAACAGCCGTTTCCCATGAATCCATCAGCATTTTTCTCACTGGAGCAACGAAAGTCTCATCGCTGGTGAATGTTTGCTTGATCCATTCTTCCGCAATCGTTTCGGCACTCAGGGTATTATTCCACGCCAGGCGACCAAAAGCATACCAGTTGGCTTGCGCAATATGATGGCCGGTCCAGTTGGCATCCTCGCCGACATTTGCTACTCCAGCGATGGCAGAGAGTTTATGCTTAAAAATGCTCCCATCGGTCACTTTCGCTACTGTCGAACCAACTCCCCGACAATATGTGTCACTGTCAAAAAACTCCTTCCATTGAGTAGCCAAATACACCAAGTGGTTTGAAAATCCAAGATATTCCTGGGTAATTTGCAGTTCGGGCATCAAGGCAGTTTGCTGCATGGCTCCAAAAAGCGGACTAAATGGCTCACGGGGCTGAAAGTCAATTGGTCCGTTTTTAACCTGTATCAACACATTATCCCTGAATTTTCCATCAAGCGGCATAAACTCTAAGTATGCTTGTTTGGCCCTGTCTTCTCCTGAAGGATTGTAAACAAAAGCGCGCCACATCACAATACCATCATTAGGTTTCAATGCATCGGCCAGCATGTTGGCACCATCAGCGTGTGTGCGACCATAATCCTGCGGTCCTGGCTGACCTTCCGAATTGGCTTTGACTAAAAATCCGCCAAAATCAGGTATGAGCTGGTAGATTTCCTTCACTTTATTCTTCCACCATTCTTGTACAGCCGGATTCAGGGGATCGGAATCAGCCAATCCACCAATTATTTTAGGAGAAGAAAAATTAACCGACAAATAAACCTTGATACCATAGGGGCGGAAAATATCAGCCAATGCTTTGACTTTCAACAAATAATCGCTTTTCAACATATCCGGAGAAGCATTTACATTGTTCAGCACTGTGCCGTTGATGCCTATTGAAGCATTTGCACGTGCATAAGCTTCGTAACGAGGCGATATTACTGCCGGCAATTCATGCCATTTCCACAACGAATAACCGGCATATCCCCGTTCAACAGTGCCGTCGAGGTTATCCCAGTGATTTAAAATTCTGACATCACAGGCCGGTTTTTCAGTGATATCAATACTGGAACTAACCATGCCTGTTTCCTGTAAACGCAGGAGGTGATAAGCTGCATAAAGCAGACCTATCTCAGCAGAAGCACTAATTGTTACACCCTCATTCACATTTCCTGCTATGCTAAATCCTTCACTTCCAAACAGCTTGTTTTTCAGTGCTTTTTTTATATTCAAGCTGATGGGTGCACCTTTCCACTGTGTCGTCAGTTCTTGCATGGCAATTTCGATGGTTGGACTTTTCATGCTTGAAAAAACCCGGGCCACTGACTGTGTTTCAGCACGTAACCACAAACGACTGCCATCTTCTGCCAACACAGCAGATGAAATGAATAATAACGCAACTATATGTACAAAGAATTTACACATTCAAATTATCTTTTCATGAATTTCCTCATCTCAATATATGAATCATACTCAATTTTCAGTATGTAAACACCCTTATTCAAATCCTGCACACTGAATGTTTCACTTTCGAAAACAGAACGTATGTTTTTTCCAGAAATATCCAGGATTTTAATCCCACGGATATCTTTTCCTTTGATAGTCAAATAATCATCAACCGGATTTGGATATATCTTTATATCATCATTAAACCGGGGTTCAATGTTATTGCTATAATTTTCGAATTTGTTTGGTACCAGACTTTTTTCTGAAGCCATGTAACTTTTAAGCCACACCATGGCTTTACGTTCGCGACCGTTTTGCTCTACAATACCAGAACCTGTTCTCCATGTCGTTCCTGAGATATAACCCCACAAGGTAATCCCGATAACAGATTCATGTTCCCACAATACCGGAAATTTATCTCTGTAAACCTGGAATTGATTTTCTTCGCTAATACTTGTATTTCCGGTGATATCCAATTCTGACACATGAATGGGTAAACCAGTTGCGGCCAATATACTCAACACATTTCTCATTGTGTTCACCTGAACAGTATTCATATTAAACTCATGACACTGAATACCAATACCATCAATGAGGTTTTCCTGTTTCAGTATATTAACGATTTCAACATAGCGTTGAGCTTTGGGAGGATCGCTGATGATACCATAATCGTTGATATGCAGTTTAGCATTTGGAAAATACTCCCTGGCTTTTCTGAAAGACCAAACAACCCAATCCCAACCGCTAACGCCATCGCCACCCAGTGCTTGCCGGATGCTTGAAGGTGCGTGCAAAGCCTCATTTACCACATCGATGTAATTGATATCAGGATAACGATTGGCTACAGCCTGCATAAACTCTTCCAGTTCAGTTTTTTGTTGAGTTTGCGTAAGAGAGCCTAACCAGGTTGGTTCCTGACTTCCCCAAACAAGCGTATGGTATTTGAATTTAAACCCGTTGGTTTTAGCATGGTTATATGCCCTGTCGTGTGCAGCCCAGGTCATTACGTTACGTTGCCTTTCAACAGATTCCCATTTACCGGCATTTTCAGAAGTCACCTGATTCCAGTAGACATTAAAATTATCAGGCACCTGATCTGCAATGATGTTTCCTAAAAATTTCGCATGATTTTTGGCCATCGGTGTAGTACCTTCCAATTCTTCTAAATCAGGGGTTAAATCTTCAATCAACACATCATCAATGTAATATACTTTTCCAGGCACTTTTCCTGCATCAATACGCAATTTCAAAGAATAACCACCTGCCTGTAAGCGAGAACCATAAACTGATTCATAAATATATTGAGTCCACTCTCCTCCTATATTCAATTCGGGTAGATACTGACGATCTTCTCCCCCACTTTCGGCTTTCAACTGGCTGGCAGATGCTGTAGATAAACGGATAATTCCACCTCCACCGACAGCTTTTGCCCAAAAACTGATGCGGTATAAATGACCAGGGATGGTATTAATCTGAGGCGTTTCCAATTGCACACTCCAGTAATCACTTCCTGTCGAGGCTGTTAATTTTACTGAATATGACCCGTTTTGTTTGTCTTCAGAACTGACTGACACACCTCCACCCTGATTGAGCACATTCCAACCGGTTAGATTTCCCGACTCAAAATCATACTTTGCTACTTCTACAACATCTGCACCATTTACAACCTGCATTGAAGTAAAAAGAAAACAACAACACAACCAAACTATACCGGTTTTTATCCACATAATATTCGTATATAAAATTTATAATTAAACTCCACCACCTTCAATGGTGATAATTTTTCCTGCTGAATCATATTCAAGTTCAACCACTTTCAGGCTACGTAGCCATGTTCTGCCACCTGATGGCACACTGTCGTGGTGAAATAAATACCATTTCCCTTTGTACTCCACAATCGCATGGTGGGTTGTCCAACCTACCACAGGTGTTAGAATAACTCCCTGATAAGTAAACGGGCCGTACGGATTATCACCGGTTGCATAACACAAATAATGGGTATCGCCGGTAGAATAGGAGAAATAATATTTGCCATTATACTTATGAAGCCACGAAGCTTCGAAGAAACGCCGGTTAGTATCTCCCGCTTTTAAAGGTTTGCCTTCCTCGTCGAGTATAAGCACATCCTTTGGTTCTTCTGCAAACTCAAGCATATCTTCGCTCAATCGGGCTATTTTCGGGCAAAGAGCTTGTTCGTCACCTTCAGGCAACGCGGCACATTCGAGTGCTTTGTTGTTACGGTAACGTTGTAGCTGACCGCCCCACAAACCACCGAAATACATGTAATGCATACCATCTTCCTCAAATATTGCCGGGTCGATGCTATAACTGCCTTTAATCGGGTTTTCTCTGGGAAGGAACGGACCTTCAGGTCTCCTGGAAACAGCAACGCCTAACCTGAATATATCGTTTTTATCTTTTAATGGAAAATACAGGTAATATAGTCCGTTTTTGTAAGCCACATCGCAATCCCACAACTGCCTCCCTGCCCAGGGTATGTCTTTGGTATCCAATACAACTCCGTGATCTTTAACAGGACCGTCAACTTCATCCATCGAGAAAACATGGTAATCTTTCATATCGAAATGATCGCCATTATCATTTTCAGGAATTCCACTTTCCCTGTCGTGTGAAGGATAAATGTATAACTTGTTCTCAAACACATGCACTGCCGGGTCTGCCATATAATCATCAGGCACTAAATATCGGGGTGTTTTCATTATTTCTACTTTTTTGATGTTACAAAAATCAAGATCCTTTAACCAGCAAATTTTCTCCCTTGTATTTTGCTGCTTCTTCAATAATTTTATTAACCAATGGTTTAGGTTGATAATTCCGGTCGAATAATAAGGGATAATCAGTTCTGCCTTTAACCGGCCAGTTATTTTTCCACGAATCGGAATCAGTTACACCCCAAAGCGTTACCCGGCTGATTTTATCATGATGTTTCAGAAACAAGCTAAAAAAACCATGGTAGCGATTTTCCCAGGTTTTTAAAACATCTTCCGGTAATCCGTTGGTGTATGGATTTAATTTTTTCTCATAATCAGAGGTGTCTGCGATATTAGCTCCAATAGCTGCATTCGGACTGGGCAGTATACTCAAATCAAGTTCAGTTATCATGACTTTAACACCCAATTCAGAAATGGCAATGATGCTTTGTTCAAATGCATCAAAAGTAGGAAAATCCATGATCATGTGTCCCTGCATCCCAATTCCATCGATTCTTACACCCTGTTTCTGAAGTTCTTTTACCATGCTGATGGTGCCGTTACGTTTGCCTTCATGCGCCATCGAATAATCGTTGTAATACAATTCGGCCTTAGGGTCGGCATCGTGAGCAAACTGAAAGGCAAGTTGAATAAAATCTTCGCCAATAATTTTGTAAAACGGACTTTCACGCATTGTACCATCGTCGTTAATGGCTTCGTTTACCACATCCC
>Ga0116160_1005350_pt1 | contig 10298 bp, 10 predicted proteins | sample AD_JPNAS2_MetaG_FD_89879 | JGI IMG/M metagenome (GOLD analysis project Ga0116160, IMG submission 89879) | Active sludge microbial communities of municipal wastewater-treating anaerobic digesters from Japan - AD_JPNAS2_MetaG | ecosystem: Engineered > Bioreactor > Anaerobic > Digestate | place... | reverse complement strand
ATGATGGCGCTGGCGTCATCTTCAAGCCACTGCTGCTCACCGCACGGGATAGGTTCAATGCGATTGTCCGTTCGCGCCGCGAGCCGCCACAGCAGGTTGATATCCTCACGGCTGCGCCGGTCGTCGAACCTGGCGGAGACAACGAGCAGATCAATGTCGCTCCAGATATCTGTATTGCCGAACACTCGTGAACCGAACACAATGCCGAACTTTACGGCCACGCCCTGATCCTGCAACGCACGCAGATACTTGCGAACGCCGTTCAAGACTGATTCATTAACCATTGTGAAGCCTTATCTGCTATCACTTTCTTCTGTAAATTTCTTTGCGGTGGTCGACGCGAAGCACGACAATATCGTCGCCTTCCATGTCGAAGATCACACGATAATCACCGATGCGAAAACGGTAGCCGCCGAGTTCCGGGTCGGTCAGCGGTTCAGCATATTGTAAAGGATTGTCTTTGAAACGAAGGAGGGTTGTGCCGATGCGCTTTTTGAGACCGGCTTCGAGCTTGCCAATGTCCCTGACGGCTTTCCGGGTATATACGAGCCGATAACTCAATGTCCGAATACCTCGTCATGTGTCTTTACACGACCGGCCTTATAGTCCGCCCTGGCTTCCTTGATGCTCTCCAAGTATTCGGGTGAGGTTGTAGCGAGCAGTTCCTCCAGGAAGGCTTCCCGATCCCTCTTCTTCATGGCCTTCACGGCACTAATAATCTCTTGCCGTGATAAATTGACTTTGATGGCATTCAACATGGCTATATCCTTTCTATTCAACTATTCAAGACTATCGAAAATAATATCATGCATTGTTAAAATCCGCCATAAAAAACCAAAGAACCTCTTCCAGACAGGGGTGCCTGACATTCTCCACCCGGCATATCCGAGCAAAACACACGAGATCGTCAGCCCGGAAACGTTTCCGAGCAGTTTACTTGTCGCTATTCTTCCTTTGCTCTGCAAGCCACTGGCGGCCTTTATCGGTCAGGCGGTATTTCTGCAGGCGGCTGTTGGGCTTGTCGGGGATGGTCATTTCAATCAACCCATCCGCCAGGGCCGGTCTTAGATAACGCTCACGGAAGGATTTGCGGTCCTGCAGGCCGAGAGTGGTTTGCAGCGCCTCGCGGCTCATTTCTCTCTGAAGTGCCAGAACCAGCTCCCCGACTTGGGGGGGTGACTTGGGGGGTTGTGGTGGTTACGGCATCCAGCAGGTCCTTTTCCACTTCCGGCCGCCAGCTCTCGAAGTGGTCGTAGGCAGCCAGCGCGTTTCGCGCCTCCTGCACCGCGCGGGGCGGGGCGATCACCCGCCTGCCGTCCAGAATCGCGGTGATCTGCGCCTCGCTCAAAGTGCCGCCCTCGATAGCCAGCGAGCCGCGAACGGTGCGGATGCGGGTGATGCGCCGCAGCCGCAGTTCTCTGGCTCGGTCGGTGAGCACGTTCAGTCGTCCCATGGCCTCGCTGATCTGGGCGACCCGGGTCAGAATCTCTGAGGTGATGGTGTAAGGCGGCTGGTAAGTGGATTCTCCGCTCATGTTATGTCTTCCACAATATCGGTATAGCTCCTGTCATTTTCCCTCAGAGCCGGAAACCCTTCGCAGAATGGCGGCGATCCAGGCCGGCGCGTAGCGGAGATCTCTAAGCAGCACCTTTTTGTCGCTGACGGACAGCCGCTTTTGCAGATTGGCCACAACGGCATCGTCCACCTGCCTTTGCCCAAGATGGCGCAGGGCCTGGATGACCAGCCCGGAAACCTGCCCGGCGGTGGCCATGGCCCGGGGCGTCGTGTGCTTGAGCATGATGATCTGCTTGCCGATCTGGACGCGGCGTGCCGGACCGTCGGTGAGAAACACGATCTTCATGGGCACCTGATCGGAGAGCCCCAGCAGATTGGCGGCATAGCCCCCGGACGGTTGCAGAAGGATCTTGTCCCGCCCCTTACGCGCCTTGACAATGGCGTCTATGGTCGGGGAAAGGAGGCCGAGCGCCGGATCGATGCGCGGGTAGTCGTACAGCCCGCGGGCCAGGCGGCGCAGCGTTCCTTTCTTCGCCAAGCGGTGCAGCGCCAGGTCCACGGCTTGCCGGCTCCCCAAGTCCATAAAGTCACCTGGGGTAACGACGCAACCCTTCCCACGTCCATAGATGCGGCTTATTATTTTAGAATCAATGCTTTGCATGATATGCCTGCATGAATCTTTGTAAGGAAAAGTGGCATCTTTTTCATACAAAACAAACTCATCTTCACGATGAATTTGGGATATCAAATATCAGGGGCTATGGTTATCGGTTGATGGAACATTCATCTATGTGACTACTATTGCAGCATCTTCTTGATTAGATCATTTTCACTGCAGTACGGAATAAACAATTGTTCTCTCGCCCGTGTAACTGCAACGTAAGCCAGCTTCCGGCTTTGCTCTTCCGACCATCGGTTCCCCGGCACCAGCCAGTCGATGCCCAGTAAAAAGACGCAGGCGTAATCAAACCCTTTGAGGCTGTGTATCGTTGAAATCGGTATGCTGTCCGCTGTCACATCGTAGGCGCGCTTTGATCGGTAATCCTCTGAGATCCAGTTATGCATGAGGCCCCTTTTCTCCAGCGCATCCTCCAGTAACCGGGGTAGATTCACGGCGATATCACCATCTGGAGAGCGCATTGTGTAGATCACGGCGATTTCTGCGAGGGAATATTTTTCCTTCTCACTCAGAGTCCCTATCCGATCGGCGACCCAGGAGACCATTGTTTCGTAATCTTTGAATTGTCGGACATCCGGTTGCGGACCATGCATGTCCTCAAAGATCTCAGGGAACAATTCCTCCTGATGAATTTCCCTGCTCGATTCCTGATCGCCCACGATAACCCTTTTTGCAAAATCGGCGATCTCCTTCGTATTACGATAGATCCACGATAGCCGGCGCACCCGGCCACGGGCATGTATGCCGACCGCCTTCCAGGAAGATTGCCGCTGGTAAATATTCTGATTGTCATCCAGGGCGATGGCCAGATGATCCGTCTGTGGATTTAGAAGGGCCGTGACGATTTTGAGCATGTCGTCGGAAAAATCCTGCCCTTCGTCGATGAGGATCGCGTCATAGCGGAGATTGCATGATGGTAGTTTCTCCAGGGTATCTTGGATAACCATTTCATAGTACTCTGAGTCCGCCTTTTCATAAGGAACGTCTTCTCCCGTAATCTTTGCGCAGATCTGAAAGAAGTGGCAAACCTCGACACCGCCCTTTCCAAGAGGCACATGTTTATCGGCGAGAAGACGGCGGATGTAGTTGACGAGCGTGATGTTATAGCAAACAAAGAGAATATTATGGATGGCGGGGTTGTACCGCTTCAGAAGGGCGGCCCTGTGTACCAGGATCAGCGTCTTGCCGCTACCCGAGGGACCCGTAATGATGCGGTGCCCGCCTTCATATTGCCGGGCAATGCTTTCCTGATGATGATCGAGGAGTTTCAGACGGCGGGTCGCGGTGGCGCGTTTTTTTTGAGTATCTCGATCCGGCAGGTCAATCCGCACCACAGGAAAAATCAATTGTCGCAGGTGGTTCAGTTCCTTGCCGGTCATGGAAAACCTGGGTTTGACCATGAGCATCCGCTCCAGGGCTTCCTGGAAACAGTGCCCCGTTTGATCTTCACAAATGGGCGACTGGGGGTGGAGATCATCCCAGAAGAAAATCCGCTCCGAAGGAATAACCCGATGAAGTTCTTTCTTTTCGTACTCATGCTTGTTGATGTTGGGAAAGACAATGCCGCTGTTGACCGTGACCTTGACCTGGCCATAAGAATGTGCATCTTTTGACACCAACTGGCCGTCTCGTTTAATCTTGTCCATGACCTCGCCGAAGTATTCCCGGATCTGCTGGAGGGGGTTCTTACGGGGGACCTCTTTCCCTTCGATACAAAGTGTGAAGAATTGGGGATCGGCGGCAACGATCTGGTCCAAGGCCCAGTCCTTGACCTCGAAGATGATCAGACCAGCGTCCTGTGCGTAGAGAATGAAATCCGGCTCACGCCCGGCTATATCCGGCTGATACCAGGCAATGTATTTTTCATCCGGCTTGGCGCAGCTATGAAGAAACCGATAAAAGACGCCCTCGCCTGCAGTTGTAAAATCCTGAATGTCGTCCGGGATCATCGTAGCCATCGATTATTGCCTCTCGATCATCAAATTGATAACCAATCCCTGGACCTGGTAATTCAACGTGTCCCGTTTTGAGCGGTCAGGTGCTCTTCATTATTGAAAAAGTTCAAAAAGATGATGACGATCCCAAAGGATAATGCTGCGATCTTTAGCGAAATTTATCGCATCAGAAGTGAATCCACTGGGACAAACCACAACCCCCCTTGTGCTAGTCGCACCCTTAGGTAGCACTCCGTTTAATTCTCTTATGACATCAACACCCACCGGCGATATATGATTCTTACATTGAATATAAAGGGTAATTTCCACGCCGATATCGTCATTACGCCGTGCGATCAGATCAACGCCGCCATCGCGTGTCAAAGGTGTGCTCTCTACTTTCCATTTCTTTTGCTCTAGCAGACGTTTCACATGCTCCTCGAATTCCACACCACTCATTTCTGCATAGCTTCCTTTGAAGGAGGCTTTATCCTTAGGTTGCTTTAGGTGATCAGGGGGTTCCAAACCAAACAAGCCGAAAAGCTCTTCGCTCGTCAATTTTGATTTCAGATCAATTGAAACACTATCCACCAACTCATCGAAAAGTAGCTGTTTCTCAAGCAATATTTTTTCGATCCGCTCCTCAATCGTTGCTTCGATGATATATTTATATACATTAACCGGAAAAGTTTGACCAAGGCGGTGCGCCCTACCTTCAGCTTGATACTCAACGGCAGGATTCCACCATCGATCGAAGTGAAAGACATAAGAAGCATCCTGTAAATTCAACCCCTGTCCACCTGCACGGAGCGAAAGAATGAGAACTTTATGATCTCGATTTTCCTTAAATCTTCTTATGACGGAATCTCGTTGTATTGGAGAAAGATCACCGATAAAAAGAAGGGGATTAAACTCCTCAAGCCTTGATGCTATGGCGTTCGCTCCGTACGTTGAATCTGTGAACTGTGAAAAAATTAGAGCACGATAACCTTCTGATACAATGATGTTTAATCTCTCTAACACATCATCAAACTTAATGGAGCCACCATCAATCGGACAGAAATTACATATCTGTTTCAATTTCATTATGAGCGCCAAAACATGTTCAATTCTGACAGATTCCCCACTTTCCTTTAATTGGATTATGCCTTCTTTTTCAGCCCGCTCGTAACATTCTCGTTGAGCCCCCTCCAATGATAGAGATATCTGACTCACAATTTTAGGCGGCAGTTGTGGGAGCACATCCTGCTTTTTACGGCGAAGCTGCAAACTTCTATGCACTTCTTGAAGTTCAATGCCCGGTTTGTGTCGTGGAGGTGTCTCACCTTCTTTGAGAGTCGAAACAAATTCAATAATTGAAGCAAGATCATCCTCTCGATTTTCAAGAGGTGTACCTGTAAGCGCCCAAGCCCTCCGTCGATATAACAGTTTACATTTTCGACTAATTTCCACATCCCTATTTTTAATCTTCTGAGCTTCATCAAGGATGACAACATCCCACACACGACGACGGGGGGGGGAATGTAAATTGTCAGTGCAATCGGACCTGAAGGTTTCATAACTCGTCAAGTAAATATGGGCAGGTGTTGCCCATTGCCATGTGCGCTCTGCCGCTGTGCCTCTGATGGTGGAGATGCGCAGTTCTGGAGCCCAGTGGTGGATTTCTTTACGCCACTGCCCGACCAAACTCGCCGGAACAATTAATAGACATGCCTCAATTCGGTTTTGAAGAAAAAGAATGCGTAATGCGCCTATCGCTTGTATCGTTTTCCCGAGGCCCATATCATCCGCTAGTAACAAAGCATCTCTAGAGAGCAGAGCCTTTATCCCTTCAATTTGGTAATCGAATAAAGATCCCGGCCATTCTAAAGGACCAATCTGTGACAACAAAACGTCGGTTGGTGGTTGGAGTAGATAAGCTAAGCGTTTGGAAAGGGGTATTTCTGATGGAGGCGCGTGATCGGCTTCCTTAGAAGGTTGCAGAACAACACCCGATCGCTTTTGTCCTGGAATTTGTTCACCATGAGGTTCGTCCTTCAATAGGAGGCCCACTAAGCCGACACTACCGCGTGCATAATCATCATCAGGTTGCGAACGGTTAGAAAGGTAATTGATAGGGATATTTATCGTACATGAGGGACTTAGAGATTTAGGGTATGATTGCGTATTGGTATCCGTTGTCGATACGTATTTTGGTGTAGATAAGATTACACCTGGCACAGACACTTTTTGTGGTACAAATTCATCAAGTTTCACCGGACGTCGGAAAAAACCAAACCACCGTGCTTTCGGTACATTGTCAGTGTTTCGTTCTGTCCACCAAACCGCGTTAGTGCTCATTATTTTCCTTTGTCTGGGTAGACTTCCTTAAGTCCGATAAGAGCCCTTTCGAATGGTTCCATGAGTAAGCCCTTCGACGACAACGTCTGCAAGAGTCTCAATTCCGTCGATCCGTCGGATGGCCTCGCCGGATACCAGAAGAGATTCATGGGTTCTTCCGCTTCTATTCTATCTTGGATTTCGGTTGCCGAATACGGCTGGGCTTTAATAGCCGGAGCTATTCTGCAGACGGGAAGAGATAATTGAATATCCTGACAAAATATCTCGCTGCTCACCTCTTCAGCGAGACAAAGAATCAAACGTGGCACTTTCGGACATAAAGAGAGCAATGTGACAGTTATTTTTTTTATTGCATGACGACGAATATCCGCTTGTCTCCATAAAAATGTGTGCGGCGTTTCTATTCGGTTATAGGTAAATTCTATCGGCTCTCCGCGTGCATTAATCAAAAATAATGCAGCTAGATATCCAGATGAATCTTGTGCGGGTTGAATCTTAAGATATCCAGCAAGCCCCAAATCCTTCAGTTCATCAGCGTCATGATAAGGGATGGGCATTTCATGTAACCTCCCGTCTTTTACAATGACTTTTCATTGCTGTTATCGGATGTCTCCTCGGTTTCTACTTCTAATTCCTTATCCTCCGTATAGTCTTGTTTGATTTGTTCGACTTCAATGTCAGGTTTATATGTTTTGTCGAGACGTTTTAGATCCCATTCTGTAATCCACCCTTTAACATATTGACGCATTCGCGTTGTTGTCATCCGCTCGATAGTGGGCACATGCGATGGGGTCCATTCATAGGCCTTAGCATGTATAGCCCGTATTTTTTCATAAGTCTGATTTAACGCTTCGCTGTCGGGGGATTTTAATCGGATCGATTCATTTTGAATAACCCGCATTCCTCGTTCAGCCTGGCTTGCCAAAAGAAGATCGCTTTCTGTTCCTTTCGCCCTCAATTTTCCTGGCACTTTTTCAAAGTCATCATTCCCCACCAAGATTATGCTTTGGAAGTCCTCAGTAATAGCAAAAACGGTCGTCAATCCCGGATAAGTTGAATCTTCGAGCTTGCCCATCCATCTTGCCAGTTCCCCATAGGATTTTGCTCTTTGCAGAAGCGAGTATCTTCCTATCAATTCTGCCTCGTCAATCAGCAACACCCACCCGGCATAATCAGCAGCGATAATTAAGCGGGAAGCAAATTTGAACGACTGCCAGGCAAGCTCTTTTGCCGATATATTATCAAGTTTATATGTGACCTGTTCACGACATGCCTTGAGGTATCTCTTTATTTCACCTGTACCGATCTTATCCCCTGACCAAAATCGGATAATGCGATTGCTGACTTCAGGATCGTTTGGCATTCGTTCAAATAAGAATAGGGTGGCAGCAAATCGTGCATTAAGGCCACTCTTGGTGTGTACCCATCTGTATAAATCCGCATAAGGTTGGCTGTTGAAATGCAGGGCTGTAGCAATTTCTGTCATAGCGTTGCCCCTTTTCCCGGGGACAAAAGCTGCGCCTACTGCGGCACGATATAGCTTCGCCGGATCAAAAAGTGGCGTTTCTTTGCTAATGACAATCTTGCTGCATACAAAGTTCTTCTCCAAGGCCAGGTGCATCAGGTATTCAAGAAGATGGGATTTACCAGAACCAAAATCGCCTGCTATCATCATCCCTTCGTTATTGCCTCCTGTGACAACAGCTTGCTGCACATTTTGCAGCTTTTCTCGAAATTTATCTTCAATATCTGGTTGATTACAGCCTAATGCAAGTACGGCATCTCGGTTAGGCACACCATTGCGTAAAGCTTCTATTGCCCGGCGATTACTCACTTGTTCGTCGAAATTCATATGAATACCTCCCACAATGATCCGTATTCCGAATTCTTCAATTAGTGGACAAGCGAACCAACGAGGCTAGTGGATTTTGCTTTCGCTTGTCTCTAACTTCATCCCAGATCCTCAATTTAAGCGCGTCATACCGATTTAAGCCTCTTCTATCGTCATTTAGGAAATCTCTCGACGCAAGCACTATGAAAAGCATACCCTCCATTTCATCCGTTCCATCGATGAATTGACGAAGGACCTCGTAGGCATCAAGCAATGCCGGGATCGAATAGAAAAAGCCATCGTCCGGATTTTTTGATCTTGTTGAAGTGAGATAACGTCTGATGTCAAGCATAACAACAAGGCCGCTTTTGCCGTTGATTCTTAGCCAGTGGGAGAGGGAAAAAAGCATATGCCGAGCGTTGTGCCTGGCAATCTTTTGGAAAATGAGCGCTTCCTTTAACGTTGAGATCAACCGAAGCTCACCTCGCAGCCATTCCTTTACCGCGTTGCTTAAGAAGGGGGATGGCCCCGCGGGATTAAGCTGATCCAAACAGAGACGTATCATCGCAATTCTGAATTCCTGGCTCATCTCAAAATCGTGAAATATTTCCTTTTCAAGCCATGAATTCAAATCTTTTCGTAAGAATTTTTCCTCACGTTTGTTGATTGCTGCAATATTCTCAAGATCAAAATCCTCCCGGTGTATCGGCAATTCATAACCATTTTTCATGAACAATTTCCTGACGAATGAATGTGCCAACTCATCCCAATCGATCTGACGAGCCACTTCATGAAATAACTTGTCAATCATGTGTATTTTCGTTGAAATTGCATTGACATCGACAAAAAGATAATCTTCTTTCTCTGAGCATTGACGTAGAGGATCAAATACCTGCTTTTCTTCAATCTCCTCCATAGGGACTACAAATTTTACCGCCGCACCGCCACGTTTAACAAAGTCATGTAAATATTCATTACAAATAATGTCCAGCCAATCATCATATTTTAGATACATAGCTCACCCCTCCTAAAACTTCGAAAAAGCAATGCCGAAATACATCTTTTCTTTGCCCTCCTGGGTGACCACACGCACCGTGCGCGACTGTGATTTTGTACCTGTACTCGCGGGTAAGCTTATCACGAACCCGTCTTTGGTCATCGTTACGCCGCTCTGATCAAGAAGATAAACATCTCTACCAAATTCCTGCCTGGAATAATCTTTGGACTGTCCCGGAAGTAATGTTAATAATTTATGAATTTCGATAAGAGGTATGACTATTCCTTTGCCGACCTGATCTTTTCCACGACTGCTTATTAAGATCTCGTATGCCGAAAACATACTTTCCATAAAGGCCTCAGGCTTGAATCGGACAGGTTTATTCTGCAACGCCTTGAGATGACTAACAAGGACGGACGGCCGTACGCGTTTCTCTTTTGCTTTATCAATTTGAACTGCAAGCTCATTGGGAATGATACGTACAAGGAAGGGATAACAATATAATCTTTCATCCTGTTCAAAGATTCTTACCCCAAACGATTTAGACATCTCCAATATTTCTTCTAAGTAGGCCCTGGAGCCGATGTAGTTTTCTGCTTCAAAGCTCCAACCATCCTTTGTATTTGAAAATTGTTGCTTCAGTGCAGCGATCGCCTGCTCGGATGAATCAATCGCCCTTTTTAATTCTCGGAGGCTGCCTGCTTTGATCGAACCTCTTAATTTCTTCAATGAGCTAACGACTGCATTGGCAGCTTTCAATGATGCATCAACATCGGCTTCAGTTTTTGCGAGCGCTTTTTCGAGACCGTTCGGATTCATGTATTCCATTTTGCCTCCTTTCTCTCAGCAGTAATTGTGTAATCACAAATTCATAGACGAAAAAAGAATCTGCAAATAATCGTAATCCTTTTTCTGCTCCTGAAACAAAATATGCTTCTCGGCAAATCTCGCCCTGTCCCAGGTGCCGTTGTCGTAACGTTTATACAAATCGTCGTACGGCGT
>Ga0116160_1005347_pt1 | contig 10299 bp, 10 predicted proteins | sample AD_JPNAS2_MetaG_FD_89879 | JGI IMG/M metagenome (GOLD analysis project Ga0116160, IMG submission 89879) | Active sludge microbial communities of municipal wastewater-treating anaerobic digesters from Japan - AD_JPNAS2_MetaG | ecosystem: Engineered > Bioreactor > Anaerobic > Digestate | place... | reverse complement strand
GATATCGAGGAGAACCTGGATGAGGGCGTTCTCCCGGCCGTCGTATTTGTCCAGAATCCTGTCGACCGCGGCAAGCTCCTGGACCATTTGGTGGATGGCTTGCTTTTTGTCCCGGACTTGCTTAAGGGACTCAGCCAGGCGCATGGCTTCTGTTTCGAGGCTGCGAAGATCAAAGCTTAGGGGGGGCTTGTCGAGATCCAGCGAGTAGTACTCGCTCAAGAGCTCGAGGCCTCTGAGCAGAACATCGCTCTTGCTGGCTTTCGCGTCTTTTTGAAGGCGGCTCAACGCTTCGTTTTGTTTTTCGCTCAAACGCATTCCGACGAACTTGGATTTCTTTTTTGTTGAACGCGGCATTTGATACTCCTGGCGTTTAACCGTTTTACACGATTATTCTAATACTTCTTGTTTTTTCTGTCAACAAGGGAATGTTGCGAAAAATTCCCGGGTTGAATTTAACGTAACGTTAAACGTTTATTTAAGAATAGGGGATCGCTTTTCGGATATTTATTTTAGGCGAGTTTATGCCTCATTCCGTGTCGATGATGAGAAATTCGGCCTTGCCCAACCGGTTCATGCGCCTTTGATGACCGATCAACGACAGAAGCTCGGCGAGAATGGCGGTTTCCCGGTCGTTATTCCTGATAACGGGATCATTCGTCAGATCGCGCAGGGCGACTTCCAGCGCTTCCACCGGCGTACCGGAGGGGATGCTCAGGAGAAAACGCGTGGGGGCGATTTCGATCAGCTTCAACCAGGGGATTTCCTTCAGAGCTTTGCTCGGCCCGACGACAATCAGGGATTTGCCCTGAGCCATCTCGGTGAGCTTCACCGGTTTGAATCGATCCGCCTCCGCTCCGGCGACGGCTTCCGCGGCTTTGGCCACGGCTTGGGCGCGGTCCGGATCGATTTCGGCGAGGAGATCGAGGATACGCTCCGGCAAGGTCATCGTCACCGGGCGGCGGGGCTCCCGGAATTTCGGGGGCCGGCCGCTGCGATTCGATTTCACCTGTTCGGACATTGCTTCCTGCTTCATTATAACAAATCGTCAAGGTCTTTTCGACGCAATGGCCGGAAAATCCGTCTCCGCCGTCGTCGGATCGCGGCCTTCGTCTTTGTTAAATCCCCCGGGATCGGTTTCTTGAATTATAACATTATAATCCGTTGACAAATACAATAATAACACAATAAACTAAGCGCCATGTCGTCGGTGATTTCTTCGACAAATCCGGGAAAGGGCCTTCCGGATGAGATGGACGAAGTAAGACATAAGAGGAGGATCAGATGAAAAAATTGTCCGGACGAATTGTTCCGGCCCTTTTCGCGGTGGGTTTGATTTTTTTAAGCGCTGGAATTTCGATGAGCCAAACGCCTTCCGTCCTGAAGGAAATGTCCCTTCAGAAAGAAGCGGCGCGGCTCCATTTCCTGTTCAAGGTCGAGGGGACGTATGCGGTCGAATCCGCCTTTCTGCCTTCGCCGCCCCGCCTGATCGTGGACATGACGCCGATATCCGAGATTCAGATTCTGCCCGTGACCCAAATCGGCGATACAGGCGTGCAGGACGTTCGAGCCGTTCAATCCGGGCCGGAAAAAGTCCAGATCGTTTTCGATCTCGGTCCGATCATTCCCTCGTATGGAATCACCCAAAGCGCCGAAGGGTTGAAAATTTCGTTCTGGAGTGAAGGAGAAGTCCCCGCGGTTCCCGCGCCCCGGCCGGCCGAGGCGGCCAAGCCGATCGTCCCAACGGCGCCCGCCGCCCCCGTCGCTCCGGTTCAGGCGCGGCCCGCGGCTCCTGCGCGTTCCGGCTTTTTCATCGCCGGCCGGGCCGGCCTGTCCTTGTTCGTGGGGCCGGATCTCTCCGGCCAAAAAACGTTCGACCTTTACGGGGAAACGGCGACCCTGGCCGAATCCTATTCCTTCTGCACGGTCCCCGCGTTTGAGCTTCAATTCGGACGATATTTCGGCCGAACCAAAATCGGGATCGGCGTCGGGTACAGCCCGATGAAAAATCCGGGATCGTTCACGGCCGGCCTTCCCCATCCCTTCCTCCCGGAGACGCCGCGCCACGTCTCCTTCGAAAGCGCCGGCGGGAAAAACGCGCTCTGGGATTTTTCCGTCTTTGCTCTCTTCTCCTTCCTGAACACGGAAAAGCTTTCCGTCGCGGCCGGCCCGATGATCGGCTTGAGCCTGGGCGCCATGCAGAGCATGGAGGATTTCGATTTCATCGAGGAATCCCCTTATGACGCCGCCCATGTCACGGTCACGAACATGACGTACGCGAAGGATTCATTCACGGAATTATCCTTTGGATTGCTCCTCGGCTTGGAATACCGGTTGAACGAAGGGCTGGGCCTTTTGTTCGATTTGCGGGGGATCTATCTGAACCCCAAGAACGTCACGTTGGGGAAGCGGGCCAACCTTCTCCACCTCCAGCCGGTCTTGGGAATTCAGTACGGCTTTTAACGAGGCTTCGGGAGGCAAAGACACCGAAAACATCGCGGCCGGCGGCGGGAGTTGCCCGCCGCCGGCCGCGATTCCTTTCTCTTGACGATGTTCTCCGGCCTCGGCCGGAGAACATCGACGCTATTGGAAATAAACCTTGGCGCTTTCCGTGCCGCCGTAGCCCAAGGTGCTGACGGCGAAATACCTTTTGATCTTCAGATCGGTGAAGGTGAACGAAGCGTCGAGGGTGTTCGACGAGACCGTCAGCAGCGGGGCGTATTCCCCGTCGCCTTCCTTCAGGTAAATCGCGTACCCCTTGATGTGAGCCGGCGTATTGGCGGGATTGACCTTCCAAGAAAGAGCGTACGTGATGTACGGATTTCTCCGCACCGAGCCGATGACGATCGTGAGTTTGGCGTTGAGGGGGACCTGCGGATCGATTTTCTTCACCTCGACTGTTTTGCCGATTTCGTCCGTCCGTCCGAGATGATCGGTGATCTTCAGCGTGATCGTGTACGTTCCATGGGTTTCGAAAACATGGGTCGCCTGGCGGCCGGCCGCGGCGCCGCCGTCGCCGAACGTCCAGGCATAGCTGACTTCCGAGCCGTTCGGGCTATAAGCGGGGACGGCTTGAACGTCGACCGTCAACGGAGGATATCCGCTCGCCGGGGAGAAGGTGAAATCGGCTGTCGGCATATCGACCCGCTCAATCGGATTCAGGGAATAAACCCAGATGTCGGTTCCCGTCGTCGTATAAGAGGACTGGGTTACGGCGACGTTCCCCAGGGTATTGGCCGCCAGGCCGTGAACCTTGGGATAAAGCGCCGGGAACGTTTGGAACGGCTTCCAGATCCCGCCGACGTTGTTGGTATAGCGGAAGCCGCTGCCGAAGTCGCCGCCGCCGGTCTGGCACACGACATGAATGTCGTTTTTGCTGTCGACGACGACCCGCCCGAAATGCTGCATGGCAAAGGGGATGACTCTCACCGGCGTTCCTCCGATCGGCAGGACATAGATTTCGCATCCGTTTTCCGCCGGCGGAACATCCTGGTAGCAGACGATCGGGACGTTATTCGACCCGATGGAGATCCAGGGATGGTTGGAATTGGTCGGGGTTTTCGGCAAGGCGACTCGTGTTTCCCAAGCGGTCGAGATCGTCCGGGTCGTATAATAATTTTGATAGGTCGAGTTCGGGTCCTTTTCGATCCAGACGGCATGGACTTTGCCGTCCGGCCCGATGACCAGCGAACCCTGCTTGCCGCGGCTCTGGTTCAAGATCGCGATGTTATCCCATACGCCGTTGATCTTGGAACGGGCGAAGACGACGCCTCCGGCCTCGTCGGTGAAAAAGACATGGATGTTGCCGGCGTTGTCCATCTGGGCGATGGGTTCGTCGCCGCCGTAGTCGGAGGCCACCGTCTCGATCGGGCCCCAGGCTTTGGTCTTGGAATCCCAGATCCTCAAATACGTCGTTCTCGCGGCGACGACGCCCCAGGCCACGAGAACGTGCCCTTTGGGCGATGTGGTGATATGGGGGCGGTTGGCCTTGACGGTCAGGCTGCCGGTCACGTTGACCGGCGTTGAAAATGTCGTCCCGTCATAATGAGCGACCCAGATCGGGCCGCCGCTGTTGGCGTTGGTCGTGCCCGGAACCCAGACAACCCAGAGCATGCCGTCGGGCGTGAACGCGCCTTGCGTCCAGCGGATTTTCTCCGGACTTTGGAAGAGCAGCCTGCCGTTGCCTAAAAATTGTCCATATTGGAGAGTCGTGAGGAGAAGCAGGAAGCAGATGCCGAGCATGATGTGTTTTTTCATGTTGTTCGTCTCCTTCAATTCCGGGATTCATATTTCCAATCACGTTTTCACGTGGCCGTTCGCCGAATCAAGGCGAACAAGGCGCTTATCTTATTATGTTAATATTTTGTATGTCAATGATTTATAATGTTATAATTCAATCGCCTCGAATCTTCAGCGGAGATTGATTTAAAACGGGGGGAATCCGGCATTCCAGCTGTTCCTCGATCGGACTTGAGGCGTTCCTCCCGCCGTAGGAAAGCGGATCCGCTCGGGCGTTCGGCGTCGGACGGTTCATGTCCCGGCGCGATTTCCTCCGTATCTTCCTTTCCGGACGATCGGAGAACCGAATTGAGGGGGAAGATGAATTTTTCCGGCTGGTCGTCGAGAACGCCGTCGCGATGCCTCTCGGCCGGATGAACGCCCTGCGCGGGTTTGCCGGGATCCGGGCGTTCCGCGCGCGGGGCCGTTCCGGATCGACGGATCATCTTCACGATTTCCCGGGAGCCGTGGTTTTACTTCGCGGATAACCGGCGGTTTTGCTGGACCGCCGCCCCGAAGGCCTTGAGCCGATCCCATCGTCCTTGGTTTTCTTCGCGCTTGTCGAGGCGCAGGGCGGCCGGGGAGCGTCGCGGCCGCCGGGAGCGGCTCATTTTTTCGCGGATTTTTATGAAATTTTCGAAAAATAGGATTTTTCCCCGCTTGAAACGGCCCCGATAGGGGAGAAAAACGGGTTTTCACCCATAGATTCACCCCAAAGGGTGATTGATCGGAACAGGCAAGGAGAAATATATGTAAGCAATGGAGGATATCCTATGAGCACGATATGGGTCCGGGATATCCGATCTTCCGGAAAAAGGCGCGGATGATGCAGAAAAAAGTTCTTATCGTCGATTATGACATGAAGGACACGACCCGGGTTTCGGAGCTTCTGACGAATTATGGCTTTGAAGTCTCCATCGCCGGAGACGGCCAAGCCGGGTGGGATCAGTACTCGGCTCTCAAGCCGGACGTCGTTCTCCTCGAACCGATGTTGTCTAAAATCCATGGGTTCGAGCTTTGTCAGAGAATCCGGTCGGATTCACTCGGCCGCACTCAAGTGATCATCGTTACCGGAACTTATAAGGATCCGATCTACAAAACCGAGACCCTGAGGACCTACGGAATATTTCGGTACTTCGTGAAGCCCGTCGACAACGATAAGCTCCTTGCCGCCGTCAACGGCGCGTTTAATGTCGGAAAGGAACATGAAGCCGGACAGCCGGAGTTTGTCCCGCCGGTCGCCGCTTCCTTCAAGCCTCCGGAGGAAAAGCCCCGGCCGGCCGTGGAAAAAAAGGAATTTGATTTCGAGCAGCCGGAGTTCATCCCGCCGGTCCCCGCCTCCTCCAAGCCTCCGGAGGAAAAGCCCCGGCCGGTCGTGGAAAAAAAGGAGCCCGAACCCAAACAGCCGGAGTTCATCCCGCCGGTTTCCGCCTCCGCCAAGCCCCCCGTGGAAAAGCCCCGGCCGGTCATGGAAAAAAAGGAGCCCGAACCCAAACAGCCGGAGTTTATCCCGACGATTTCCGCCTCCGCCAAGCCCCCCGTGGAAAAGCCCCGGCCGGCCGCGGAAAAGCCGAAACAACGACCCGATGCGGGGAGCGTGGAAGTCGACGCGCTGTTGAAGAAGGCGCTCAAGGGCTTCGACTTGGAGACGGGGATGATCAAGTCCTCGGGAAAAGAACCCAAAAAAGCGCCGGCGCCCGAGCCGCCGCGGCGTCCCGTTCCCGCCCCGGAAATCCGGAAGACCGAACCGGTCGTCCCGAAAAAAGAGGAAAGACCGCCGAAGCCGGAACAACCGGCGGCTCCGCCTCCCCGGACGGAATCCCCCGCCCATGTGGAGCGGACTCCCTTCGGCGACCTGTACGAGGAACCGGCGAAAAAGAATTTCAAGCCGGTTATCATCATCGCCGCCATCGCCGTCCTGGCGGTCGCGGCGTTCTTGATTTTCAAGCCCGGCCCGCCCGGAGCGACAAACGAACTCCAGGCGGACGGCTCCTCTCTTCTCGAACCAGCCGCCGGCTTGGAAACCGGTTCGATTCTTGACCTCGAGGCCTCGGCGACCGGATCCGATATCCAGGAGACGGACCCGGAAAGCGCGCCGAAGCTTGAGCCCGCCAAACCCGCCGACAAGATCGAGACGGCCCGGCCCCGGCCTTCCGAGCAACCGGCGACTCCGCCGGCCGCCCAGGCTAAACCCGTCGCCCCGCGCCCTGGACCCGCCACCGAAGCCGTCCGGCCCAGCGAACCCGGAGCAACGAAAGCTCCGCGGCCGGCCGAAACGGTCGGAGACAAGCGGGAAAGCACGCCCGCGCCGGCGGCCTCAACCCCAGCTGAAAAGCCGGCTCAAGAGAGCGCTCCTCCGCCGGAAGTCAAGGAGTCCGCGCCTCCCGCGGCGGCTCAAGCGGTCAATCCTCCGCCGGCGGAAGTCAAACAAATCCCGGCCGCCAAACCGTCGCCGCCTCCCGTTCAAAGAGGCCAGCTGGTGCCCTTGAACGAAGTCAGCCAAAAGCCTTCCATCGTCAGAAGGGCCATGCCCGTCTATCCTGAAATCGCCCGAAGGCTTAAAATCGAGGGCTCGGTCACCGTCAACGCCTTGATCGACGAATCGGGGAATGTCATTGATACCGAGATCATCAAGGGAATAAAAAACGACAGTGGAACGCACAGGTCCGCCGAGGAGGCCGTGCGGAAATGGAGATTCAATCCCGCCCTTGTCAACGGCGTTCCCGTGAAGGTCTGGATGCCGGTGGCTCTCGTCTTCAAGGTCGAATAGGAGGGTTCGCGAAAAAGGGAGAAATCCATGTCCATGACCAAAGATCAAGAGGCGCTGTATCGGCGGACGTTGGATGATGTCAAAAAGCAGCTCGATCAGCTGGACGAAGAAGTGGAGATCGAGCTGCAGAAAGTCAGGCTCCGACTGGCGGAACTCCAAGAATCCAAAAAATCATTGAAAAAGGTATACGAAGGCATCGCCAACCTGCTCGGCATCGAGCTCGAAAAAGACGCCGACGAGGACCAGGCCGCGGCGATCTCCAAAGTATAAGCGGTCCCCCCCCGGCCGGCGTCGATGAACCGGCGCGGCCGGGCCTTCCTTTTCCCCGCGATTCCCGAAAAATCCGGCTTCCCCTTTTCCGTTTCCGTCGTCCGCCGGCCTCCGTGACCGGCTCCCGGGCCGGAACGGAGCCCTCTCCGCTTTTCCCGTTTCTTGACTTCCTCCGCGCGCCGTTTTATCTTTTTGGCAAGGCGGGAAAGGCGTCGATCCCTTATGAACGCCGGCGCGAAAACGATTTTGTTTCTTCTCCTTATCTTTATGATATTCTTCATGTTGTTTTCTTCCCTCGCCGGGCGGGACGCTCTGCCGGAATCGAGGCGTCTGATGCGGCGGTTTTACGAGGATTCCATGCCCGCGCCGCCGTTTTCGCAAAAAGGCGATCCCGGCCTGTTCGGCCGCGACTGTCTCCGCCTCCCTCACTCTGATTTTTCTTTTTCCTTCATTCCGGGCGGCTGCGGGCCGAGCCGCTTGTCCGCCGCCCGGGGCGGTCGCGAATGGGCGCTTTGGCCTTCGCCGGGAAAAGGGACGGCCTGAATCCGCCGGCATGAATAGGCTATCGTTTTTGCAGAGAACCTCCCCTGGAGGGCGTTCCGCATGGGACGGGGCGGAGGGCGAATGGGAAGGAGGGAATGATGCCAGAAGAAACGATCGGCAAGGTGACTCATTACTTCGACCGGATCGGAGTCGCCGTCCTGCAACTGACGGGGACGGTTCGGGTCGGGGATACGATTCATTTTCAAGGACATTCGACCGATTTCAGCCAGCCGGTCACGTCGCTTCAAATCGACCATAAAGACGTGTCCGAGGGAAATCCGGGCCAGGACGTGGCTCTGAAGGTCGATCGGAAGGTCCATCCGCATGACCACGTCCTGAAAGTGACGGCTTGAGAGGGGGGGCGCGACGGCCCGTTCTCGCCGGCCGTCCGCGGCCGGAGCGTTCTATTTTCCAAGAAAGAGCGGGCGAGGCGGCCTTTCCCCCGCCGAGGGATGAAAAATTCAGCCCTTTGCGGCTGAGCCGATCGCGTACAGGGCCGGGTGGTCGCCCAGGCGGCCGGAGGGGCCGCGGACCATTCGCCAGGAAAAAACGCCTTCCTCAAAGCCGGGCCAGGAGCGCAACCGGCGGGCGGCCGCGGCGTTGGTTTCCAGGACCCCGACGCGGAAGATTTCATCCTCGTGCTCCGAGGCCAAGTGCTCCAGGAGCGGCCCGGCGTCTTCCGGCGCAAGCGCGGCCCAGGGCCCGACGGCCAGCAATCCGTCTCCCGGCCGGGCCATGATCCAGCCGGAGAGTCGTCCGCCGCGTTCCGAGACGAGGCTGAGATCCGGGAATCGGCCGGCCCTCCGCCGCAGGAAAAAGCCGCGGTCGTCGCCGAACAGCTCGCGGTCCAGGGCGCAGAGCGGCTCGAGATCTTCCGGATCGAGGCGCCGGATATGATCGTGCTTTTTGCCGGCAATCCTTCCCCGGAAGCGGAGGGAGCGGCAGATCTTCCGGAATCCTTGCGCCTCGTAGAACGGGACCGCGTTGAGATCGCCGTCCAAAAGGATGTTTTCCAAGCCGGCCGCGTCCAGGCGGCCGAGGGCTTTTTCGAAGAGCCGCCGGCCGAGGCCCAGGATCCGCAGGCGCGGGCTGACGATCAGCTCGCCGATGAAGCCGTTCCGGCCGTAGGCCGCGGCGACGCAGACGCCCGCTCGTTCGCCTCCGGCTTCGGCGACGAAACAGCCGGACGCGTCGCTCTCTAAAAAGGCGGCGAAGGCGTCCGCGCTCTCGCTCGCCCAGCCTTCAGTCCGGGCCAAAGCCGCGGCGAATTCAATGTCCCCCGGATTCATTTCCCGGATGGCCACCGCCGGGGCCGGGCTCACGGAAGGCCTCCGTCTTTAGAGCCGGCGGGCCGGCCGGAATAAGCAGGTCGGTGTTTGTCGGGCATGGGCGGCCGAGGCTAGAGAAGCTTGAGGACAAAAGCGAACGTCATGACGCCGGACAAGGCCAGGCGGAAGCCCATGGCCAAGAGAAATCCCGCGAAGGCTCCCCATCCGGCCCGCAGAGCCGCCGAGCTTTCTTTTCCGGCCGTCAGCTCCCCGATCACGGCTCCCAGGAACGCTCCGATGATGATGCCGAGCGGGGGAAAGGCGAACACGCCGGCGGCCATGCCGATGAAAGCTCCCCAGAAGCCGCGCTTGCTCGAGCCGCGCCGCTTCGCCCCGGAAAGAGGAAGGACATAATCCAGGATCATGCTTCCGGCCGTCAGCAGGCCCATGATCACGAGGAACGCCGGGCTGAACGACTTCCAGCCGCGGGCCCAGCTGAGAAGGATCAAGCCGGCGAAATTGAGAGGCGGGCCGGCCATGACGGGAAGGACGCAGCCGGCCAAGCCGGCCGCTTGAAGGATGCCCCCCAGGACGGTCAGAACGGCGGCGGACACGGTTTCCCTTCCTCCTTTCCGGTCGATATCGGCCTACCAGGCGCAGTGTATCATGTCCGGCGGAAAAACGGGAAGCGGCGGGCCGGGGCCTCCCGTCCGGTTTGACTTAATCCGGCGGCCGGCGACGCCCGCCGGCGGGATGGATGTCCGGAGGGCCTTTCCGCGGCCGGGCGGAGCGCGGGCTCCGCGAGAGGGTTCCCGGCGTCTGCTTCCCCCGAAGCGCCCGGCCGATCCGTCCCCCAAGTCCCCGGCTCCCCCTTCAGGACGGAGGCCGCCGATCTTCTCCGGCCCCGGCCGATTCTGAGGAAAACATGCTTGACATTGGTTTCATATATGATATGATTCCAATATCGAAATTATAAAGGAGATTCTCATGAACGACGAAAGCAAACCCCGGATTCCCCTGATCGGCGAGAAAGCCCCGGCCTTCAAGGCCGTGACGACCCAGGGGGAAATCCATTTTCCGGAGGATTACAAGGGAAAATGGGTCATTCTGTTCAGCCACCCGGCCGACTTCACGCCCGTCTGCACGACCGAGTTTATGACGTTCGCCAAGATG
>Ga0116160_1005329_pt1 | contig 10324 bp, 8 predicted proteins | sample AD_JPNAS2_MetaG_FD_89879 | JGI IMG/M metagenome (GOLD analysis project Ga0116160, IMG submission 89879) | Active sludge microbial communities of municipal wastewater-treating anaerobic digesters from Japan - AD_JPNAS2_MetaG | ecosystem: Engineered > Bioreactor > Anaerobic > Digestate | place... | reverse complement strand
TCTGGGACACGCAGCTCGCTACCGCTCGCGAAGCCATCGCACGCGCCGGAATATCTGCAGGCGACATTAGGGCGATCGGCATAACCAACCAGCGCGAAACCACAATCCTCTGGGACAGAGCTACCGGCCGGCCCGTGGCGAACGCCATCGTGTGGCAGTGTAGGCGGACAGCCGGATGCTGCGACCAACTGAGGGCAGCGGGCGAGGCTACAGCCATTGCCGAAAAGACGGGTCTGGTGGTCGACGCGTACTTTTCGGGAACCAAGATCCAGTGGCTTTTGGACAACACGCCCGGCCTCAGGTCCCGTGCCGAGCGAGGCGAGATACTCTTTGGCACCGTCGATACATGGCTCATCTGGAACCTCACTGGCGGGCGTGTGCACGCCGCCGACTACTCCAATGCTTCTCGCACCATGCTCCTGAACATACACACGCTCGATTGGGATGACGACATCCTGGCGCTTCTGCGCATTCCCAGGGCGATGCTTCCTGAGGTCGTGCCCTCAAGCGGGGTAATAGGCCGCACGGTTCCCGGCCTTTTCGGAGTGGAACTGCCCATTGCAGGCGTGGCCGGCGACCAGCAGGCAGCCTTGTTCGGCCAGACGTGCTTCGCTCCCGGCACCGCCAAGAACACTTATGGCACAGGATGTTTCATGCTGATGAACACAGGGGAGCGCGCAGTGAGTTCAAAGCACAACTTGCTCACAACGATCGCGTGGGGCATTGACGGCAAGGTCGAGTACGCCCTGGAAGGCAGTGTGTTCATTGGAGGCGCGGTCGTGCAGTGGCTGCGCGATGGCCTCGGGATCATCGATTCGGCGGCGGAGTCAGAGGAATACGCCGGGCGCGTTCCGGACACAGGGGGGGTCTACATCGTTCCGGCCTTTGTGGGGCTGGGCGCTCCATACTGGGATGCCTACGCCCGCGGCGCCATTTTCGGCATCACCCGCGGAACTGGACGCGAGCATCTCGTCAGGGCGGCGCTGGAGGCCATCTGCTACCAAACGCGTGATGTAATACAAGCGATGACCGCCGACTCCGGCATCGTCCTCACTGAACTAAAGGTAGACGGGGGAGCGGTGCGCAACAACTTCCTGATGCAGTTCCAGTCGGACATACTTGGGGTGCCTGTCCGGAGACCGCAGGTGACAGAGACCACGGCCCTTGGCGCGGCTTACCTGGCCGGACTGGGCGTCGGGCTTTGGAGCGGCAAGGACGAGATAGCCGCCAAGTGGCGGCAGGAGGCGGAGTTCACTCCGCGCATGTGCGGCGAAGACCGGGATCGACTGTATAGAGGGTGGGCGGAAGCGGTCGGAAGATCGCTCAGATGGGAAACGGAAAGCCAACCGTGTAGGGACCGGGACCAGGCAGAGGTGTAAGGGGGTAGTGCTGCAGTGCAACTAAAGCGTCTTGCGGCAGATGTAGTGATCATAGGAGCAGGGGTAGTGGGCACAGGTATCGCCCGCGAGCTGGCTAGGTACGACCTCCGTGTTGTGCTGGTCGAGAAGCGGGCGGATGTGGCATTCGGCACTACCAAGGCCAATACTGCGCTCGTGCATGCGGGGTACGATGCTGAGCCGGGCACGTGGAAAGCACGGCTCAACGTGAGAGGCAACGCGCTCTATCCGAAGGTCTGCGGTGAACTGGGCGTGTCGCATAAGAACACCGGGTCGCTGGTGGTGGCGCTCTCTGAGGAACAGGCTGCCCACCTGCATGAGCTGAAGGAGCGGGGCGAAGCAAACGGAGTGCCCGGGCTGGAAGTGATCCCGCGGGAGCGGGTGCTTGCGATCGAGCCCGGTGTAAACGCCGATGTCGTCGCTGCGCTGTGGGCGCCCACCGGAGGCATAACCAGCCCGTGGGAGCTTGCCATAGCCTACGCGGAAAACGCGGTGGCTAACGGCGTTGAGCTGCTGCTATCGTCTCCGGTAATCGGAATAGACATGAGCGAGGGCCGCGTAGCGTCGGTGCGATGCCCGGGGGTGGTCATTGATACCAAGTTCGTAGTGAACGCAGCGGGCATATGGGCCGACGACATCGAGCGGATGGTCGGTCGCGACGACTTCGAGATCACGCCGCGGCGCGGCGAGTACTATCTTTTTGACAAGCGCGTGGGGCATCTGGTATCAAGGCCTCTCTTCCCGGTTCCGTCCCAGTCTACCAAGGGCATTGTAGTCGCCCCTACCGTGGACGGCAACTTGATAGCCGGCCCCAATGCGCTCCTTGTGGGCGACAAGGGCGATTTGGCAACTACAGCCGCTGGCCTGGCCGAAGTGATAGAGGGCGCGCGGCGGCTAGTTCCCGGCCTGCCGGTGCGCGAGTCCATCACCAACTTCGCAGGGCTGCGCGCTGTAGCAGTGCCTGCCGGCGACTTTGTGATCGGCTTATCGCCCGGAGTACCCAACTTCGTCAATGCCGCCGGCATACAATCGCCCGGGCTGACGGCTGCACCGGCCATCGCTGAAGCGGTGCGCGACATTCTGGCCGATGCAGGGCTCGAGCTGGTGGAAAAACCGGACTTCAACCCGGTGCGCGAGCGTCCGATGCGTTTTTCGGAGCTTGGCAGGGATGAGCAGTCGGCGCTGATCGAGGGAAACCCCCTATGGGGCCACATAATCTGCCGGTGCGAGACGGTGACTGAGGCAGAGATAGTCGAGGCGCTCCATCGCCCGGTGCCGTGCACTACTCTGGATGGGGTGAAGTTCCGAACCCGGGCGGGGGCCGGGCGGTGCCAGGGAGGTTTCTGTGGGCCGCGGGTGGTCGACATTATCCATCGCGAGTTGGGCATCGACCCGGAGCAGGTGACCAAGAAAGGCGGCAGGTCATACATCCTGTCGGGCCCCAGCAAGGACCCGATCCAGAGGCAAGCGACCTGCTGCTGCTCAGCCGAGACGGGCGGGGCGGACGAGCACAAGATCGAAATGCGGGAGTGCGAGGAGGTTGGCGGCCATGCGCACGGTAGAGTGTGACGTTGCAGTTGTAGGCGCGGGGCCGGCGGGGCTGGCTGCGGCAGCGCGGGCGAAGCAGTGCGGCGCGGGCCGCGTGATTCTGATGGACCGCGACCGCGAGCTGGGCGGCATCCTGAACCAGTGCATTCACAACGGGTTCGGGCTTCAGCTGCTGTCGCAGGAGCTTACGGGGCCTGAGTATGCAGAACACTTCATCAACGAGGCTCGGGATGCCGGTGTGGAGACGCTGCTCGACACCATGGTTCTGGAGGTAACGCAGGGCAGGCGGATCGTGGCAGTCAACCGCACTGAGGGATTGATGCAGATAGACGCAAAGGCTGTCATCCTGGCCATGGGGGCGCGGGAGCGCAGCCGGGGAGGGGTTATCATACCCGGCATGCGTCCTGCCGGCGTGTTCACGGCCGGAGCCGCCCAACGATTCGTGAACATGGAGGGCTACATGCCCGGCAAGCGTGTAGTGGTGCTGGGTTCAGGCGATATCGGGCTGATAATGGCCAGGCGCCTGACATGGGAAGGCGCAAAGGTAGAAGCGGTGCTCGAGATTCTGCCGTTCCCGTCGGGGCTAACGCGAAACATCGTGCAGTGCCTGAATGACCAGGGCATTCCGCTGTATCTCAGTCACACAGTCGTAGACATCCACGGTGAAGAGCGGGTGGAGGGCGTCACTGTTGCCCAGGTGGACGCTAACCTCAGGCCCATCCCGGGCACCGAGTGGGACATCGAATGCGATACTCTGCTCCTCTCGGTGGGACTGATACCCGAGAACGAACTGACGAGGGATGTCGGAGGCGAGCTCGACCCCGTAACCGGCGGGCCAGTGGTAACGGACGAGATGGAGACCTCTACTCCCGGCATCTTTGCCTGTGGTAACGTAGTTCACATCCACGACTTGGTCGACAACGTTACGCGCGAGGCCTGGACGGCCGGTGAGGGCGCTGCACGGCTTGTGGCGGGGCAGCAGCCCGGAGGGCGGACCGTTCGAACACGGGCGGGCGAGGGCGTAAGGTATGTGGCGCCACAGATACTTCACGTTGACAACTTGGCCTCGCGGGACGTGCGGCTTTTCATGCGCGCGATGCGACCGGCCGAGCGTGTGCAGGTGGAAGCGGTAGTCGGCGGCGAGGTCGTGTTCAGCAAGTTCGAGCGGGTAGTGCGTCCGGCGGAGATGGTCGTGCTGACTATACCTCGGGGCAAGGTCAGCCCGGGCAGGGTGAGCCTGGACTCGGCGAGTCCGGATCATGCCTCTGGCGGTGCGCAACCCGAGCTGGTAGTCCGCATTACTCCGCGTGATTGCGACACGGCGGCTGAAGGGGGCATGAAGGCATGAGCAGGGAGACTAGCGAGCTCACTTGCATAGTCTGCCCGGTCGGGTGCAGGCTGCGTGCGACGGTTGAAGACGGACAGCTTGTGGAGGTGCAGGGCAACTCCTGCAAACGCGGAGCCACATACGCCCTGGACGAGCTGTGCGCTCCGAAGAGGACGGTCACGTCTACGGTGAGGGTAGAAGGCGGTTTTCTGCCGCTCGTGCCTGTGCGTACCCGTGAGCCCATCCCCAAAGACAAGATCGGCCAGGTTCTCTTCGACATAGCGAGAGTGGAAGTGAAGGCGCCGGTCCGCATCCATCAGGTAGTGGCGGCGGATGTGGCGGGCACAGGAATAGACGTCATAGCCAGCCGATCCATGAGCAGGGTAAACGCTTCGCACGCGGAATAGGTGACACTGGACAACTGAACATGGCGAGGAGGTACGACAATGCGACTTAGGACGCTGGCAGGCTTCGTACTTGTGGCCATCGTGGCCATGTGTTTCGCAACGGGCCGCGCTGAGGCGGCGCCGGCCGCGGAGGGATACCACCTCGATCCGGCACTCATGGAAGCCGCGGTCGCGGAAGTGACTGCACTGGGCGGGGCGGATTTTCGCACTGCCTACAATGCGGCGCTCTCCCGCGATCCCGAGGCTCTCCCCGTGCTGGTGGCCTTTCTTCGCGAAAGAACAGGGAGCACGCTCACGGCGGGGCAGTCCGTGGAGCAGCCTATGGAGCAACCCATCGAGATGGAGTGGCCGGTCGCTCTGGATTTCGTATGGGGCGCTTACGGCCCGGAAGGGTACCCTGTGCTCTGCCAGATCGCGGCGGAGTCGGGCGACCCAGTGATGGTGGAGTCGGCCCTGGCAGTGATGTGTACGTCCGAGTATCCGGACGTGCTCCCTGAGGCGCGGCGACTCGCCATCGAAGGCGAGACGGCGGGCATTCGCCAGGCGGCGGTGCGCTTGCTGGGCTGGCATGGGCGGGCCAGGGACTGGGAGTATCTGCTTTTGGGGCTGATGTCGGACGATGTAGACGATATCTCGGCCTCTCTGTGGGCGATTCACAAGTCCAAAGATCCACGCGCGGTCTCATACGCCATTCCTTTCTGCGACCATCCGGATCCGTGGATACGAGATGAAGCCCTCTCGGTTCTGGCACTGGCATGTACCCCAGAGTCCATCGATGCCATGCGCGTAGTGTGCGAACAGAGGCCCGAAGATCCCAGTCTTGACGAATTCGCCTTCTACACGCATGCGGTCCTGTGGATAGCGGGGCTCGATCCAGATACATACTGTGCCATGCCCGCCAAAGGCAGGGAGCAGGCGATCGCCGGTGCCAAAGAGATCCTCTACGGGCCCAGGCCGGATGCTGCCCCGTTGTCGCGGGACGAAGCGCTTGCCATGGTGGCCGAGTGGACCGCGAATGGTTGCCTCGACTGTGACGGCCTTGATGACATGGAGCATCAGATCGCCGCGGCGTTGGTGCGCGATGACATCGCCCTGCTGCAGGAGCTGCGGGCATCCATATACCGTAGGCTCTCCGATAGGGCGCTGCACGATGTCGCCAAAGTGGAGAGCATCATGCAGAAGGTGGTCCGGCGAGACCTGGCCGGAAAAGGCCCATGATGTGAATGACCGCTGCACGGTGTGCAGCGTGCTGCGTGTGGTATTGGCAGGCGGTTTGGCGCGTCGCAGTGAGGATGCCCACTGGTGAAGAGGCTGGTGAGAAGGCCTTGACATCGGGTGGATTCAGGCATAATGTTGACCTCACGATTAAACGATTGTTTAATGGTCGAATCACGCAACAGAGATCAGGTCGACTGGGGGAGGTGCGGGCATGGCTGGTCTGAGAAGGCGCATACCTGAGGTGGCCGGGATTTCCGAGATCTTCCGTGTGCTGGGCGACGAGACCAGGTGCAGAGTGGTGTATCTGCTCTCCTTTGAAGAGCTGTGCACGTGCGAGCTGGCGGAGATACTCGGGATCACTATGCCGGCGGTCTCGCATCACCTTCGCCTGCTGAAAGCGCTACGGCTCGTGAAGGCGCGACCTTCCGGGAAGCACGTGTTCTACTCCCTGGCCGACGAGCATGTTATGAGCTTGATACGAGTGGCTCAGGAGCATTACGAGGAGGAAGGACAGCTGCGCGCAGAGGCAGGCCAGGCAGACGTGACGCACGCGAAGGAGGCTGAGAGAGGAGTTGGTCAAGATCAAGGAGACGATGCACAAGCTTGACGCGCACGGTTGCGATCACTGTCATGATCATGGAGCGGGCCACGGACACGACCACGACGGGCATTCCCAGGCATCGCCGCTCGAGATCGCAGCCGCTCTCGTCCTTCTCGCGGTTGGCATGGCCACAAAGATATGGGGCACGTTCGCTGGCGCTGCAGTTGTCTGGAAAGTCGCACTAATAGTGTCGTATATCACTGCAGGTTGGCGTGTTCTCCGTGACGCGGTTCGTAGCGTCGCGGGTGGGCGGCTGTTTGACGAGAACTCGCTGATGGCGCTGGCATCTCTGGGCGCGATAGCCATCGGCGAGATGCCAGAGGCCGCGGGAGTGATGGCATTCTTCTCAGTTGGCGAGTACCTGCAGCATATGGCGGTTGAGCGTTCGCGCGGTTCCATCCGGGCGCTCATGGACATCCGTCCCGAGTACGCCAATGTGGTCCGGGGCGGCAAGACAGAGAGGATTGTGCCCGAGGATGTCTTGCCGGGCGAGTTCATCCTGGTCAAGCCCGGGGAGCGCGTCCCTCTGGACGGGTTGATCACGAGCGGCGAAAGCTCCATGGATACTTCGGCCCTGACTGGCGAGTCGATGCCGCGGGCTATGGGCCCTGGCGATGAGGCTCTGGCCGGCATGGTCAACAACAGCGGGGCAGTTACTCTAGAAGTGCTTCGGCCTTACGCTCAGTCAGCTGTGGCGCGTGTTCTACAGCTCGTAGAGGAGGCGTCGTCGCGCAAGGCGCACACTGAACGCTTCATTACGCGTTTCTCCAGGTATTATACACCCGCCGTGGTCGCGCTGGCCGCAGCCGTAGCTGTAGGGCCTCCGGTTTTCGTGCCTGGGCAGGGATCAGCGGTATGGCTGCACAGGGCCCTGGTTCTGCTGGTCATCTCGTGCCCGTGCGCGCTAGTGATCTCGATTCCCTTAGGTTACTTCGCCGGCATAGGCGGCGCGTCGCGTCGCGGTGTGCTGGTGAAGGGCGCCAACTTCCTGGAGGCCCTGACCCACGTGGACACTGTAGTGTTCGACAAGACCGGTACCCTTACGGCGGGGTCATTCCGGGTCGTCGAGATACAGGGCGAGAATGGAGTGGCAGAAGGTGAAGTGTTGAGGCTCGCGGCTCACGCGGGCGCGCGCTCGGGCCATCCCGTGTCGGCGTCCATACGCGAGTCATACTGCAACGGCGGGCAGCAAGGCAGGGCGATCGACGAGTCTGCCATCACGGCTGTCGATGAGGTAAGCGGGATGGGCGTGCGCGCGACAGTAGCCGGCGAGCGTGTCATGGCCGGCAACGATCGGCTTCTGCATCTTGAGAACGTGCCGCATGACATGTGTGTTACCGACGGCACCGTGGTCAATGTGGCCAAAGACGGGGTTCTGGCAGGGCGGATACGCCTGGCCGATCAGGTGAAACCGGGAGCTTTGGACGGCGTTCGACGGCTCAGGCACGCAGGTGTGAGCCGGATCGTCATGCTCACCGGCGACGCGAGCCATGTCGCCCAGCAAGTTGCGAGCGAGGTAGGCATAGACGAATACCGGGCCGACTTGCTTCCCGGTCAGAAGGTCGAGGCGCTTGAGACCATAATGAACGAGCAAGCCAGCCGTGAGCGCGGTCGCGAGCTGGGCAGGCGCAAGATGGGCGCGGTTGCGTTTGTGGGAGACGGTATCAACGACGCGCCTGCGCTCACCCGAGCCGATGTAGGGATCGCCATGGGCGGGCTGGGCTCGGACGCAGCCATTGAGGCGGCCGATGTCGTGATAATGGACGACAACCCCGCCCGTATCGCCGATGCGATTGAGATCGCGCGCCGCACCCACCGAGTAGTAGTGGAGAACATCGTGTTCTCTCTGGCAGTGAAGGCGGCGGTGCTTGCGCTGGGCGCCATGGGGATCGCCAGCATGTGGAGTGCCGTGTTCGCCGATGTCGGCGTTGCGCTCATCGCAGTACTCAATGCCATGCGAGCCTACGGCGGGCGAAGAACGCCATACCCTACGAAGAACGCATGATCCAGCGCGCATCAGTGCGCCGCCGACCTCTCCTCGATGCCTTCACACTTGCGGTCGCGGAGCGCCAGCGCGTGGTCGACCCGCCCGGCGCTCACGGCGTCGAATTCACGGAGCAATTCTAGAGCCTCCTGAGCCTCCTCACTGCGCCCACAGGCCTCAAGGGAGGTTACCAATCCCACACTGGCGATGCTGTGCTCAGGTTCGTCATCGAGTGCCTGCGTGAGCAGGGGGATAGCTAGGTCCGGCCTTCCCATGGCGACGCCATAGAATGTGGCCAGCAGCACACCGAAATCGGCGTCGCCGGTCGTTTGTGCCTCCAGTCCTTTCACACACTCGAGGGCATCTTCGTCACAATCCGTGGCCGCGAGGGCGAATGCACGCCATACGCGCATGTAGGGGGCGTTGGCGCGGTCGGGATCGACCATGGCAGCGAAGTCGAACGCCCTCAGCGCAACATCCGGCCTGCCCACCCGGACCAGCGCAACACCCAGACGCAGATGCGTCTCGACCTCTTCGGGCCGGACCTTGGCTGATTCGTACAACACCGGGATTCCTTCCTCGAAATCGCCCATCTCGAGCAGTGATGAGCCCATGACGAACAGAGCGTGCCCATGATCAGGCTGGAGCTCAACTGCTGCCCGGGCAACCTCGATCGCCTTGCGATGCTGGCCGAAGCCCGCCCACGAGTCAGCCACATCCGCGAGGTGATCGGCACTGCCCTGGGCGTCCTCCAAGGCCCGCGCCATGACCCGCTCCATTTCGTCCTCGTCCCCGATGATCCACCACAGCTGGGCGATGAAACGTAGGTTGGAAAGGATCTGAGCTGCGTCAGCCTCAAGCTGCAAGCCGTCCGCCTCCCTTGTCGGCACTACCTCGAGTGCGCTTTGTGATGAAGTAACAAGCGCGCGGAGACTCCCCACGTCCGCGTGAATAGGCGCCAACGCAAGACTACCACGGGCAGCGCTGCAAAGGTATCGCCCATTCGGGCGATATTTCGGTCTCTTGCTTGCCGCGTGTCCAGCCATGCAGTACGATGGTCGTGACACAGCCCGAGCAGTTGGGAGGCGGATCACGGTATGGCAACTGACCAGGCGGACCAGAAGGTATGGGATTTCGATTCCTACTCGTGGACTGATCGCTACGACGACATGGTGCAGGCAGATCAGGACATGTACGCGCGCTATGATGACGTGCTGGATGCCGTGGTGAGTACATACGCCTTCCATCACGTGGCGCACGAATTGCAGCCGAAGGCAGTGGGCGAGATGATGCGAGTGCAGAGGCCCGGGGGAGTTTTGGCTCTGGGAGACGTGGCGTTTCGGGACGCTGGTGATGAGGAAGCAGCGCGCGAACGGCTGGACTGGCTGGCGACGAGTTCTACCTGCACGTTGACGAGCTGACGGCAGCTATCGCCACGACGGGCGCGAGGCTTGAGACGAGGCAGATGACTCCGACCACATGGGTTCTGTGGGCCGTCAAACCCGAGGCGACTCATCCGAGTCGCTCGTCTGCCCGTTCTGCCCGCGGGCTATCGAGTGCCGCTGGGATGGCCAAGCATCCACGACATACTGAGCGACGCGGGTCTTGCGTGGACACCGCAACTGTTCCATAGCGAACTAGTCTGACTATTTCGACGTCGAATACACTTGCGCGCCGCTTACGGGCGTGGTATACTACGTTTTGCAGACCGCGGATGCGCTCAATCAGGGCATACGCGGACCCAACAACAGCATACGAAATGTGCCGAAGTGGTGGAATTGGCAGACGCGCTAGATTCAGGGTCTAGTGGGAGTTAATCCCGTGCGGGTTCAAGTCCCGCCT
>Ga0116160_1005288_pt1 | contig 10380 bp, 8 predicted proteins | sample AD_JPNAS2_MetaG_FD_89879 | JGI IMG/M metagenome (GOLD analysis project Ga0116160, IMG submission 89879) | Active sludge microbial communities of municipal wastewater-treating anaerobic digesters from Japan - AD_JPNAS2_MetaG | ecosystem: Engineered > Bioreactor > Anaerobic > Digestate | place... | reverse complement strand
GCCGCCATCGGCGCGCAGCTGGCGCGGCCGGACAAGCGGGTCATCGACATCGCCGGCGATGGGTCGATACAGATGAACATACAGGAGCTCATCGTGGCGGTGCAGCACCGGCTGCCGGTCATCATCGCCATACTCAACAACGGGTTCCTCGGCATGGTGCGCCAGTGGCAGCAGCTGTTTTTCGACAGACGCTACAGCCATACCTGCATCGATTTTGCCCCCGATTTCGTGAAACTTGCCGAGGCCTACGGCGCCGAGGGGATTCGTATCAAGACCTATGACGAGGTCGCGCCGGCCCTGCAGAAGGCCCTTGCCATAACCGACCGGCCCATCATCCTGGATTTTATCGTCTCCCGTGAGGAGAACGTGTATCCGATGGTGCCGGCGGGACAGTCGTTCAAAGAGATCATCATGAGGGAGATGCTCGCGTGAGCCATGACAGCGCCACATGACGAAGACATAAAACAATACGTGATATCGGTCAAGGTGGAGAACCGCTTCGGCGTCCTGGCGCGCGTCGCCGGGCTCTTTTCCGCGCGCGGCTACAATATCGATTCCCTCGCGGTGAGCGCGACCGAGCAGGAGGACGTATCGGTCATGACCATCGTGGTCCGGGGCAATGACCGCGTCATTGAGCAGGTGAAGAAGCAGCTGAACAAGCTGATCGACGTTATAAAGGTGAGCGACCATTCCGATATGCCCACCGTGGAGCGCGAGCTGGTGCTGGTGAAGGTGAATGCCCCGCCGAACAAGCGTCCCGAGATATACCAGCTGGGGGAGATCTTCAGGGCGGACATCGCCGATATATCACAGAAGACCATCACCCTGGGCGTGAAGGGCGATCCGGACCAGGTGCAGAATTTCATCGAGCTCCTGAAGCCTTACGGCATCAAGGAGCTTATGCGCACCGGGCGGGTGTCGCTATTAAAAGAGTAGATCCCCCTGTCCCCCGGAGGGGGCACGAGGGAATAACTCGGTTGCAATAAGCAACTACCGATAACTATCGGCGTATTATTGAGTTGGATTATATCCTGTTTTAATGCATGGTTATAGTTTAATAGATTAAATATATTATAAATAGACCCATGGCCCCTCCGGGGGACAGGGGGTCTGCAAGGAGTTCATCATGGCAAAGATGTATTATGATAACGACGCCGACCTGGGCGCGTTGAAGAATAAAACGATAGCGATCGTCGGATACGGGAGCCAGGGCCACGCCCAGGCGCAGAACCTCCGCGATAGCGGCCTGAACGTCATCGTGGCGGAGCTGCCCGGCACCGATAACTATCGGCTGGCGGAATCGCACAACTTCAAGCCGGTGACGGCGCGGGAAGCGGCCGAGAAGGCGGACCTGATCCAGATATTGGCCCAGGACCACGTGCAGGCGAAGCTCTACAAGAGCGACGTGGAGCCCTTTATGAAGGCGGGCAAGACCCTGGTCTTCTCCCACGGCTTCAACATCCATTTCGGCCAGATCGTACCGCCGAAGGAGATCGATGTCATCATGGTAGCGCCCAAGGGCCCGGGCCACCTGGTCCGGAGCGAATACGAGAAGGGCGGCGGCGTGCCGTGCCTGATCGCCATCCATAACGACGCTTCAGGCAAGGCCAAGCAGACCGCCCTGGCCTACGCGAAAGGGCTGGGCGCTACCCGCGCCGGCGTTCTCGAAACGACATTTAAAGAAGAGACCGAGACCGACCTCTTCGGTGAGCAGTCCGTCCTCTGCGGCGGCGCCTCCGAGCTGGTCAAGGCCGGGTTCGATACCCTGGTCGAGGCCGGGTACCAGCCGGAGATCGCCTACTTTGAATGCCTCCACGAGCTCAAGCTCATCGTCGACCTCTTTTACCAGGGCGGGATCAATTACATGCGCTACTCCGTGTCCGACACGGCCGAGTACGGCGACTACATGAGCGGTCCCCGCATCATAACCAGGAAGACCAGAAAGGAAATGAAGAAGATCCTTAAGGAGATCCAAAACGGCAAATTTGCGAAAAAGTGGATAGAGGAGAACGAGAAGGGAAGGCCCGAGTTTAACAGGATCAAGGAAGAGCAGAAGAACCATCTCATCGAGAAGGTCGGCGCGGACCTCCGCAAGATGATGAAGTGGATCAACGCAAAGTGAATATTATCGCACCCCGCCGCCTCCCGCGGCGTGGTGCGACGGATCATGGGCGCGCCGGCCCATGCTCTCAAAGGGCACCGGGTCCGCGTTCATTCGTCCGGATCCTCACCACCTCCTCGACCGGGTAGACATATATCTTGCCGTCTCCCGTATATCCCGTTTGCGCATATTTTTGAATCAAATCGACAACCGCATCAGCCATGTCATCATTGACAACCACTTCAAGCTTGATTCGCGGTATTACGGCAACCCGCTCATACATTATTTTATCTTTTGCGTTTTTGGCTCTTTGTCTTCCGAATCCCTTGACCTCCGAGACGGATACGCCGGGGAACCCTTCGATCTGCTGGAGCTTTTCGGTCACGTCCCATAATTTTGATGACCGGATTATTGCCTTGATTTCTTTCATGTTCTTCCTCGTTTAATTTATTTGTGTCCCTGTGCGGGGACCATGTCGGTAAACTTTGATCCTATCGCGCTATCATCCATTTCCCGTCAATGTAACCCGCGTACACGCCGAAGGTGAATGATCCCGCGTTCTTGATTTCTTTTGTCCGTATCGGTTCCCTGCCGTTCCTGTCGGTGACTTCGACGAGCTTTCCGTCGGCAACCGGCCTCATGACCAGATTGTCCGCGTCAAGGGGCAGGAGGATGAAATCCCTTTCGGCCAGCATTTCCTTGAATGACTGCATGAATTTTGTCTTCAGGTCATCGGCGGACTGGTGGCGCAGTTTCATCATGTCCGTGGAGGCGAACCGGAGCAGGTCCCAGACGGCATTGGCGTCCTTCTTCTGCAGCGCCGCGTGGTAATCCCTGATGATCCCGGTTATCTGCCTGCGCGCCTCGTCGTCCAGTTTGACCGGTTTAGCCCTGGACCACAATCCCGAGGGAGGAACATAGGTCGGCTTGAAGGTCGCCGATCTGGTAAAGGGCGATTTGACATTGTCGAGGCGGTTATCGCCCTCTTTTTCCGGGATCCGCAACTCCAAAATGATTTTTCCTTCGCTGGTCATCTGTCCTTCCCTGACGGTGGACAGGCTGACCATTATGGACGGTTTGCCGGACGAATCGATTTTTTTTTCAAGGGGTTTGACGGCAACCGTCACGGTGTTTGTCCCGGGATAGATCCACATGCCGACCTCGGAAAAACCCGTTACCGTGTATGCGTCGTCCCTGTCGGTCTCGGTGATGTGTATGCCGTTCAGCTCAATCTCCGCGTTGCAATGGTGGACCGAATAATTGATGATTACAAAGTGCTTTTCCATGGGTTCGCCGGCGCCGTCGGTAACGACCACGGCGGCGAGAAACACACAGGTCAGAAGTAACCGCGTCGTCATTTTCATGAATAAACCCTTTCATTTCTTATGGTATGTCTCTGGTGGGATTATATCCGGAGTCGATAAAAAATTCAATCCTCTTTTTTTTATATTGATGGCTGATAAGTTGGTTGCAATCGGTCCCCCCGCGGTAACAATATACGGACATGGATTTCTTACTAACAAGGGCACTGTAATGGAAACAATCAGGAAGCTCCGCATAACCGGAATGTCCTGCGCCGCCTGTTCGGCCAGGATCGAGAAGTCACTGAAAAAGCTGGAGGGGGTGAGCGATGCCAGCGTTAACCTTGCGCTGGAAACGGCCAGCGTTACCTTCGATGACGCGGCGCTCAAACAGGATGACATCATCGCCGCCGTGGAAAAGGCGGGCTACGGGGCCGAACTGGAGGAGCAAAAAAGAGAAGGCCAGGTTGACCTCATCATAACCGGGATGTCGTGCGCCGCCTGCGCCGCCCGCATCGAAAAGGCCCTGGAGAAAAAGGACGGTGTCCTCGATGCAGCCGTGAACCTCACCACGGGAAAGGGCAGAGTGCGCTTTGACCCACTCAGGGTCAAGTCCTACGAAATTATCGATGAAATTAAAAAAACGGGATACGGAGCGGAGAAGATAGAGGAGGAACATCCTGATCGGGCCGCTGAACTGAGGCGCGCTGAAATAAGAAAGCTCGGAGTATTGGTCGCCGTATCGGCCATTCTCAGTTCGCCCCTGATAGTCTCCATGATCCTGATGCTCCTCGGGGTTCACGCCCCTGAGGTCCATCATCCCCTGCTGCAGCTGGCCCTGGCCACGCCGGTGCAGTTCGTCGTGGGATGGCGCTTTTACCGCAACGCGTACCTGGGGGTCCGCGGCGGCAGTCCGGGGATGGACCTCCTGGTGGCCCTGGGGACCAGCGCAGCCTATTTCTACAGCATATACAACGGCTTCATTATGCCGCTGACGGGCGCCGCCGCGGGGGACCTCTATTTTGAGGCCTCGGCCGTGGTCATAACCCTGGTCCTGCTGGGGAAGTTCTTCGAGGCGCGCGCCAAGGGGATGACCTCCGACGCCATAAAGAAGCTAGTGAAGCTCCAGCCGGCGACGGCCACCATCGTGCGGAACGGGCGCGAGATCGTTGTTCCGGCCGCCGAGGTGGCGCCGGGAGACACGGTGACGGTGAGGCCGGGAGAGAAGATCCCCGTGGACGGCCGCGTCATCGAGGGCTCTTCATCGGTGGACGAAAGCATGATCACCGGCGAGAGCGTGCCGGTCGACAAGGGCCCCGGCGACCCGGTCACCGGGGCGACCATCAACCGCTTCGGGACGATCGCCTTCCGGGCGGAGCGCGTCGGCAGGGACACCGTGCTGGCCCAGATCATCCGCACCGTCGAGGAGACCCAGGCAGGGAAGCCGCCGATCCAGCGCTTCGCCGACAGGGTGGCGGGGGTGTTCGTGCCGTCGGTCCTGGCAGTGGCGGCCGTGACCTTCGTGGCGCGCATGGTCCTTGCCGGCGATCTGCGGACGGCGACCGTGAGCGCCGTGGCGGTGCTGGTCATCGCCTGTCCCTGCGCCCTCGGCCTCGCCACCCCCACGGCGGTCATGGTGGGCACGGGCCGCGGCGCCGACATGGGGATCCTCTTCAAAAGCGGCCCGGCCCTGGAGGCTGCGTACCGCACGCGGGCCGTTATGCTTGACAAGACCGGCACCATCACCACCGGCGACCTGTCGGTTTCGGACGCGGTTCCGGCCGGCGGCATGCCGGAAGAGGAACTGCTGCGTTATGCCGGCATTGCCGAAAAGAAATCGGAGCACCCGGTCGGCAGGGCCATATACCGCCGCGCGTCGGAGGTGCATGACATTCCCGACCCGGAGCAATTCATGGCCGAGCCGGGCAGGGGAGTGCGCGCCCGGCATAACGGAACTGACATTGTGGCCGGGACCCTGGCCTATATGCGGGAGAACGGCATTGACGCATCCTGCTGCGAGGATATCATTACCGGCCTGGAAAGCATGGGTAAGACCGCAATGATCGTCGCCGCCGGCGGCAGGGCTGCCGGAGTGGTCGCGGTTTCGGACACCATCAGGGAAACGTCCCGGCGGGCGGTGGCCGACCTGAAGAAAATGGGAATTGACGTGTACATGGTGACGGGAGACAACCGCCGCACCGCCGAATTCATCGCCGCGCAGGCCGGCATCGACGCCGGCCGGGTCATCGCCGGGGTCCTTCCCGGCGGCAAGGCGGACGCGGTGCGGGACCTTCAGCGCGCGGCCGGGGCGGTGGCCATGGTGGGCGACGGCATCAACGACGCGCCGGCCCTGGCGGCCGCGGACACGGGCATCGCCGTCGGCACCGGCACCGATATCGCAATGGAATCGGCGGACATAACCATTATGAGCGGCGACCTCACGGGGGTCGTCACCGCGATCCGGCTCTCGCGCCGTACCATACGGAAGATCAGGCAGAACTTTTTCTGGGCCTTCATATACAACTGCATCGGCATACCCTTCGCGGCGTCGGGGATGCTGTCGCCCATACTGGCCGGCGCGGCCATGGCCATGAGCTCGGTGTCAGTGGTGATGAATTCGCTGCTGCTGAAGAGGTTTAAGTAGAACTACTGCACCATCTCCCCGATGATCCGGTCCAGCTCCGCGGTGAGCTCGTTGATCACCGTGGTGGACCGGGACAGCTTGAGGGCGATGGTGACGATCTCCTGCGAGTTTTGGGCGATATCGAAGGCGGTCCTGGTCGATTCGTCCGTCGCGATTTTCTGCTCCGCCGTAGAGTTTTCGATGGTCTTGCTCGATTCGTGAATCTTGATGTTCAGGTTCTTTATCGTCTTGATGGTCACGCCGATGTCGTTGATGAGATTGCCCACCTCGGTAACCTCGACCTTGATGGCCAGGATTGCCTCATTGAGCTTGTTCATCGTCTCCACGGACATGTTGATGAGCCTGCCGCTTTCGTCGATGAGCTTCAGGTTCTCGCTGATGATGTTCCCGATCTCCTTGGCGTTCTGGGTCGTGGCGTCGGCCAGCTTCGATATTTCGTCAGCAACGACGGCAAAGCCCCTGCCGTATTCGCCGGCCCGGGCGGCCTCGATGGCGGCGTTGAGGGAGAGGAGGTTGACCTTATCGGCTATGTCGTTTATGATCTGGACGAACCTCGCCATCTCGTCCGACTTGACCTTGACCGTGTTGAACTTCTCCTCGGTGAGCTTGATCTGGTCAGCGGTGGCCTCCGAGTACTGGGTCACCTCGTTCAGCGAACGGTTCATCTCCAGCGAGCTATCCTGCACCTTGTCGTTCACGGACTTCAGGTCGTTCACCGAGTCGACGGTGATGGCCAGCTCCTCGTAGAGGGAGCGGGCGATGTCGCTGATGGTGCTGGAATTCGAGGCCAGCTCTTCCAGGGAGGTCGTTATCTGCTCGAGGGCCGCCGCCTGGTGCTGCGATATGTCGTTCATGTTCTTGGTGATCTGGTCGTGCTCCACCGTTTCCTTTTTCAGGATGTCCATGGACTGGGTGACGGCGACAGCCATGCCGCGGAGGCCGGACAGGCTTTTCTTCGCCTCGTCATGCTGGTAGATGGCGAACTTCAGGAGGCGCCGCGTCGCCCGGGAGCCGACAAAGGCGCCGACGCCGACCATGCCGTACAGGATATAGCGCACCGCCGTGTCTGAAACAGGCGGCGGCAGGCGCAGCTCGGGGTTGATGATGAAAATAACCGTCTGGGAAATGAAGACGATGATCGTCGCATATATGGTGATGGGAGTATTGAAGTAAAAAATGCTCAGTGCGAGGGGAATGTAGCGCGTGGCGAAGAGCTGTTTCGCGCCATGGAACGTGGATTCGAACACGGATATGCAGATCAGGACGCCGGTTATCATTATGTAGCCCGAAGCTATTTTTCCCTTGAACCTGTTGGACACAAGGACGGTGATGGTAAGCGTTACGGCGACGATGGCCAGCTCTATGGCGATATGCTCGTATTCAAGGTATTGTGAGCCGATCCCCGCGGCCTTGATGGCGGTGACGGCTACATTGGCAAAACCGACTATGAAGAGGAAGGCATACAGCATCCGCTTGTTGTTTTCGATGATGACGTCTGAAAAGATTTTTGACTTTTCCGCTTCGCCATGAATATCTTTATCTTTCTGTTTTTTATTAGAAGCCATTGCCCCACCCTGGTTCTTTGCCGTTTATTTAAAATGTCGGTTATTGTTACTGAATTTTGCACATATTATAGTAGATTTGTCACTAAAAATTTAGGTCTTGAACTGTAAATACTGCGAATGGTTCCCGGAATACCGCCCGGGGAAGCTATCGTGCTTTTGGCAACCGTACTGAGCGGGCTTTTAAGCGGGAGAATGCCGGCAATTCCGTCTTGTTTTACTGTCATGGCCTGGCTTGGGGCGGACGATTATTATTCTTGACATGGTCCCGTTGTGCGGAATAAGTATCTTCAACATTTGCAATCAACACATGAGGCGGATTCGAAATGACTGATAAGACCCTTCCCTTTACCAGGGAGCAGATAGAACGCATCGTGAAGGAATATCCGACCCCTTTCCACATATATGACGAGAAGGGGATGCGCGCAAATGCCAGGCGCCTGGTAAAGGCCTTTTCCTGGGCCCCCGGCTTCAAGGAATACTATGCCGTAAAAGCGTGCCCCAATCCCTACATCATGAAGGCCCTGAAACAGGAGGGTTTCGGCTCGGACTGCAGCTCCCTGGCGGAGCTGGTTCTGTCGGAGCGGACCGGGATCACCGGGGAGAATATTTTTTTCAGCTCCAACGATACGCCGGCCGTGGAATACGTGAAGGCCAGGGAACTGGGGGCCATCATCAATCTCGATGATATCACCCACATCCCCTTCCTGGAAAAGGAGGCCGGGTTGCCCGAAGTCATATCCTTCAGGTATAACCCCGGGCCCCTGAGGGGAGGCAATCATATCATCGGCCACCCGGAGGATGCCAAGTACGGCTTCACGCGGCCACAGCTATTCGAGGGGTATGGCATCCTGCGCGAGAAGGGAGTGAAGCGGTTTGGGCTCCATACCATGGTCGCCTCAAACGAGCTTGACCCGGACTACTTCGTCGACACGGCTGACATGCTCTTTAACCTGGTCGCGGAAATCCACCTGGAGGTGGGGGTCCGCTTCGAGTTCGTGAACCTGGGGGGCGGCTTCGGGATCCCGTACCGGCCGGAGCAGAATGCGATCAACCTTGAATATGTTTCCGATAAAATCCGCGAGCGTTACGAGCAGATCATCGTTCCCGCGGGGCTTCATCCCCTGAAGATATTCATGGAAAGCGGCCGGATGATCACCGGCCCCTACGGCTACCTGGTGGCAAGGGCTATCCACAGGAAGAACATCTACAAGAACTATATCGGCCTGGACGCGTGCATGGCGAACCTCATGCGTCCCGCGCTGTACGGCGCCTACCATCACATCACCGTGGTCGGAAAGGAGGACCGGCCGCTGAACCACACCTATGACGTGACCGGATCCCTGTGCGAGAACAACGACAAGTTCGCCGTCGACCGCAGGCTGCCGGAGATAGAGATCGGCGATATCATCGTGATCCATGACACCGGCGCCCACGGCTTCGCCATGGGTTTCAATTATAACGGCAAGCTCCGTTCCGCCGAGCTCATGCTGAAGGAGGACGGCTCGGTCGAGATGATCCGCCGCGCCGAGACGCTGGATGATTATTTCGGCACCCTGGACTTCTCCCGCATCTGAGCCTTACCGTGGTGCGGACGCCAGCGGATGAAATTCGTCGGAGATGTATTCAAAGAAGCGTTCCGTCAGGACCCGGCCGCCGAAGGGCGTGTGGTGTATCGGATCGTTCGGATATTTCACAGCGCCCGCCCTGCCTTTGCCGTCTTTCATGGCCGCCATGAACAATCCCTTTTCACTGGTCGTGTCCCATGCCGGGATGTAGCGGACGCCGCGGTGTTTCCGGCTGCGGTCGCGGAATACCTTGTTCAGCACCGGGTAACGCGATCCAAAGTAGGGATGGTTTGTCGAGGGCTGTCCGACAAGGTAGACCCGCTTCACCTTCGGCGTGATATCGTCAAGGTAGCGGTCCAGCCGGGAAGCATATTCATCGCGCCAGCCTTCCTGGGTGAAGAGCAGGAGCGTGCCGTCCTGCCTGCGCAGGGCATAGCAGTCGTTCCCGCCGAAAAGGATCACCACCACGTCGGGGCGGAACCACTGTATATACTGGAGCGTCTTGCCGTGCCAGTCAAAGCGGATGAACTCGCTGAGGCCCGTTGACTTCACCGCGATGCGGAGGACCTGAACGCCGGGCATTTCCCTGAGTCGGTGCTCCAGCATGTATCCGAAGTAGCCCGCCATGATGGAGTCTCCCAGGAGGAGGAACCGGAGCGGGGGATCGAGCTTCACCCGCGAATGGGTGGCGCAACCGGCGGCCGCGAAGAGGGTCAGAGCAAGAATGATTGATGCGATGGCGTGTCTTATTATAATGTAACTACCTTTTTACGTTTGAGGAGCGTTTTTTAACCGCGCGTATCATCCATAACGGCGTGCCGGGAACCGGGCCTGCTTTAACACGGGATACCGGCAGCGCGGTAAACAATAATTCGGCATCTTTCAACGGCATAGACCGGGCGGCGATTTTCCACCTGAACCCGGCCATGGCCACCGGTTTCAGGAAACAGGGCACATGCTGCCGCGCGACAAAGGCCCGCCGGTCATCGCGATGGTTGTCCGGGTCCACTTCCATCACGACCAGGGGACATCCCGGCCGGAGGACGCGCAGGCATTCTTTGAGGCTCCGGGCCGGGTCCGGCCAGTGCTTGATTGAACAGACGCTGATAAGGCCGTCAAAGGAATCATCGGCAAAGGGCAGACTCATGGCGGAACCAGCCATGAAACAGAGTCTGCCGCTGGGGTCAGGGGAACGTTTCCGGGC
>Ga0116160_1005283_pt1 | contig 10382 bp, 8 predicted proteins | sample AD_JPNAS2_MetaG_FD_89879 | JGI IMG/M metagenome (GOLD analysis project Ga0116160, IMG submission 89879) | Active sludge microbial communities of municipal wastewater-treating anaerobic digesters from Japan - AD_JPNAS2_MetaG | ecosystem: Engineered > Bioreactor > Anaerobic > Digestate | place... | reverse complement strand
TAGACAAAGCTTTTTTTGACCTCGATGCCGTCGGCACCTCCCTCGGCCATAATCCGATCCAGAAAGATCGCATCATCAAGGGCTATTTCGAGGTCTGGCCAGTTGAGAACCGTATCAAAGACACAGACTTGGTTGCGATGTTCTTTGGCCTTACTCAATGCCGCATCCGCTTGACTGGCGGCCTGGGACAGCGGAAACCGGCTGTGGCAAACCGTCATTCCCGCCGACAGTGTAATTGACGGATGCTGGCAGACATATGAACGGAACTGTTGCTGCATATAAACAGAAAAAGCAAGCAGGGTCCGCCAGGGGCCGACCAGAAGCAGGTCATCGCCTCCTGCATAGACCGTATAAATATTACGGAAATCTGGATGTTCCTTGGGCGGCTCCAGAAAAATGTTGGGTAAAATCCCCCGGAAAAAAAGATCCAGTTGGCGGGACAAGGAGATGTAATAACTCAGCGAGGCCTTGGAGTCTTCGAGCCCTTTGGAAAACAACATGCCCATTCGATCCACATCGGCCTTGAGGACCGCCAGCAACGGCTGGCCTTTGGGTTTGCCGTCCCTGTCAAAAGCGAATCCATCGGCGCAGAGATGGGCAAAGGATTTACGCTGACCCAAGCTAAACAAGCCTTCCTCTTCTTCCTTTAGTTGGCCCTGGAGCCAGTTGGACACTTCGGGGGTTTGGTAGACAGGCCGGTCGGCTTCTGTCTGACGCGGGACGTAATTAGCCATAAATAAACCGCATCGGATTTGCTGCAGTTCTTTCCGCTGTTTGCCGGGTACGAACTCGACGCAGCTTTGGATTTCACCGCCGCCTGAAGGACTATCCGCTATGGCAAAATAATACTGCCCCAAGGGGTTGGCAAGGCATAAATCCGACACAGATGGACTGAACGCCCCGTCAAACGGCTTTTGACTGACTTTCAGGAAATTGCCGGCGGTTAATTGGCTGCCCAACTCGTTGAAGAACTGGTCTTCGAGGGTTTCACGTTTGGTATCAGGCATCTCGGAGGGTATCTGAGACGGGTCGAACGGTAAAAGAAAAACATCCTGTTTCCATTTTCCATTGGATGTTAGAATGCTCCGCAAAGGCCGTCTTTTGATGCAGTCCATCTTCCAGGATAGTTTTTGCTGGATTATGTGAAACCGCGTTGAAGAGAAGTCCTCACCTGATATCTCCATATCATAGCAGAGATTCAGGTACAACTTTCCCCGAAAGGCCTTTTGGAACCATTGCTGAATTTCCTGTTCAGTCTGCTGCACGCAGGCAAGACTCTCAGGTGTATTGTGGATCAGCAGGGTGAAATTGCCGCCGGCGTCAATGATCCGATTCAGCGAGGGCAGGCCCAGTCGTTCCAATAGAAGATTTCCGGCCAATCGGGTAAGAAGACCCAAATAAAATGACTTGGAACGCAGCCGCTTGCTGACGCCGGAGGGATTTTCCAGTGTCGTATGATACAGGTAGGATTGAATCCCGCTCAAATCTCCGCTGACCATCCGAAATTTTCGAGCAACCCGGTCTTTAATAGATTGTTCATTTAGAGTATTTGTCTGGTGATGATACTGATACAACGCCGTGGCAAAGGCGGCCGTCGTCAGACTATGATCCAGCAGAGAGATCTGGAAATGCTGTGTTCGATGACTGGGCACGCAACTGCCGTAAAGCCCGAACACCCAGATCAACTGTTCTAAAAAAAGTTCTGGAGCCGTCGGCTGGAGCCGGCTGAATTGTTCGAATGCCGTCTGCCAGAGATGTTTGTAATCCTCCAAGGCATTTTGAGCAGCCTCCTGCTGTAGTTGCGGATATATATGGGCATCCAGGGAAAGGGGAATCAGCGGCAGAATGTAAACCGATTCGTCCAAAGTTGAGGATGTATCGGGTTTCTGAAGACTCGAAAAAATACTGACTCCATAATCCCGTCTGCCCGGCTGATTGTCGTCTTGTGAACGATCCTGACCCGCTGAAAGCCGGTCCGCCTCCTGAACTACGAGTTGCAGCCAATTATCCGCGTCGGGCATGTGATGATAACAGGCAATATTTGCAATTACAGCAGGATCCAGCTCCCGTGGCAACCAGTTCTTCAGGCTCTCAAAAAACTCATTCGTGTGGGCTGTATGCAGATAGCCAAACCTCTGAGTAACTCTGTCCTTGGGACAGATATAGTCTTTCATCCCCTCCGATTGCGGCGAAAGACGGCCCATGGCTCTCTCCGAAATCTTTCCGATGTCATGCAAAAAAGCACCGATACAGAGTTCCGCCATCTCTTTGTGCATAACTTATTCCTTCATTCGTTTGGTGTTAAACGGATTTGCCCAAACCCAAAACTGGTTGCTTTACCGATTCCTGTCACCTGGGTCAACGCCAGCAAGGGCAAGTGGCTCTTCAGATCACCTTCAAAGACCATCTGTCCGACCAAGCCGCCCAACAGGATCTTCCGATCCTGCCTTCCGGAGTACCGACCAAACTCAAACCATTGGGTTTGATCAGAAATCATAGAAACCTCCTCCGCCCCGGCAATCAGTTCTGATGTATCGCAGGCCTTGGTTAAAGGAATCCCATAAAAATAGGTCAAAATCGCCAGTCTCCGAACGGCTGCTGTTACGATGTCCAAGAACGTTATTTTTTTTACATCTTTCTTCCCCACCCTCAACCGTACGGGGGAAAGAAAATCAATCATGATTTTTGATGTTTGGTTGGGCTGGAATTGGAAATACTCCTTTCGTAATGAGCCAAGACGATTGCTGCCGTCTTGGTAAATAATGCCACTACCCCTGGGCTGGACGATTTGCTTAATCGTAAATGGAACCCGTTCTTTCCCCAATCCTTCTTTACCCATCTCGATCAAACTATAGGCAATATACGGAAATAGATCGATCGCCTTGCCAAATAAACGAAAGCCAAAGGTAAAAGGATCTCCCGGCTGAATGTCCATTTTTTCCATATGTTTTGTAACCAAAACAAAGGGCTGTGGAACATGGGGATAAAGCCGCATAAACTCCCGATCCTCAGGGGGAATGCCTTCAAAGATGTAGCTATAGGCACACGTGCCTTGAACAATACAATCCTCACATTTCCCCTGTTTTATATGGCAGACGGTGTGTCTTAAATGGTAACCCAACCCGCCCCGTAGAGTGGCTCCCCGAAATGGTGGAAGCGATCCACCCCCTTCAAAACGGGCCTCAATTTGAATCTCTGCAAAAGGAAGGAATTGGTATAAAGGCGGTACAGAACACGTAACCTTCCTCGGATTAGAGAATTGCGTTCTTATTTGTTCCTCTTGTTTTGTTGAAATACTCTTCTGTGGAGTTTTCACAGAAACCTCCCTTTCGCTCTCTATTTGCGGAATATGATACACCATTATCCGGTTTTGGCAATAAAAAAAGCCCCCCAAGTTCCAGGAGCCAGCCGTTTCCGGCTAAAAATTGGTTTTTCGTGCGTCTTTTCGCAGGTCCTGGACATCCTGCCTCAATTGCTGCTCCTCCATATCCTGTTTGGCCAGCAGGACGCTGGTTTTCCTGAGCCGGATCTGACGGCCCTGTTTGCCGTTGCCGACCAATTTCCCCTCTTTTACCCAGCGGCAGACGGTGGCCTTGCTGACAAGCAGGAGGTCGGCCGCCTGGCGGTAAGTGATCCATTCCGTGGTGCTTTCCGAGATCACAGGGCTGACGGGCTGACAAACCGGTGAGAGGAGGCCAGACCCTTGATTCTCGGATGCCGGAGATCCGGTAATCAGATTCAGTAATTCTGCCAGTTCACACCCGGCCCCTATTGCCTTGCATCGCAGGAAATCCAGTTCCAGCCGCTCTTTCAGACTGGAACATCCGGCCCGGCAGAGCAGGTCGATTTTCATGCACTTGGCGGTCAGGGAATCCCAGCAGTCCAGCAGCTGCCTCCGCAGTTTCGGTTTGTCATAATAATCCAGTTGATGGGCAATCGTTTCTATTGCCTGACCAAAGTGCTGCTCCAGACGGAGCCGATTTGTATCCGTGCTGATCTGATACCAATCGTTTTGTTGAACCCATTCCATTACTTTGGCTGAAACTGAATCACCTGCTGTTGCCTTCATCGTTTTCTCCTGTCGATGGGCTGCGATCCCAGCCCATGGTTTTTCTGCGCAGAATCCTCCCGCCACCATATGCTTTGGAGTAAACCTGTCCTTAATAAGCCCTCTTTTGTAACGGCAAATACTCGAGAATCCGTGTCAGTTTGGACGCTGGTTTGTTATCGAATTCTCTTTACCGATTCCCTTTCTTTTCTGGATTGCCCGCCGCGGTTTCCGGACAGCCCTTCGTTTGTGTCGCGTCGGTCAATTCAGGAGTTATTGTACAGGTCCGGACAAGCCGGGCAAGAATTTTTAGGTTCATTTTACAAAATTCTGCGAGTTATTAAGTAAATACCAAACAGATAAGGAGTTACATTTCTGCAATAATTTTGATGTGGATGAAACGAATCGTTTCATCGTTTCATGATCGTTTCACGAGAAATTTTTTTATTCTTTTTTATCCGCATTATTGAGTCAAAATCGCCATTTTTGACTCCAACAGATCGTTTCATCGTTTCATTTTCGTTTCATGAAAAAAACCCCACATAGGATGCACCCCTGAATAGTTGGTGGTTCTTAGAAAAGAAAAAATCGTTCCAAACCGTGGAGGGAAAAATGATGTTTAAGCAGATTTTGGATTTTCTGGATTACAACCGTTTTACCGTAGTCTGTCCGGTTGTCGGGGCCGTCCTCTGGATCGCCGCCGTCGGCTGCACACCTGTCACGCAAAGCCCGATAGATGAGGCAAGGATGGTCAACGCGCGACAGCTCCAGGTGGAATACCAGGTCTGGCTGGCCGAACAGAAGGTCATGGAAGCCAGGTTTGAGGCGGCCGGGCAGGACCTGACCGAGCAGGCACAGGCGAATGAAAAGATTACGCAGACGCTGGTGTCCCTGGCCTCTGGATCGGTAGCCGACTGGGGCGGGCTTGTGCAGCTGCTGGTCGGCGGCGGCCTGCTGGGTGCAATTGGCGACAATATCCGTAAGAACGGTGTGATCGGCGGACTGAAAAGAGGCATTCGCGGCTCAAGTCCTGTGTGATCCTGTCGAAGTTGCTGACCCGAGGACTGAAGTTAAACCGGCCGAAGTGGCATCACATCCGATTCGGGAGAGGTTGTTATGCACGATCATTCTACGAACACTATTCAAGGACTTTTAACCTTATCACAGGCGGCGAAGCGATTGCCCCGTACCAACGGACGGCGAATCCACACCTCTACCCTGTGGCGCTGGTGCCGCAAAGGATGCCATGGTGTCCGCCTTCCGTATTTCCGTGTCGGCCGCTCCATCATGGTCACCGAAGAGGGGCTGCATCGATTTTTTGCAGAACTGGCCAAGGTGGATGAAACCGCCGACTCTTCGACCTTCCGATTGTCCCGACGGAGACGACGTCGGCAAACGAACTGTCAACGGCAGCGGGCTATTCAGGAGTCTGAGGCCGTTCTGCGAAGGGCAAAAATACTGGTTTAATCACATTAACACTCTTATTTGAAAGGACAACCATATGTCTGTTTTAGCAAAGATTCACACCGGCAAACGCCCTGCCCCTCCGCGGCTGCTGCTGTATGGAATTGAGGGGGTTGGTAAATCAACCTTTGCCGCCCAAGCACCCAAGCCCATTTTCCTGCCGACCGAGGATGGCCTGGGGGAGATCGACTGTGCCTCCTTTCCGCTGGCCAAGCAGCTGACCGAAGTCGAGGAATTCCTGTCGGCCCTGGCCAAGGAGCCGCATGAGTACCAAACGGTCATCATCGACAGTTGCGATTGGCTGGAGCGGCTGATCTGGGACGACCTGTGTCGTATCTCCAACTCCACCAGTATCGAGAAAGTCGATGGCGGCTATGGCAAGGGCTATATCGCCGCATTGGGCTTTTGGCGGCACATTCTCGACCTGCTCGATGTCCTGCACAAACAGCGGAACATGGCAGTCATCTTAATCGCCCACGCCAAGGTCGAGCGGTTTGAGGACCCGGAGTCCACCGCTTACGACCGATACTCGCCAAGGCTGCATAAACAGGCCAGCGCCCTGTTGACCGAATGGGTCGATGCCGTTCTGTTCGCGACCCGAAAGTTTCGCACGGAGACCGAGGATGCCGGGTTTGGCCGGGAACGGACAATTGCCGTCGGCATCGGCAAGGACGGCGGCGAGCGAATCCTTCGCACCGTCGGCGGGCCAGCCTGTGTGGCCAAGAATCGCTACAACCTGCCCTTTGAACTTCCCCTGTCCTGGGAAGCATTTGTCAATGCACTATCCAATCAACCCTTCCAGAATCAGGAGTAAAACAATGGCTAATCTAAATGGTTTTGATGCAACGACAGTGGAACCGGTCAATGACTTTGAACCGATTCCGGCTGGCAAATATGATGCCGTGATCACCGCCAGCCAGTTCAAGGAAAACAAAAACAAGACAGGGGAATACCTGGAACTGACGTTTCAGGTCATCGAGGGCGACTACAAGAATCGCCTCTTGTGGGCACGGCTCTGCTTGAGCCATCCCAATCAGACCACGGCCAAGTTCGCCCGCGGCCATCTGGCGGGCATCTGCCGGGCGGTCGGAGTGCTGACCCCGCGGGACAGTGCTGAATTACACAATTTACCATTGGTCATCAATGTCACCGTCAAAAAACGCAATGATAACGGCCAATTGTGTAATGAAATTCGAGGCTTTTCCAAGCGGGAGCCGGTTGCTGCACCGGTTGCCAACGGCAAATCCCCCATCGCGCCTTGGAGGCGATAGGCCGTGAAGTGCAAACGCAAAGGCAATCGTCTCGAACAGAAGACCATCGCCAAGCTATCGGCCGCCGGATACCTGTGTATCCGGTCGGCCGGCTCCTTGGGATTGTTCGACGTCGTTGCCATCAACCCGCTGGGCATCCGGTGCATCCAGGTCAAGGCCAACGACTGGCCTCGGCCGGAGGAACGGGAGGGCCTACGCATGGCCGCTATGGGATTGCCGCCCAATGCTCAAATTGAGTGCTGGAGATGGAACGACGGGGCCCGAGAACCCATCATCAAACGACTGGATGAACTGCCATTGTAAATAGGACTACTATGCTTCAATTACGACCTTATCAACAAGAATCTGTGAACGCCGTCTATGAGTACCTCCGCAATCGCGATGGCAATCCAGCCATCGTCTGTCCAACGGGTGCTGGCAAATCCCACATCATAGCCCAGATATGTAGCGATGCAGTGAGTTTATGGAGCGGGCGTGTACTCATTCTTGCTCATGTCAAGGAGCTGCTCGAACAGAACGCTGAAAAGGTCCGAGGTTATTTGGGCAATGACCTTGTCGGTATCTATTCAGCCGGCCTTAAACAACGGGATATGCATCAGCCAGTCATTGCTGCATCCATACAGTCTATTTATAAGAAGGCGTACCAGTTTGAACCCTTCGATTTGGTGATTGTAGATGAATGTTTTCCTGCAGGGACACGTGTGTCAACACCTCGTGGAAACATCGCGATTGAAGATCTATATGTCGGTCAGCCGGTCCATACGGCTTTGGGGGTCGGAGCAATCGAAGCCATATCCGCGAGGAACACCACGAAACTGATAGAACTGGAGTTTGAAGATGGAAATACAATACGATGCACTCCCAACCACCCCTTCTTTACCGAATGCGGTTGGAAATCAGCACAGACCTTGGCGGTGGGATCGTGTTTATTTAGCCGAGAAGACCTGCTTGCATTGCGGAGCGATCATGCGACCCAAAATATACCGACACCCGGACGGGAGTCCGAAAAGCTGCCTTGCGGAAACGGAGTGGAATGCGATCCGGTATTGCTCACCCAAGTGCGGAGCTCAGAAGAGGAAAAAACCGCCTGTTTACCGCCCTCCCAAAACACCCCCATGGAGGAGCCAAAGGATACAAATGGCCCACAAACAGTGCCTTTGTTGCGGGAACACGTTTCGTCCCCGGTTCACGGTAGCTCCGGATGGAACCATTCAACACGCTATGAAAGAATATCTTTGGAAAAGGCAGCGTTTCTGCTCGATCTCTTGTGCCAAGAAAGTGGAGAATCCCATGTGGATTCCCCAGGTCAAAGAAAAGGTCTGTCAAACTCTCAAGGCGAACGGACACGGTCCGGTCCTTCGCGGGGGGAATGGCCATTTGACAGAACCGCAGCAACTCCTATTAAAACGGCTGAAAAAAGATTGGTATCCAGAATATGGGGTGGTTACAGACAGGCCGCGGCCAAAGGGCATGCCCAAAAATATCAAGCTGGATATTGCCAATCCGCATCTCCAGATCGCGATCGAGATCGATGGAAACTCTCATGCCACGATAAGCCGACGCAAGGCAGACAAAAGACAGATGGAGTTTTTGCTTCGCAAAGGGTGGTCCGTATTACGCTTATCGAATGCAAAAGCCCTACAGTTGTGTTCAATTTACAAATCAAAGGACACCCTTCTTACTACGCTAATGGGATACTTGCACATAACTGCCACCTGATTCCACCGGATGGCGATGGAATGTATCGCACTTTTCTTCGGGATGCTCTTACTATTAATCCGAACTTGCGGATCATCGGAACCACTGCAACTGCCTTTCGAATGACCACGGGCATGATCTGCGGCCCGGACAACCTGCTCAATGAGATCTGTTATGAAGTGGGTGTGCGGGAGCTGATTGTCCAAGGATTCCTTTGCCCCCTAAAAAGCAAGGCCGGCAAACAAAAGGCCGACACCTCCGGCCTGCACATCCGGGGCGGTGAGTTTATCGCCTCGGAAGTGGAGGACTTGATGGACGATGAGCGTCTGGTCTGGTCGGCCTGCACAGAGATTATCGAGCAGACGGCCGATCGCAACAGCGTTCTGATCTTTGCCTCCGGAGTCCATCATGCCAAGCATATCAAAAAAGTACTGGAGCAGCGGACCCATCAGGAAGTGGGCCTGGTTACAGGAGACACACCCGCCTTGGAGCGAGCGGAACTGATCGCCCGCTTTAAGCGACAACCGGTCAAGGCCGACATCTTCGGCAACAACAAGCCGCCCCTCAAATACATGGTCAACGTCAATGTCCTGACCACGGGCTTTGATGCACCGAACATCGATTGTGTGGTCCTGCTGCGGCCGACGAACTCTCCCGGACTCTATTACCAGATGGTCGGTCGCAGCTTTCGGCTGCATCCATCCAAGGAAGATGCATTAGTCCTGGACTTTGGCGGAAACATCCTCCGGCATGGACCGGTCGATGATCTTCAGATCAAAGAACGCCCCGGCGGCAACGGTCAGGCACCTGCTAAAGAATGTCCCCAGTGCCATTCAGTGATTCATGCTGCCTATGCAATCTGTCCTGACTGCGGATATGAGTTTCCACCGCCCGAACGGGAAAAACATGATTCGAAGGCCACCACGGCCAGCATTCTGTCCGGTCAGGTGGAGGATACGGAATACGAGGTGTTAAGTACGCACTATTCCTGCCATATCAAACGCAATGCCGGCCCGGGAGACCCCCCTACCCTCCGCGTGGAATACAAACTGGGCCTGGGCCACTGGCAGTCCGAATGGATCTGCCTGGAACATACCGGCTATGCCCGAGCCAAGGCGGAGGATTGGTGGCGCACCCGCAGCGATGAACCGATACCCAGCACGGTTCAGGAAGCGGTCGACCTGGCCCAGGCCGGGGCGCTGGCCCAAACCCTCAAGATTACCGTTCGCAGTATCTCCGGGCAAAAATATGACCGGATCATCCAATATGTCATAGGCCCCAAGCCGCCGCGGCTGGACGGCCAGGAAAAGAACGATGGAAACCTGCCGGAATATACCTGGGCAGGAGATGATATTCCCTTTTAAGGACGTCTATGAAAGAGCAAGCCATCCAGTATCGAAACGCGGGGCTGTCCGTATTGCCTGCCAATCCGCAGCTGAAGTTTGCAGCGCTGCCCCAATGGAAGCAGTACCAGCTGCGTCTGCCTACTGAAACCGAGGTACAGGGATGGTTTGGCAATGGACAGAGCGGTTTGTGTATCGTCACAGGCGCCGTATCCGGCAACCTGGAGATGATCGATTTTGACCTGCAGGCCCAGCTGTTTGAAGCCTGGCAGCAGCGGGTTAAGGAAGCGGCCCCGGATCTGGTGCCGCGATTGGTCATTGAGACCTCGCAATCCGGCGGCCGCCATGTCATCTATCGCTGCGATTCACAGATCTGCGGCAATCTCAAATTGGCGCAGCGGAAAATATCCTTTTCCAGCGGCGATGAGGTGGTCATCGGCGGCAAGACCTGCAGACCGCGTCAGGACAAAGAAGGCAACTGGCATATTGTCCTGACCCTCATCGAGACCCGGGGGCAAGGCGGGCTGTTCCTGTGTGCCCCTACGCCCGGATACGCCC
>Ga0116160_1005281_pt1 | contig 10386 bp, 8 predicted proteins | sample AD_JPNAS2_MetaG_FD_89879 | JGI IMG/M metagenome (GOLD analysis project Ga0116160, IMG submission 89879) | Active sludge microbial communities of municipal wastewater-treating anaerobic digesters from Japan - AD_JPNAS2_MetaG | ecosystem: Engineered > Bioreactor > Anaerobic > Digestate | place... | reverse complement strand
GCCCTGGGCTGGGCGTTGCCCGAGCCCGAGAGCACGCCGAGCGACGCGGTGCCCACCGACTGGACCTTCCCGGCCGTGGTGCTCGAGGCCGTCTCGGAGCTGACCCCCTTCTGGGGCGAGATCGCCGAGCGGCTGAGGCGCGATGACGTGTTCCTCAGCGCGGGGCAGTACCCCGAGACACCCGATGCCAACCCGATCATCGATGCCTGTGCGGCGCTGCCGGGGCTGTACCTCAATGTGGGCTATGGGGGGCACGGCATCATGGCCAGCCCCGAGGGCGGGCGCATGCTCGTCGACCTGGTGCTTGGGCGAGGCGAAGACGAGTGCCGGCCGTTCCGTCTCGAGCGCTTTGGCCGGTCTGAGAGCAGGCGCTCGGAGTCGATGGTGATCTGAGCCAATGAGGTGAGCGTGCCCCAATCCTCTGGTAACCCATTCACTCCCGACGAGCCTATCAGCGAGGAAGAGCGTTTCTTCGGGCGCGAAGATGTCATCGATTGGCTGGACGACCGCTTCTTCGCCGGCGAGCGTTTCGTCGCCATCTATGGCACGCCGCGCATGGGCAAGACCTCGCTGTTGCTGCGCCTGCGCTCCAGGCTGGCGAACCGCGCTGTCACTGCCTATGTAGACCTGGCGGGCGCGCCCCAGGCCCCGGCGATCGAGCTCCTGTGGTGGCTGGTGTCGGACGTGCACGCCCAGCTCGGCCAGGGCCGCGAGGAATGGCCGCCCCTCCTTCACGCCCCCTTTGCCAAGGATCCTGACCTGCTGCACAGCGAGCTGCTGCCCGAGTGGCGCAAGGCGCTCCATGGCCGGCAACTGGCGCTGCTGCTCGATGGCCTCTCGGTGGCGCTGCTGAACGAGGGGCCATGGGCCGAGCTGCTGCTGCGGCTGCGCGAGATTGTGGGCCAGGAGGGCGACCTCCTGGTCGTGGTGGCAGTGTCGGGGATCTCGAGCGAGGCCGGCGAGCGTGTGCTTGCCCTGCGCGGCCTGCCGCAGCGCGACCTCGAGGGCCTGGATTCCAAGCAGAGCGAGGCGCTGCTGCTGGGCCTGGCACGCTACCAGCTGCCCTTTGACTATGATGCCATCGACAGCATCTGCGCGCTGACGGGGGGGCATCCGTACATGCTGCACGTGTTCGGCGCCGAGCTCTACCGGTGCCTGGTGCAGCACAGGGATCAGAAGAGGGGGCAGAAGGAACCACGGGTGACGATCCACGACGTGCGCGAGATCACGCCGGTGGTCATCGGGATCGTGGGGCAGCTCTTCAGCGCCGATTGGCAGGCGTTGGCGCGTGAGGAGCAGATCACCCTGGCGGCGATCGGCGCGCTGGCGGGGTATAGCGGGGCCGTGGCCGCGTGGGATATCGTCCAGTTGCTGCGCACGATCGGCGTGCACAGGTCGCTCACCGCGGCGGAGGCGAGCCTCGACGCCCTCTGCGGGCCCCGCATCCTGCACCGCCTGGCGGGCGCGAGCTATGTGCTGTACGCCGATCTGTGGCGTCCGTGGCTGGCGAGCGCCCATCCGCTCGTCGAAGTGCTGACCGGCAAGCGCCAGCGCCGCGAGGCCCAGCCGCCCGCCAAGCGCCCGCTGGAGGTTGACTGGAGGGGCGTGCTGGTCTGGGTGGGCATCGCCGCGGCCGTCGTCGTCGTGGCCCAGGTTTGGAGCTCGCGCCGCACGGTCGCCGTGGCACCGCTGCCCACGCCGACGGTTGTCACCCCCACGCCACGGCCGACGCCGACGCGGGTCGTCCTGCCGGGCAAGATTGCCTACATGGCGCAGGCGAGCGCCCTCGAGCCCTGGAGCCTGTGGATCATGGGCGACGACGGCGCCGACCCGGTGCAGGTGAGCGAAGGCACCAGCGAAGACACGCTGCCCGCCTGGTCGCCCGACGGCAAGCGCATCGCCTTTGTCTCCAACCGCAGCGGCAACCGCGACATCTGGGTGATGAATGCCGACGGCACCGACCTGCAGAACATCACGCGGACGCCGGCCGACGAGTGGACGCCGGCCTGGTCGCCCGACGGGGAGAGCATCGCCTTTGCCTCGAACCGCGACGGCAATTGGGAGCTGTACGTGGCCAAGGCCGATGGCACGGCAGCGCAGCGCATCACCTGGAGCGCTTCGTCGGACTATGCGCCGACCTGGTCGCCCGACGGCGCGCAACTGGCCTTTGTGTCGGAGCGCAACGGCAACCCCGAGATCTATGTGGTGAACCGCGGCGGCGATGGGCTGCTGCGCCTCACCGACGACCAGGCCACCGACCTCTCGCCGCACTGGTCGCCCGACGGCAGCCTGATCGCCTTCGAGACCTACCGCGACGGCAACATGGAGGTCTACACCATGGCGCCCGACGGCTCGGGGCTGCGCAATGTCTCGAATAGCCCCAACTCTGACGAGCATGGGCCGGCGTGGTCGCCCGACGGCAAGTGGCTGACGTACTATTCGAACCGCGACGGCACGTGGGATATTTTCAAGATGCGCGCCGACGGCAGCCAGAAGACGAACCTCACGCAGAGCGCAGCGATCGAGCAGGCGCCCGCGTGGCAGCCGCAGTTGTAGGGGCGAAGCCTCCCGATCGGTCATTGCGAGTACCCCGGGGTCTCGGACCCCTGTGCCCGGCGCAGAGCCTTGACCCGTCATTGCGAGCCGCAGCGAAGCAATCTCCAATGCCTAACGTGGAGATTGCTTCGCTGCGGCTCGCAATGACAAGCGAGTCTCTCAACAGCGCAGCGAAGAATCCTTGCCTCGGAATGGCGAGTCGGCCCTTGGCGGCAAGGATTCTTCGTCGCTCCGCTCCTCAGAATGACGAAATGACGCCGTCGCAGTAGGCGATGGCGTCCGAAGGCAAAAGTCGGGGCTTCAGGAACGCCCCAGTACTCAGGGCGGGGCCAGGCGGGCGGCGACGGCCTGGGCACTCAGCCCGCGGATGCGCACGTGCTTGAGGCGGCTGCGCTCGCCCACCGCGATGGTGACGTCGCGCTTGCGCAGGCCGAGCGCGCCGGCCAGGAAGGCCGCCAGCGCCTCGTTGGCGGCGCCCTCCACCGGCGGGGCGGTGATGCGCACCTTGAGCCAATCGCCCTCGGCGCCCACGATCTCGCTGCGGCTGGCCTTGGGCACGACCTTGACCGCAATGACCACGCCGTCCTCATCCTCTGAGATGATCCAGGTGGGCATGAGACTCCCCTCCAACCGGCTTACGTGCTCCGCGCCAGCCCGGTATGAGCCCCTTTTGGTGGGTTTTTGCGGGTTGCCTGGCCTCTCCGGCTGCCCCTGGCGCGCCCGCGGGCGCGCCAGGGGCAGCCGGAGAGGCCAGGCAACCCGCAAAAACCCACTCCTGGCACAGAGCCGGGTGCACGAGGGCATGTGCCTGCACGGGCTTGTCTGCGCCCAAGGGGTGTCGGCACTGCACATGGCCCGGCTATCACCAGGATGCTGAGGGTGACAAGCCTCCTCTCCGACAGGCTGCTAGCGAACCACCTGCCAGATGAGCGAGAGCAGGATGCGCTGCACGACCGAGAGCAGCAGCATGGCGATGATTGGCGAGATGTCGATCATGCCCAGCGGTGGAATGATGCGGCGCAGCGGCTCGAGGATCGGGTCGGTGATTTGATAGATGAACGAAACGATGGGGTTGTAGGGGCTGACGTTGAGCCACGACACGATCACGCGGGCCAGGATCGCCAGGTTGAGCGCATAGAACAAGAGATCGATAAACGTGAAGAGCCAGTTCATTCGTCCGTCAGTCCTCCCAGATAGCGCGACTTTTGATATGCCGCCCATACGGCCCGCGAGAGCACGGTGCGCAGGCCGCCCTTCTCCAGTTGATATAATGCCTCGGCCGAGGTGCCGCCCGGCGAGGTGACCATGTTGCGCAGCTCGGCGGGGTGCAGGCTCGACTGCTGCGCAAAGGCCACTGCGCCGCGTAGCGTCTGCAGCACCAGTTGCTGGGCCACGCGCCGCGAGAAGCCGAGGTGCACGCCGGCGTCGATGAGCGCTTCCATGAAGAGGAAAACGTAGGCGGGGCCGGTGCCGCTCAGGGCGGTGGCCATGTCGAGATAGTCCTCGTGATCTACGACGATTTCCTCGCCGAGCGCCCTCAGGATCTCGCGCGCCTGCGCCTGCTGCTCGTCACCGACCTCGGGCGTACGCATCCACACCGACATGCCCTCGCCGATCTGTGCGGGGGTGTTGGGCATGACGCGCACGATGCGGCTGTGCCCGAGGCCCTTGGCGATGGTCGCGATGCGCGCGCCTGCCACGATCGAGAGCACCAGGGCCTCGGGCTGCACCCGGCCATGCAGACCCGCCAGGACGTGCGCGAGCACCTGTGGCTTGACCGAGAGGACGACGACCTGGGCGCGGCAGACCGCCTCGGCGTTATCGGTCGTGTAGCGAACCCCATAGCGTTCGGCCAGCTCGCGCCCGCGCTCGGCGCGCGGGTCGCTGGCGATAATGGCGTGAGCCGATACCAGCTCCTGTCGCAGCAGCCCGTTGATCATGGCCTCGGCCATGACGCCGCTGCCGATGAAACCCAGACGCGAGTTGTCCAGGGCACTCATACCGTTGCGTAACCTTCCTGTGCGTTGAGCACCATCACCAGCGAGCAATCACGTCTGTCGTGGGTGCTTGAACGCCTTGAGCACACCAACCTGGCACCAATCCGCAAGGTCAAGGCGCTCAAGCGCCGACTACGAACCTGATCAACGCGGCCCAAAAACGGCCCGGCCCAGCCGGATCATGGTCGCTCCCTCTTCGATAGCGACCTGATAGTCGTCGCTCATGCCCATGGAGAGGTGCGTCCAGGGCTGCGCCGGGTAGCGGCGGGCCAGGTCATCGCGTAGCCGGCGCAGGCGCCTGAATACCGGCCGCACCGCTTCGGCGTTGGCCGCCAGCGGCGCCACCGTCATCAGGCCCTGCACGCTGAGATGCGGCTGCTCGAGCAAGGCTTCGATGGCGTCATAGAGGGCGGCCGATTGCTCCACCGCCTCGGGCCAGCCCCCGGCAGCAAGGCCGTATTTAGCCTCTTCGCCCGAGATGTTCACTTCGACGAGGACCGGCAGCACGCGCCCCTGCGCGGCCGCCAGGCGATCGAGCCGCACGGCCAGGCCAATGCTGTCGACGGTGTGGATCTGGTCGAAAAGCTGCACGGCACGCGCTGCCTTGCGGCTCTGCAGATGCCCGACCAGGCACCAGCGCAGCGTGCCAAAGGCCGTGTGGCCCAAGAGCGACGCCACAGCCGGCAGTTTCTCGGCGGCCTCTTCGACGCGATTCTCGCCAAAGCAGCGCACGCCCAGCCGGGCCAGCATGGCGATGCGCTCGGCGGGCACCGTCTTGCTGACGGCGACGAGCAGCACCTCCTCGGGCCGCCGGCCCGCCCGACGCGCCGCCGTGGCGATGCTCTCGAACACGTGATCTAGACGAGTCTCCAGGTCCTGTTCAGTGTCCATGGTCCCCTCTTGGCACTACAGCCGCGCTTTGTGGGTGGCCGCGGCCGGTCCGGGCGGCTGCCGGCTATACCGCTGCGCTTCCGCCCGGCCCCGGCCCGGAAGGGGTCTTGTTGGCGGGTTGGCCAGAGCCTTGGCCGCCCGCGGGCGGCCAAGGCTCTGGCCAACCCGCCAACAAGACCCCCCAAGAGGCCCCGTTCCGGCTATGCGCGAAGCGTGGCGCCCGGATTGCGCGCCCTCGCAGACAAACACGACCTAGGCCACCAGGCCAACGAGCGCGCCGAGCCGCCCGGTGCGCCCGGCCTCCTTGCGATGCGAAAAGAACTCGTCGACGTGGCAGGCGGTGCACAGGTCGGCCTGCTCGATGTGGCGTACGCCGGCCTCGCCCAGGGCGATGGTGTTGGCCGTGGGCAGGTCGAGGTGCGAGCTGCCGCTCGCGGGCCGGCTCACCACTCCGGCGCCGAAGCGCTTGGCGAACTCGGCCGCCAGCCCGGCGCTTACCTGGTAGCAGCAGGGGCCGATGGCCGGGCCGATGCCTGCCCAGAGCTGCGCGGGCTGCGAGCCAAAGTGGGCCTGCATGGCGGCGACGGCCAGGCTGGCGATGCCGTCGAGCGTGCCGCGCCAGCCGGCGTGCACCAGGGCGATGGCGTGATGCTCGCGGTCGTGGAGCATGACGGGCACACAATCGGCGAAGCGCAGGAAGAGGGCCACGCCGCGCTCGGCGGTCAGCAGTCCGTCGGTGGCCTCGATGACCTGCCCGCCCTGCGCCTGGCCCACCCGGGCGAGCACGGTGCTGTGCACCTGGTAGGGCGTGACGACCTGGCCGTCGGCAAAGCCCAGGGCGGCGCATGCACGGCGGCGGTTCTCGGCCACCGCCGCGGCATCATCGCCCACGCTGGCGCCCATGTTAAGCGACGCAAAAGGCGGCTGCGATACCCCGCCCAGACGCGTGAAAAAGCCATGCCGCAGGCCGGGCTCGGCGGCGAGCCCCTTGAATTGATAGTACACCAGACCCAGGTTATCGATACGGATCATTATTGTACCACATTCCAGGGCAATGTCTCATCTGGGCTGCGGGCTCCGAGGTAGGCCCGCTCGTCGACCCCTGCCTGGCGCACCATCGTGCGCCAACCCGCCAGTGTCGGCGCGGGGAGGTTGTTGAGCGCCTGGCCGAGCGCACGATCGCCGCGGGCGAGCACCCCTTGCACGCGCGCCCAGGCCGTACCCTCGGCGCGTACGGCGATGCCCGCCGGGCGCAGGCTCTTTGTCAGCAGCTTCATGCGCGCCTCGAGCACCCTGGCCTCGGCCATGGCCTCGCGCTCGAACGGCGTGTGCGGCTTGGGCACGAAGGGGGTGGCGTGCACGGTGATGCGCCGGCGGAAACGCTCCTTGATGGCTCGCGTCAGCTCGGCGATGGCCATGACGTCGTCGTCGGTCTCGGTGGGCAGGCCGATCATGTAATACAGTTTGAGCTGCGGAAAGCCGTGGCGGTTGGCGCGCTCGGCGGCTGCGAGTATCTGTTCCTCCGTGACTCCCTTGCTCACCAGGCGCCGCATGCGCTCGCAGCCGGCCTCTGGCGCCAGGGTGAGCGTCTGCGTGCCGCTCGCGGCCAGGGCCTCGAGGAGCGCTTCCGACAGTGGGTTCACGCGCAGTGACGACACGGCGATGCGGGCGCCCAGGTCGCGCAGGCCGGCCAGCAGGCTATCGATCTCTCGATAGTCGGAGACGGCGGCGCCGACCAGCCCGAGCGTGGGCCGGTGCTGTAGCCCCATGCGTGCCTGCTCGAGGATCAGCGGCACCGACCGCTGGCGCAGCGGCCGGTACAGGTAGCCGGCCATGCAGAAGCGGCAGCCCCGCGAACAGCCGCGCGAGATCTCGATCAGGTACATGTCGCCGAACTCGGTATTGTGCGAGAGGACGACCGAGTGCACCGGGTGGGCGTCGAGGTTGCGCACCTGGAGCCGGGCGACGGGTCCAGGGGTCTGGCCGGGCACGTAGAGGCCCGGAAGGTGAGCGAGAGCCGCGCGGCGCTCGCTGCGCGGCGCGGCGGCCGTCTCGACCAACACGTCACTCACGTGATCCAGATGCTCGTCGGCTTCGCCGATAAAGGCCGCATCGATGAGCGGGGCCAGGAGCTCGGGGTTGGCGGTGGGCACTGGGCCGCCGGCCAGGATGAGCGGCGCATCTTGGTCGCGCTCGGCGGCGAGCACCGGCAGGCCGGCGCGCCGCAGCATGCTGATCAGGTGCAGGATGTCGAGTTCGAAGGAGATGGTGACGGCGAGGACGGCAAAGCTCGCCAGCGGCTCCTGAGATTCGATCGAGTACGGATCCTCGCCCTCGGCCCAGAACACGCGCTCGGCCACGACGTCGGGCCGGCGGTTGAACATCTCGTAAAGGGTCTGCAGGCCGAGGCTCGACATGCCGACGTAGTAGCTATTGGCGTAGACCAGGGCGATGGGCAGCCTGCCACCCCAGTCTTTGACGACGGCCCCCTCTTCGGACGCCAGGACCTGCCGCGTCCGGTGTACCGCATCCCACTTCACGAGCACACCCCCTCAGGCGCTTCTGCAAATCAACGTCGGGCTTACCACCGGCGGCGCCCACAAGGGGCTAGGCTACGACGGCGCCCACAAGGGGCTACGCGTCTGCAGATGCACCAGGCGAGAGATGATAGCCCAACCGGGGGCTGCTGTCAACCACTCTTGACAATTATGTAGCCATATGCTAGACTCGATGGAGGCTTGAGAGGGCCAGGTGATCGCGGGCGCTCAGGCGCCTGAGGAAAGTCCGAACTCCACAGAGCACGATGCTGGATAACGTCCAGGCAGGGTGACCTGACGGCAAGTGCAACAGAGAGCAGGGCGCCGCTGAGGCCTCGGCTTTGGCGGTAAGCGTGAAAGGGTGGTGTAAGAGACCACCAGCGGCGCAGGTGACTGGGCCGGCTAGGCAAACCCCATCGGGAGCAAGACCAAGTAGGAAGGCGCGGCGCGGCTTGCCGTGCCACAGGGCTGCTCGCTCTGGCCTTTGGGTTGGTCGCTTGAGACGGCGGGCAACCGTCGCCCTAGAGAGATGATCACCGCTGCCGGGTCCGTCCCGGCAGTACAGAATTCGGCTTATCGGCCCTCTCGATGCCGTTCGACGAGACGCCCCCGCGCAACCTGGCGCGGGGGCGTCGCCATTTCGCCGCTGCGCCACCCACCTCGGGACCGCCGTAGGTGTCATTGCGAGTCTCCCATGCCGCCGCGCGGCATGTGCAAGCACAGAACCTTGGCCTGTCATTGCGAGGAGGCCGCAGCCGACGAAGCAATCTCCATGTCGGACATGGAGATTGCTTCGTCGGCTGCGGCCTCCTCGCAATGACAAACGGGAAGTCTCTCAACAGCGCAGCGAAGCAATGACAGCCCTCCCTCCCCCCCCCATTTGTAACCTTAAAAGTCGCGAATCCTGGCTTGTGGACCTGGCAAAGTGGCGGAAAGTGGTGTATAATGGGTGCAAGTGGGAGACAGGAAAGAACTCAGGCCGCGCCCTGAATCCGCATACCTATTCGGGTTTGGGGGGTGCGATGCTCCTCGGCCACTATGCACACACAATCGACGACAAGGGACGCCTGACACTGCCCGCCAAGTTCCGTCCGGCCTTTGCAGGGGGGATTGTGATCACCCTGGGCCTGGACGGTTGTCTCTTTGCGTTCCCTCGCGCCAAGTGGGAGGAATTGGCCGCCCGCATCGAGGCCCTGCCCATCACCAACCCCGACGCCCGCAACTTTGCCCGGCTCATGTTTTCCAATGCCGATGATACTGAACCCGACCGCCAGGGCCGAGTGCTCCTTCCGGCCTATCTGCGCGAACACGCCCAATTGGCCAATGATGTGATCGTCACCGGTCTCAACTCTCGCATCGAGCTCTGGAACCCGGCTCGTTGGCAGGAGGTACAGACGCTGACGGTGGAGCGCGGAGGTTTGATCGCCGAGCACCTGGCGGGGCTGGGCATATAGGGTTGGGCTGAACATGGCCGAGCTTGAAGGCGGAGGGGCCGAGCACGTCCCGGTCCTTCTGGCAGAGGTGCTGGGCGCGCTGCAGCCGGCTCCCAGCAGGCGGTACATCGACCTCACGGTCGGGGCCGCGGGGCATGCGCGGGGCATTCTGGAGCACTCTACTCCCACTGGTAGGCTGTTGGCGGTTGACGCCGATAGCGAGGCCGTTGCCTATGCCCGCTCCGCCCTGAGCGCCTGGGGCGAGCGGGCTGTTGTTCGCCAGGGGTTCTTCGACGAGCTGCAGCAACTCGCCTCGGAGAGCGGTTTTGTGCCTGCCGATGGCATCTTGGCCGACCTGGGGCTGTCGTCGCGGCAGCTCGGCACTGCAGAGCGCGGCTTCTCCTTTCAGGCGACGGGGCCGCTGGATATGCGGCTCGACCCGGCGACGCAGCAGACGACGGCGGCCGACTTGGTGAACGAGCTGCCCGAGGCCGAGCTGGCCGACATCCTCTATCGCTATGGGGAGGAGCGCCGCTCGCGGGCGGTGGCGCGGGCCATCGTCAGGCGGCGCCCGCTCTTGACGACGACAGCGCTGGCCGATGTGGTCGCGCAGGCCATGGGCCGGCCGCGGGGCCGCATCCATCCGGCCACGCGGACCTTTATGGCGCTGCGCATTGCGGTGAACGACGAGCTGGGCACCCTCGAACGGATGCTGCCACAGGCCGTTGAGGTGCTAGCGCCGGGTGGGCGGCTGGCAATCATCAGTTTTCACTCGCTGGAGGACCGGATCGTCAAAGAGTTTTTCCGTCGGGAGGCGAAGGGGTGTATCTGCCCGCCGGAGGCGCCGGTGTGCACGTGTGGGCGCACACCGCGGCTGCGCCTGGTGGCACGGCGGCCCATCCAGCCCTCGCCTGAAGAGTGTGCCCGCAACCCGCGCAGCAGGAGCGCCAAGCTGCGGGTGGCGGAGAGGCT
>Ga0116160_1005276_pt1 | contig 10391 bp, 16 predicted proteins | sample AD_JPNAS2_MetaG_FD_89879 | JGI IMG/M metagenome (GOLD analysis project Ga0116160, IMG submission 89879) | Active sludge microbial communities of municipal wastewater-treating anaerobic digesters from Japan - AD_JPNAS2_MetaG | ecosystem: Engineered > Bioreactor > Anaerobic > Digestate | place... | reverse complement strand
ATCAACCTTTCTCAGATGTCCAGAGGACTTTTCACCGCAAGGGGTCCTTTATTCATCACGTGGGTGTAGACCATGGTCGTACTGATGTCCTTATGCCCGAGCAGCTCTTGCACGGTGCGGATATCGTATCCGTTTTCCAGCAGACGGGTGGCAAAGCTGTGCCGGAAGGTGTGGCAGCCGACATGCTTGTGGATGCCGGCTACAGCGACCGCTTTCTTCACGGCCCTTTGCAGGGTGGTCGGACTGACATGGTGCCGCATGGTTTTTCCGGTTATCGGGTCTCGTGAGACATCGCCTGAAGGGAATACATACTGCCAGCCGAGTTTTTTCGAAGAACCCGGATATTTCCTTTCCAGGGCGAATGGGATATGAACCTCTCCGCACCCTCTTCCGAGATCATACTCATGTATGGACCGGACAAGGTCTATCTGCTCTCTCATGAAGGGTTTGATCGTTTCCGGCAGCATGACGACCCGGTCTTTTTTTCCCTTGCCGTCGAATATGGTTATGCAGTTCGTCTCGAAGTCGATGTCCTTGACTCGCAGGCGAAGGCACTCCATGAGCCTGAGTCCACAGCCGTAGAGCAGCTTTGCCATGGTCTGATGTACCCCTGTGAGGGAGTTGATCACCTTCATGGCTTCTTTATGGCTCAGAACGACAGGTATGCGGGTCTGCTTCTTTGCGCGCACGGCATTGAGATCTTGCATGAGATCGATCTCGAGCACGTCGCGGTAGAGAAACAGGATGGCATTGAATGCCTGATTCTGTGTCGATGATGCGACCTTGCGGTCAACAGCCAGATGGGTGAGGAACGATTCGATCTCATGCTTGCTCATGTCTCTCGGGTGCCGCATGTGGTGATAGCCGATGAATCTCTTTATCCAGGACAAATACGACCGCTCGGTTTTGAGAGAATAGTGTTTTCTGCGCAGGACATTGACGATGACCGCAAAAAGCTTTTGATCTCCGGCGCTCCTGTTCATCATTCGGACCTCCTCATTGGATCGAAATATCAAATATTCAAACATGGAAAATTAACACGTTACAATTTTAATGAAGAAATGATATAAAAACAACCAGGAAGAAATAAGCGGTGGCAACCATTATTCGATTTTCCATATATTGCAGCAATAGTTGCTATATAGCAACTATTGCTGCAATGATGCAGTAGAGAAACTTGTTAGGCATAGCCAGGTTGAAATACCATTAAACAAAAAAGAGGGGGGATTTTATGGCTGACTACAAGTTTGATGGAAAGGATCTTCGGGATCGACGGGGTATAAAAGTTGGTGTTCTGGATGGCAAATACATACGCGATTCTCATGGAGTTAAAGTAGGAGAGATAGATGGTAAATATCTTCGAGATTCCCATGGTAAAAAAGTGGCTGAGTTCGATGGAAAAGTTATTCGTGATTCTAGTGGATCAAGAATCGGAACATTGGATGATATTAAGAAATATATTGATGGCATCGGAGGCACTTCTATTGTGGGAATGTGGGTTTTTCTCGTTAGATAAAATAATTATCAAGAGGTGGTAAGTATGGAGCTCAAAACAAATTTCAAACAATGGGCTTGTTCTCTTTCTGGATGTGACGGTGGAAATCCCAAAGCAGATATTTGGATATGTGGAATCGAGTGGGGGTACAATAAGAATGATAAAACCCAAGAAGAGTATTATAAAGTGGACCTTCCACAGGAAATAGCAAATGGAGAGTATTATCCTTCGGAGAAATATAAATGGAAAGACTCTCTAGAGTATCCATACGGGAGGAATGTTGCAAAGTTATATTCTGCAATAATTGGTGAGAAAGTCAGTGATTATAAGAAAGTTGCAGATAATCGTACTGGCTCAGAAATATTTAAAATGAACCTGTATCCAATTGCATTTAACAACACAGATGAGCAGCTATGGAAAAAGTACCGTTTAAATGAAGTGACGGGTTTTGAGGAAAAGAATTTGTTTAAGACGTGGTGTTACTTACACAGGTTCCCAGCAATATCACGCTTTGTTAATGAGAATAAGCCGAAGTTAATAATTGGAACAGGAATCAGTTATCTAACAGATTTTTTTGTATGTTTCGCTGGTGATAGAGGTGTTAATACGACCATTAATTTCGGCGAGATATTGCAGGAATCAGGTATGGGTAAACTTGTAAGGAGGACATATTTTTGGGCAAAATTAATAAATGGAACTACTCTAGTCGTTATCCCGTTCTTTTCAGGTTCATACGGATTGAATAGTGATTTCCTTATCCAAGAAACAGGCTTAAGAATCAAAGAATTAATTGCCTAACCACGGCATGCACACGGACGCGGGCTGCCGCCCGCGCCGGTGATGCCGGCCGTTAGCCTTATAATACAATGAAAGGAGCAAGCCATGAAAGTATGTCCAAAGTGTCGTGCTCAGAACTTGAATAGTAAAGAAACATGTGATGAATGTGGAGCCCCACTTAGCGAGAACGATGCTCCAGAAAAAAGAACTCCGGATGCAAACGGAGTTTATTATGATATTTTGAACCAGCTAATAAAACTCAACGATAAAATTGCATCTATCGAAACAACCAAAAGAGATAATGGCGTTGTTGTCTTAGATGTTAACATGTCTTTTGGGTCAATGGTTCTTTTCATGGTTAAGTGGGCAGTTGCAGTTATTCCCGCTCTGATAATATTATTTTTCCTAGGATCTATCTTTATTGGCTTATGTGGTGGATTATTTTCAGCATTACTTCGAGGATAAAGGCTAACAACGGCATGCAGTCCGACGCGGCAGAGCCGCGCGGCTGATGCCTGGGCGTTAGGCTGAAAGGAGAACGATATGAGTGAAGAGGAGAAGAAGGAAGAGCTTTTCGGAGTCTATGCTGTTCGTAAAAATGAACAGACACCGCTTTTCCAGACACATCTTTCTTTTCGGCGCCTAATGGATGATATTATCGTACCTTTTGAATCAGAAGAGTTGTTTTTTATTGACGGTGCACCAGTTAAGGCTACAGATCTTGATCGAATTAAAATAATACGTCAGCACGAATTCTTTGATCATACATTTCATGATCTTCATCATGGAATGCGATGGGGCGGTGACTTAAAAAAACAGGAACTTTATGCGAAGCAGTATCATATTCGCTTGGAGGCTTTACTAAGAGAATCTGGTGAAGATGTTACATCTCAGGTAATTAAGGCTTATAGAACAGCCATAAAACCTAAACTTAAAGATTATCTACCCAATAAGGAAACTTTATTGGATGCGGCTATTAAGGTCTTTGCTGAAAGTATTAAGTCATTATCTGGAGCCTAACCAGCAAATCCAGCCGACGGCCTACGGCCGCGGCTGATCAGCACGTTAGCCTTATGAGCTGGAAACATCTCGACAAACAAATGCAGTTTTTTTCAACTCGTCTTACGAGCGAGGTGAAACTTACTTCAGAAATGGCATCAAGGTTAGCGACAACAATTGCTTCAGATGTTCGCTTTTTATCTTTGGAGCAAAAAGAAGAAATCAAAGCAGCTTCGCCAGTACCACTTTCAGATCGTCTCGACGAACTTCAAGCTTTCCAAGACTGGATGGATTATGCACGCACAAACAAGAATAAACCATACATCATTCGTGCTCAAGTTATAACTCAGAGCTATGTTTGTTTTGTATATTTGCCAGAATCTTGTTTCCGCATCTTAGCGAAAATCTGTGCTAATGGCTCAGCGACAAAGAAATGTGCTCAATTTTTAAGCAACAACCCTGTGCGTGCATTTAGGAATGCTGTCGCTCATGCGAATTGGACATACCGTCCCGACTTTAATGCTCTCGTTTATTGGGCTCGTAAAGGTAGTGATCCAAATGAACCGCTTGAGAGGTTTGAAGTCAAGCAAGAAGATCTCTTATTTTGGCAGGCACTTAGTCGCTGTGTTGCTTATGCAGCCTATTCAAATTTATAAAAAGGCTAACAAGGGCATCCAGGCCGACGCGCTACCGCGCGCGGCTGATGCCCGCCGTTCGGCTATGATCGGTAATTTATATCTTCAGCATATGAATGGAGGATTGGAATGGAGTTTTTAAAAAAAGCTTGGATCTTGTTTATTGTTCTTGTCTCTTTAACAGGTTGCACCTCATCATTTAAAGAGATCCTTCCGAATCAAAAAATCTTTGATATACCGCCCATTGATAAGGAAAAAACAGCTGAATTGGGAGATACCATAGTCTCAAAAGGTAAGGTTTATGAATATAATGGGATTGATCTGAAAAACCAAGTTCAAGCTGGTGATGGTTTTTTCCTAATAAAATTTACAGTCCCTCCACAGAAGTTAATAGCTAAAGCAGAGGACGATGATTGGACCTATTACTACGGAGAAAATGTAACAGCATTTGATGCTGCAATAGGGACAAAAACAGTTATTGGTGGGCTGAAAATACCGAAAAAAATCGAACCAGAAAGTCCTAAGCCTGTAGTAGATGATATTATGAATGAGTTGAATAACCCTCAGAGAAATAAAAATCCAAACCAGTATAGAAGAGACGTCTCAATATTTGGTAATAGTATATATGTAACATTTACTCCAAATCCAAAGCCTATATTTGAATATGTAAAGGTAATGGCCATAGATAAGCCAGGATTTACTCAGGAATTAATTTATAATGGAAGAATAGGAAATAGCATTAAATTCTTGTATCGAGAATTCTCTAATTCAATGATGAGATATCCATTCAGTCAAGAAGTTCAGTATGATCTTAGTGAAAGTAACATTATAGGTTTTAAGGGTGCTCGGATAGAAATAAAATCAGCAACTAATACTCGCTTAATATATCGTGTCATCAGCAGCTTCCCTGATCCAGAGTAAAGGCCGAACCAACGCATGCAGGCGGACGCGCTAACGCGCGCCGCTGATGCCCACGTTAGGGGTATGCAATTATGAATGTATTCATTGACACAAATGTGCTCCTAGATTTCTTCAGAATGTCATCTGGAGATTTGGAAGAAATAAGGAAAGTCGCGCGACTTTCTGCCAATAATAGGATTACCTTACTTATTAATGATTTTATATGGGATGAATTCACCCGTAACAGAGAAGGTGTCATTGCTAAATCTATTTCAGAGTTCAATAAAAGCAAGATAGAACTTCATCGGCCAAATATTATTCGTGGACATGCAGAATCACTTGAGCTTGAGCAAATACAGAAGCGCTTCAAAGAACTTGTTAAGATTTTATCAGATCGCGCTGTGACTGAAGCTCATAGCATAAGTACAAAAGCAGATCTTGTCATAGGTGAGTTATTCGAATCGGCAACGATCAATAAAGTTATCGATCCAATTATTGGTAAAGCCTTTCAACGGGTATCACTTGGGCGTCCACCAGGGAAAGAAGGTTCACATGGTGACGCTATTCATTGGGAATGGCTTCTTCATCATGTCCCCAAAGGGGAAGATCTTTATTTAATTAGTCGAGATGGTGATTTTGAATCTCATATCAGTGAAGGCTTATTAGCAAGTTATCTACAAAGTGAATGGAAATCTACCAAAGAGTCACAATGCACTCTTTATCGATCTCTTGCTGATTTCTTGAATGAACATTTTGCAGATATCAAATTAGCTGACGAGATCGATAAATATATTACTATTGAACGTCTTGAAAGATCACCAAACTTTGCTACAACCCATAACGCGATCAAGGATCTTATAGGAATAGATGATTACACACCAACAGAACTACAAAAAATTATAAATGCATACTTATCGAACAACCAAATCAATTGGATTATTGGAGATGATGATGTTAAGGCTTTTGCTGATAAAATTGTTACCCTAGCTTATGCCAATGGTTTGATCAATGAAGTTTTACCTCTCGAATTTATGCTAAAAGAGCTTGAAAAAAGAATGAACCCCTAACCATAGGTTCCAGCCGACGGCCTACGGCCGCGGCTGACCCTTACGTTCGGCTGTTGAGATTACAAGTCTTCTTGACATGGTCATTTCAATTGACTACAATAGTATCAATAAGGAGGGTATCAATGAAAACGATGGGTATTAGCCAATTCAAAGCACACGCCTTGAAAATACTGGATCAAGTAGCTAAAACACACGAAGAAATAGTAATAACAAAGCGTGGCAAACCTTTAGCCCAAATAATTCCATGCCAAAACAAAGATAAGAACCCGATGCCCGGTAAATTAAGTGATGCCTTTATCTTTGAGAAAGATATTATCACTCCACTCGGTGAAGAGATGTGGGAATCAAGCAAATGAAATACTTGCTTGATACCCATACCTGGATATGGTGGCACATGCGGCCACAAAATCTTTCAAAAAAGGTATCTTCAATTATTGGTGATACAAGCAAGTATAGCGAACTCCTTTTATCTGCTATTTCCCCATGGGAGTTCAGCAAACTGCTCGAAAAAGGTCGCTTAGGAATTTCATATAATCCAGAAGATTGGATTTATACGGCCCTTGATATGCCGAAACTCAGGCTTGTTGCTTTATCACCAGCGATTGCTTATCGATCAACAATACTACCTCAACCTTTTCAGAGCGATCCAGCAGATCAAATAATTGTTGCTACCGCCCGCGAAGAGAACGCTACTATTCTCTCGAAAGACGAAAGAATCCTATCGTATCAGTTTGCCAAGTCTCTTTGGTGACATAATGCATAAAATGCCGAACCATTCAATGCACCTGACGGCCTACGGCCGCAGGTGATCTCAATCGTTGGCCGTAACTATGGAGGAAGAGTGATGTCAAAAGAAAAAATGGTATCATCTTATCAACTCAAAATAACTCTACGAGGTAGCAGGCCTCCAATTTGGCGTCGTTTTGTCGTACCTGATACTATAACTCTTCCTGAGTTGCATGAGGTCATACAGATAGTAATGGGATGGACTGATTCTCATCTTCATGAATTTGTTGTGGGTAGAGTCAGTTATGGTGTTCCGGATCCCGAATTCCCATCGGGTCCAAGGAATGAAGCTCGTGTCAGGATCAATCGACTTCTCGATAAAGAGAAACAGAAATTGATGTACCTTTATGATTTCGGTGATGGATGGGAACATGTTGTTGAATTGGAAAAGATCATTATTGGAGACAAGGCTTCATCTAAACCGATATGTATTACCGGCAAACGAGCATGTCCCCCCGAAGACTGCGGGGGAATTTATGGATACTATGATTTTCTAGAGGCTATAAAGGACTCTGATCATCCCGAGCATGATAATATGATTGAATGGTGGGGGGGAGATTTCGATCCCGAGTTCTTTGACATGGAAGAAGTCAATGAAATTCTTTCAAGTCTAGAATGAAAGAACATATAAAACTTAGGGCCAACAAAAGGTTGCAGCCGACGCGCTGCCGCGCGCGGCTGACCCTTGGCGTTCGCTTCCTCCAGTATTATTGATAAATCGACATCATGACGTTATAATGTTATAGCGCTAACAGGAGGTGACGTTATGGCGATGCATGCAAAAAGGTCCACTGTATATCTTGACCCGGATCTCCATAAGGCACTGCGTTTAAAGGCTGTAGAGACATCCAGGTCCGTATCGGACCTGGTGAATGAAGCCGTCAGAAAATCTCTTCTAGAAGATGCTGAAGATATTGAAGCGTTTGAGGAAAGGATATCCGAACCTCTGATCAGCTATGATGAGATGGTCAAGAGATTGAAAAAAGATGGCCGCATATAACATCTTCTTCAAGAGATCCGTAGAAAAAGATTTCGAGTCTATACCCAGAAAAGATCTCAAGAAAATCCTTGATCGCATTCAATTGCTTGCCGAAGATCCTCGCCCTGCCGGTTGTGAAAAACTGACCGGCCGGGAAAGGTATCGTGTCCGTCAAGGCAGATATCGCATTGTTTACTCGATCCAAGACAATGAACTGACAATTTGGGTTGTTAAGGTCGGCCATCGAAAAGATGTCTATCGCTAAAGCGATCAAATCTATCCAGGCTGACACGGCGCTTGCGCCGGGCAGCTGATCTGTGTCGTTCGCCGCTGGTTCATCTGGTTCATGCCTGGCCGGGCAACTCGCCCGCCGAGCACAGGAGGTGACCGCAATGTGGAAAGACGTAGTATTGTGGTTATTCATAATAAATCTCGGCATTGCATTCGGCGCAGGAATCTACGAGGCCAGAGTCGTCATCCCTCAATGGGCAAATATACCTCCCAGAGAATGGCCAAACACCGGTTTGATGTTCTGGGTGTATGTGACAACAGTACCGCTTACTTTGCTCACAATCGCAAGCCTCATCGCCGCCTGGTTGACTCAAGGGCCAATGCGTTTCTGGTATCTGGCGGCGGTTTGCATCGTCATAGTCGAGCGGATAGCCACCTTTTCATACTTCATCCCGACAATGGTGAGGTTGATGGGTACGGAAGGTCTGCCCGATACCGATGTCCAGGCTGCCCTTTCGCAATGGTTGTTCTTAAACAATGGGCGTCACGTACTTACGCTGGCCGGCTGGCTTGCAGCCTTGAGGGCATTATCCCTGACGAGGCCGGGCAGCTGACAACCGTGCCCGGCGGACACGCTGAAGCACGCCGTTGACGCAGAGCGTTAGGCGGCGATAGAGTGAGGAAGGCAATGGATATCAGAATGGCGATCCCGACAGACCGCGACGTTCTCCTGGACATCTGGCTGCGATCAGTCCGGACGACGCACACCTTTGTCTCGGAGGCGGACATCCAGTCCATGCTCCCGCAGGCACGGGACTACCTGGCATCCGGCGGTCCCGAGCTCTGGGTTGCATGCGACGACACCGGGGCGGTCATGGGGTTCATGGGCATGTCCGGGAGCGAGATAGAGTCCTTGTTCCTCGCCCCGGAGTTCCAGGGCCGTGGGGTCGGCCGGCGGCTGGTCCGGCATGCCCAAGCGCTGCACGGTGAGCTGACAGTGGATGTCAACGAGCAGAACACGGCGGCCCGCCGGTTTTACGAGGCGTGCGGGTTCGTCGTGGAAGGGCGGTCGGAGGTGGATGACCAGGGGAGGCCCTACCCGCTGCTGCACATGCGGCAGGCCCCGCCGAACAGGCCGCTGCAGCAGACCGGGCCCGCATGACAATATTTCAGAGAATGGAGGTCACTCAACCGGCCCGGCTGCTGAGCTTAGCCGCTGAAAATCATTCCCTTATGTCAGATCATATTGTTAGAATCGAGCTCCTCGCTGATCACAGAGATGCGATACCAATACTGAAACAATGGTTTGAGGCTGAATGGTCATCCTATTATGGGCCGAAAGGCCCAGGTGATGCGTTGCATGATCTCCAGAGCTTCGATCACAAAAACAGCATTCCCATAGGTGTAGTAGCACTCTGCGATGATAAGGTCTGCGGGTTTGCCGCCCTGAAAGCAGAGTCCATAGCCAGTCATCGCCATCTCTGTCCATGGGCGGCTGCAGGGTTAGTCGAGCCATCAAAGCGAGGCAAAGGCATCGGCGCCAAGCTGCTTAATGCGCTCGAAGAGCATGCTCGCAGGTTGGGTTTTCACCAGATATTCAGTGCGACCAGCACCGCAGAATCTCTGCTGCTGCGATGCGGTTGGCAGCTTATGGAGCGGATTGTCCATGAAGGCAGCCCGATTGGCATCTACTGCAAGGATCTCTGACCCGCAAATCCAGCAGGCGGCTTTCAGCCGCCGCTGATGCCCACGTTCGAGCTGAGGAAAAACCGGAGCATTCATGAACGAGCACAGCCCTCGATTCTGGGAGATCTTCTTCGAGGTTTACGAGAGCCTGCCCCGTCAGGGTCCGGGCAACCGCGCCAGTGCCGCCAAGGCCCTTGGCCTTTGCCGCAAGCTGCGGGAATGTCCCGCGATCCTCGACTTGGGGTGCGGCACCGGCGGACAGACCCTTCAGCTCGCCGAACTGACGTCGGGTTCTATCGTGGCGATCGACAGCCATGCGCCGAGCATCGAACGGCTGCAGGCCGCTGTCATGGAGCGCGATCTCTCGCAGCGCGTCAGTGCGATCGCCGGAGATATGGCCTGTCCGGAGCAACCGCCTGAAAGTTTCGATCTCATCTGGTCGGAGGGCGCGCTCTACAGCATCGGGCTGCGGAACGCCCTTCACGTCTGTCATGGATTGCTGCGTCCCGGCGGCTATCTTGTGTTTACCGATGCGATCTGGCGCAAGGAGAATGCGCCTCCTGAAGTCAAGGCCGGTTTCGACAAGGACTATCCGACTATGGGATGGCTGGACGACGATGTGGCGGCGATACGGGACTGCGGATTCGAGCTCATCGGGCACTTCACATTGCCTGATGAAGCGTGGTGGGAAGATTTCTACACTCCCATGGAGGCGCGTATCGCGGAGCTGCGCGGCAAATATGCCGACGATGTCGAAGCCTCGGCCATACTCGACCAACTAGCCGAGGAGCCCGAAATGCACCGCCGCTATTCCGACTTCTATGCCTATGAGTTCT
>Ga0116160_1005270_pt1 | contig 10404 bp, 8 predicted proteins | sample AD_JPNAS2_MetaG_FD_89879 | JGI IMG/M metagenome (GOLD analysis project Ga0116160, IMG submission 89879) | Active sludge microbial communities of municipal wastewater-treating anaerobic digesters from Japan - AD_JPNAS2_MetaG | ecosystem: Engineered > Bioreactor > Anaerobic > Digestate | place... | reverse complement strand
CGGCGACAGGCAGATCGGCAAGACCGCCATCTGCGTCGATGCCATCATCCGCCAGAAAGATACGGGAGTGAAATGCATCTATGTCGCCATCGGTCAGAAAAAATCAACAGTCGCACAGGTTGTGGAAAGACTGCGGCAAAACGACGCCATGTCTTACACATGTGTGGTTGCCGGCTGTGCTTCCGACCCGGCCACCCTGCAATACATCGCCGCCTATGCGGGCTGCAGTATCGGTGAATACTTCCGTGACAACGGCCAGGACGCCCTGATTATTTACGACGACTTGTCCAAGCAGGCAGTGGCGTATCGCCAGATTTCCCTTCTGCTGCGCCGTCCCCCCGGACGCGAAGCCTATCCCGGCGATATTTTCTACAACCATTCCCGTCTGCTCGAAAGAGCGGCACGCGTCAGCCAAGAACTTGGCGGTGGTTCGCTCACTGCCCTGCCGATTATCGAAACGCAGGCCGGTGACGTTTCCGCCTATATTCCGACCAACGTTATTTCAATTACTGACGGGCAGGTTTATCTGGAGCCGAGTCTGTTCTTTGCCGGCATCCGCCCGGCTATCAACGTCGGTCTGTCCGTGTCCCGCGTCGGCGGCGCCGCCCAGACCAAGGCCATGAAGCAGGTGGCCGGCACGCTGAAACTTGACCTGGCCCAGTACCGTGAACTGGCGGCTTTTGCCCAGTTCGGCTCCGACCTTGATAAATCTACCCAGGCACAGCTTGACCGTGGTGTGCGCCTCGTTGAACTTCTCAAGCAGCCGCAGTTTCAACCCATGTCGCTGGGCGAGCAGGTAACCGTTCTTTTTGCCGGAAGCCGCGGCTTCATCGACAAGGTGGACGTGGAAAAGGTCCTTGTTTATGAACAGCAACTTTTGAGCTTCGTGCGAAGCAAGCACCCGGACATATTGAAGGAAATTGACGAAAAGAAGATTATTTCTCCCGAGTTGGAGAAAAAAATGAAAGATATGCTGACATCTTTCGAATCTGCTTTTGTTTCTGAATAGGCACTCCTGGCGATCCCAACGGGATCGAAGCGAGCTTGCCGTAAAAAACCAGTATTGAGAGGAGTGTTCAGTGCCCTCACTAAAAGATATTAAAAGAAAAGTTTCAGCTGTTCAAAAGACAAAGCAAATTACCCGTGCCATGAATATGGTGTCAGCCGCTAAATTTAAATCGGCGCAGCTAAAAATGGAAAATTTCCGCCCCTATGCCGGCAAGTTCATGGATGTTCTCAACAGCCTGGCACTGAGAGTGGAGAGCATTTCTCATCCGCTTCTTGCCGTTCGCGACCCGAAGCGTATCCGCGTGATTTGCATGACCTCTGACAGAGGGCTCTGCGGCGCCTTTAACGCAAACCTGATCAAGGCAACGGAGAAATTTATAAAGGGAAAGGTTCAGGAAGACAAAGAGGTCGGCCTTATCAACGTCGGCCGCAAAGGCAGGGACTACTTCCGGAAAAAGGCGAGCATTCTGGCGCAAAAAGTTGATGTCTTGAGCAAGTTTGACATGACCTTGGCCGTTTCCATTGCAGATGAGGTGATCGGACCCTTCATGAAGGAAGAGTATGACGAACTTTATCTGATTTATAATCAGTTTGTTAACGTGTCGGTGCAGAAACCGACGGTGGTCCGCCTCTTCCCCCTGCCATCAATAGGTCAGGAAATGGATGTTGAGCCTGATTTGCGCGTCGATTACTCCTATGAACCGTCAGCGGAAATATTGCTTCATAAATTATTGCCGATGTACGTTCATGTTCTTGTTTATCGAGCTCTCCTGGAGACATCAGCCGGCGAAAACGGCGCCCGGATGGCGGCCATGGATAATGCGACCAGCAACTGTGAGGAGCTGATCCGCTCACTGACGCTGAAGATGAATAAAGCCAGACAGGCGGCCATTACTGCGGAGCTGATGGATATCGTGGGCGGCACGGAAGCCCTGGCAAAAGGTTGATTGGACGGCGGCGGGAGACCCCGTAAAAAAATATATTACGACTATTGGCAAGGAGATACTTATGAATATAGGAAAGATTGTTCAGGTTATTGGCCCTGTTGTTGACGTGGCTTTTGAAGAAGGCCAGCTCCCCAGCATATTGAATGCGATTTTGGTCACCAACCCCGCCATCAACGATCAGGAAGACAACCTGGTCATTGAAGTCGCGCAGCACCTCGGTGACAACGTCGTGCGCTGTATCGCCATGGATATTACCGACGGACTTGTGCGCGGTATGAATGCCAAGGACACAGGCGCGCCGATTATGGTGCCGGTCGGCAAAGAAGGACTCGGCAGAATATTGAACGTGGTCGGTCGTCCGGTTGACGGCTTGGGGCCGGTCAACGCCGAAAATCTTGCACCAATTCACCGTGACGCGCCGGCTTTCCTCGAGCAGGATACCTCCGTGCACGTGCTGGAAACGGGTGTTAAGGTCATTGACCTGCTCGTTCCGTTTCCCCGCGGCGGCAAAATGGGGCTGTTCGGCGGTGCAGGTGTCGGCAAGACAGTCGTGATGATGGAAATGATCAACAACATCGCCATGCACCACGGCGGTATTTCCGTGTTCTGCGGCGTGGGCGAAAGAACCCGCGAAGGAAACGACCTTTACCGCGAAATGCTGGAATCCGGCGTTATCAAACAGGCGGCGTTGATTTACGGTCAGATGACCGAACCGCCCGGAGCCCGCGCCCGTGTTGCCCTGACAGGTCTGGCGGCTGCTGAATATTTCCGCGATGTGGAAGGCCAGGACGTGCTCTTCTTTGTCGATAACATCTTCCGTTTCACGCAGGCCGGCTCCGAAGTGTCCGCTCTGCTGGGCCGCATGCCTTCAGCCGTCGGTTACCAGCCCACACTGGCAACAGACCTGGGCTCCCTGCAGGAGCGCATCACCTCGACCACTAAAGGTTCGATCACCGCCGTGCAGTGCGTTTACGTGCCGGCCGACGACCTTACCGACCCGGCACCCGCGACAACCTTCGCGCATCTTGATGGAACGCTGGTTTTGTCCCGTCCGATTGCCGAGCTGGGCATTTACCCGGCGGTGGACCCGCTTGATTCCACATCACGTATTCTCGACCCCAATGTGCTGGGTGACGATCATTATCAGGTTGCGCGCCAGGTACAGGTTACACTGCAGAAGTATAAAGACCTCCAGGACATCATCGCCATTCTGGGCATGGATGAACTGTCCGAAGAAGACAAGCTGACCGTGAGCCGTGCCCGTAAAATCCAGAGATTCCTATCACAGCCCTTCTTTGTTGCCGCTCAGTTTACCGGCACAGAAGGAAAGTTCGTGTCCATGGCCGACACAGTCCGTGGCTTTAAGGAAATCCTGGAAGGCAAGCACGATGAATTACCCGAGCAGGCTTTTTATATGGTCGGAGGCATTGAAGAAGCAATCGAGAAAGCCCAGAGGCTTTCCTAGTTAGCGAGGATTTCCATGTCGGATGATTTAATGCTGGAAGTTGTTACACCGGGGAGGATCGTCTTTTCCGGAAAGGTTGAGGAAGTTACTCTTCCCGGAACAGAAGGTGAATTCGGTGTGTTGCGCGGCCATGAGCCTTTTCTGACCTCCGTCGATATCGGTGAGCTGTATTTTTTAGCCAATGGCAAAAAAGTGTATTATGCCGTCAATACAGGCTACGCGGAAGTGACCGGAAGCAAGGTAACGGTTTTGATAGAAACGGCCGAAAGAGCAGACGCCATCGATAAAGACAGGGCGGTTAAAGCCAAAGAGAGCGCAACGGCCAGATTGGCTCAGCTCTCCAAGGAGGACAGTGAATATGAAATAATGAGCCTGGCGCTGGCCCGGGCGAATAACCGGATAAGTGTTGCGGAAAAACTATCGCCAGGCTGATGGGCCACAATATATTCTAAAAAGGCGGTTTACTGAGAAAAGAGCCGCCTTTTTTATTTGTCGGTACGAGATGAATCCGGGAGCAAATACGGTCATTGTGATGAAATATCCACAATCTGAAAGTGTCTTGTGCCGCCGGGCGCATTTACGACAATTTCACTGTCGATTTTCTTGCCGATCATCGCCCTGCCGATCGGCGAAGTGACGGATATTTTATTTTGGCTGATATCCGACTCCAGCGGACCGACCAGTTGATATTTGATTTCTTCTCCGCTTTTACTGTCGGCAACCGTCACGAAACAACCGAAGACCACTTTATCATCCGTGGCATCGCTTGCGGCAATGATGTCACATGAGGCAAGGTTGTTTTCCAGCTCCTGCACCCTGCCGTGCAAAAACGCCTGCCGCTCTTTGGCGGCGGCATATTCGGCGTTTTCAGAAATGTCACCGTGTGACCTTGCTATTTCAATATCCCGTACATTTTCAGGTATGGAGACGTTTTTTAATGTTTCGAGATCCTTTTTGAGTTTTTCGAACCCTTGCTTGGTAATAGGTATCTTGGGCATGCTTCCCTCTGGTTCTTTTCGACATGGCGCCGACTTGTTTAAACAGGCGGGTGCTGTTTTTTCTCTCGACGCTAGACGAGAAAAAAAATCCTGTCAAGCAGCATTTATCAAACTATCGTACCGGGCGGCTTCTGAAACAGCTTATTTTTCACGGGAGAATAACAGCGGCGTTGTGTTGCCGCAAAGTTTGTGCTATTGAACGCTGTTCACAGGTAAAAAGGAGTTTTGACACCGGATGCTGGATAAATATCGAAGAAACATAAATTATCTGAGGGTTTCCATTACCGACCGCTGCAATCTGCGTTGCACTTACTGTCGCCCGAAAGAGGGGATTTCCCTAAAAGGTCACGAGGACATTCTCCGCTACGAAGAAATACTGCGCGTCATCGGGCAGGCAGTGAAAATGGGTTTTATCAAAGTGCGGGTTACCGGCGGCGAGCCGCTTGTGCGAAGAGGATTTGTGGATTTTCTCCGCTCGCTCAAAGAAACAAACGGTCTGGAATGCATCAGTCTTACCACCAACGGAATCCTTTTGGAGAGATTCGCCGCCGATATTTTTGCCGCCGGTGTGCGCCGCATCAACATTAGTCTTGATTCTCTGGTTGCGGAAAAGTTTCGGAAAATTACGGGCGGAGGGAATCTCGATGATGTTTTGCGCGGTATTGAAAAAGCGGATGAAGTAGGGTTTTCTCCGATCAAAATCAACACGGTTGTGATCCGCGGCTTCAACGATGACGAAGCCCTTGAATTTGTCCGGCTGGCAATGGAAAAGCCCTACCAGATCCGCTTCATTGAGCTGATGCCGGTAAGTATGGTCAACATCGATCAGCCGAGTCAATTTATGCCCAACGCGGAGCTGCTTAATCGAATTCAAAAGCATTTTCGTCTTGAGGCGTCGGCACTCAAGAAAAACTCGTCGGACGGACCTGCCAGTATCTTTCGTCTGGCCGGCGGCGCGGGCGAGATCGGGTTTATCAATCCCGTGAGCGACCATTTCTGCTCGACGTGCAACCGGCTGCGTCTTACGGCGGACGGTAAACTCAGAGCCTGTTTGCTAAACGAATCCGAAGTTGATCTCAAGGAAGCACTGGCACAAAACTGCTCCGATGAGCAACTGGCCGCGCTTATCGGCCGTGCCATTATGCTTAAGCCGGAAAAGCACGATCTGAACTGCACCGACAGAAACCTGAAAAAATGCTTGCGAGACATGTCGGATATTGGCGGCTGAAACAACAGGCATTGCCCCAGGCGGCTTCCTTGAGTATAATGCCGCCATGAGTTATGCTATCTTATTGGAAGCGCTGTTGGTTGTTGTCGCCGACGGCTTTGTACAAGGGATTGCGGGGGTGGTAATATGCTGACAGCTCAGCATCGCGCCCTGGCGCAGGAGAGCTGGCTGGAGACCGAAACAGGACGATATATTTTTTCCCGCCAGGAAAAGCTGATTATGGAGCTGGTAAATCCCGCCGCCGGCGAGAGAATCCTGGATGTGTCTTGCGGGGCCGGCAATCATCTGCGACTGTTTCAGCGCAGGAAATGTCTCCTCACGGGGATGGATGCCTCAAGTGAAGTGCTGGATGTGGCCAGAAAGAAGCTTGGGGCAGGCTGCGAACTGGTTCGCGGCGACATTTATGATTTTCCCTTTTCCGGAAATGAATTTGATATTGTCACGCTGATCAATGCTTTTGGTTTAAAGGACGATCCGTATAAAACCATTGCCGAAGCGGTGCGCGTCAGCCGCAGCCGAATTTTTATCGGTTTCCTCAATAAGTTTTCTTTCGCCGGCACCGGCTCGTCTGCCCTGCGTCTTTTCGGCCTTCCGGACGCCTCTGCCGTGCGCTTTTTCACCATCGGCGAAATGAGATCGATCGTATACCGTGTCCTGGCGGCTTCATCTGTCACGTGGGGCTCCGTGGTCTGCCTGCCCGGCCCGTTTTATTCATTGTTCCCCGGCTGCGACGAGCGGCTGCCCGTAAAAAGAAATCCGGTCGGCGCTTTTGCCGGGATGCTCGTTAAGATCCAATACACGTACCGTACGGCAGAAAATCCGCTTCTTGATTCCTTTGAACTCAAGAGAAAAAACCGTGCCGCGCCGGAAGCGGTGCGCGGGATGCTCCCCAGGGAGGCGATAGATGATTAGCGAGGCACTGCTTTACGAAAAACTGGAAAACGATCGGGTAAGATGTTTTCTGTGTGCTCACCGCTGTACAATCAACCCCGGTCATCGTGGTGTGTGCGGCGTGAGAGAAAACAAAGAAGGTGTCTTGTATTCTCTTGTATTCGGCTCGCTCATTGCCGGTAATATCGACCCCATCGAGAAAAAACCCTTTTTTCACGTTTACCCTGCCTCTGCCTCCTATTCCATCGCTACCGTCGGCTGCAACTTCCGCTGCGAGTTTTGTCAAAATTTCGATATCTCGCAAGTTCCGTCGCATACCATACAGATGCCCGGCGTGGATACGCCACCCGCCGAGGTCACGAAAAAAGCCAAAAACAGCGGCTGTCGTACAATAGCTTATACATACACAGAGCCGACAGTTTATTTCGAAACGGCGCTGGAGACAGCCAAAGAGGCATCCCGGGCGGGCCTTGAAAACCTGTTTGTCACCAACGGATATATGACCAAAGAGGCTATTGATCTTCTCGCCCCCTATCTGGCTGCAGCGAATGTCGACTTGAAATCCTTCCGCGACGAATTTTATCGCAAGCGTTGCAAAGCTAGATTGCAGCCGGTACTGCAAAGCCTGGAAACAATGAAAGAAAAAGGAATCTGGCTGGAGATTACCACACTGCTTATTCCGGGACTTAACGACTCCGACGGAGAATTGAAGGAAATTGCCGCCTTCATCCGTAAACTCGGGGCGGAAACGCCCTGGCACATCAGCCGTTTTTATCCGCAATTCAGGATGCTCGACCGCCCCGGTACGCCCGTTTCTTCACTCCATCGCGCCTGTGAGATCGGCAAGGAGGCGGGTCTATATTACGTATACAGTGGAAACATTCCCGGCGACGAGGGCGAAAATACCTACTGCGCGGGTTGCTCCGCACTTTTAATCCATCGGTATGGTTATAAAATAATCGAAAATAAACTCACCGGCGGAGCCTGCCCTTCGTGCGGCCGGAGGCTGGACGGCCTTTTCTGAAGTCCCTATCATATTGATTTATCAAGAGAAGTCCTTATAATCATTCCTTTGGCGAAGCTTGAGCGCCTTCCGGGGGTGCCTTGATTTCAATAAACGTTTAACCACTACATATTGTGGTAGGTTTTTTCTTTGCACACATTTTGTTGTATTTTCTCTTTACAAAGAAAATATCTTTTGTTAGGGTTACCCAAATTATATATTTAAAAGAAAAGGCATGAAACTTAAACGTCTGGAAATATCAGGATTCAAATCTTTCCGCGAGAAGGTCGTTGTCGATTTTTCCGCTGGTGTCAATGCGATTGTCGGTCCCAACGGGTGTGGAAAGTCCAATATTGTGGATGCGATCCGCTGGGTGATGGGCGAGCAGCGGGTGAAGGCGCTGCGCGGAAAGAAGATGGACGATGTCGTTTTCAACGGCAGTGAAGATGCCGCCCCTGTGAGCATGGCCGAGGTAGTCATGACGCTGGAAAACAACGGCTCTAGTTTTCCCGGTGTTTACGGTGAAATGACGGAAGTGTCCATCTCCCGCAGGGTCGTTGTCGATGGAGAGAGCGAATACTGCATCAACCGTGTGCCCTGCCGGCTTTTGGACATCAAGGAATTTTTTATGGGGACGGGCGTGGGGGCCCGTACCTATTCGCTTGTCGAACAGGGTTCCGTCGCCTCAATGGTCGAGGCCAAGCCGGAGGACCGCCGCCTGTTCATTGAGGATGCGGCCGGTGTTTCCAAATACAAAAGCCGCAAGGACGCGGCTGTCCGCAAGATGGAATCGACCAAACAAAACATAATACGCCTCAACGACATCCACAAGGAAGTCAAATCGCAGCTTGCCGCCATCACCCGGCAGGCCAAGAAAGCCGAGCAGTACAAGGCCGTCAAGGCGCGCATGAAAGATGCGGAAATCACTCTCTCCGCGCAGGCCTACGGTGCTCTCACCGGCCATCAGGCTTCCCTCGCTGATGAGAGCCAGCAGGTAAGCACCAAAGAGCAGGCTGTCGAAGCCAGACTTCAGGCCAGGGAATCTGCGCTTGATGAAATGAAGGCGAGGCTTCTGGAAAGTGACGAGCTTATCGGCCGGGGGCAGACCGGTCTTTATGAGACGAAAAACTCCATCAACATCAAGGAAAAGAACATAGAGTTTTCACGTCGCCGCATGGAGGAGGCGGCACAGCGGGCGCAAAAGAGTCAGGAGGAAATCGAAGCCATGGAGCAGCGAAAATCCGGCCTGATTATCGAGATGGAAAAACTCCAGCAGACGGCGGCCGAGGCTTTCAGCCTTATTGAGCAGTGGCAGGAGGAGCTGCAAGAGGGGCAAAGACAAATCGAGGGACTTTTGACACAGGATGCCCAAATCAATAGTCTGCTCGAAGAGCATAAAATCCGCTACATCGATATCATGCAGGACCTGGCCCGCTTCAATAATGATATTGCAAGCCTGACCAGAAGCATTGAAGACTTTCACCGGCGCGCAGAAAGGGAAACCAGAGAAATCCAAGAGGACAAAAACAGACTGGCGGAACTTACGGAAAAACTCACGTCTTTGAAAACAGCCCTTACGGCGGAACAGGAAGAAGTGACCCGCCTCGTGTCACAAAAAGACACGACCGCCGGGGAGCGGGAACGCTCCAAAGAGGATCTGCAGGCGGTGGAAGAGCGTATCATGCAGATTAAGGAGGAGGCCGGGAGCAAATCATCCCGCATGCTCTCGCTCATCGAGTTTCAGGCCGCCTTTAAATGGTCGAGCGACGGTGTGAAAAAAGTCATCGAAAAGCAGGAGCAGACGGACGCATTCTACGGCGTGGTTGCCGATCACATCAGTGTGCCGCGCGAGTATGAATCGGCGGTTGAGGCGGTGCTGGGTGAAAAGCTGCAGTATGTCGTCGTCAAGAATCAGGAAGAGGGTGTCCGCGCCATTGATTATCTGAAAAATTATCAGCTTGGCCGGGGCAGTTTCGTGCCGGTGGAGCTGCGCGGCCATAGCGCCGAAACCTACAGCGCAGAGCATCTCCAGGAGGCGGAGCCTCTGCTTCGCAAAGTCGCAGTCAGTGAAGAATTCAGACATATTGCCGATTGTCTGCTGGGAGACGTTCTTTTAACCCCAACCATTGAAACAGGGATCAACCTCTGGAAGAAGAACGGATTCCGGGGGACATTTGTCACGCCGGAGGGGGACACTATCAGCCCGCACGGCGTGCTGACCGGCGGCAGCGGATCAGCCGTGGAAAAAAGTCTCCTGGCGACCAAAAGGGAAATAGCCGAGCTTGAGGAGGAAGTCGCCCGCCTTACGTCTGAGCTCGAAGACAAGACACAGGAAAAAAAGAGCCTTACCGAGTCCATTATCAATCTGGATGAGGAGCTGACCGGCCTGAAAACATCAATCCATATGCTGGAGATAAGCATCAACGGCCGGAAGAAAGACACAGAACGTTTCGAAGATGAAACGGGGCGCCTCAACCAGAGAATCGCGGTGCTGGAATACAACCGCCAGAACATCAAATCAGAACAACAAGAAGCGCAGGAGAGACTGCTGCAGATCAAAAATGACATTCTCCGGAAGGAAGAGGCGGAAAAAGAGCTCAATGAAATAATTTCCACATTCAACCGGCGCAGGCAGGAATCGCGGGCGGCCATCGATGCGCAGGAAAAAATCATCACCGGGAAAAAAGTCCAGCTCGCCTCTCTGGTGGAAAAAAGAGACGCGGACCTGAGAACAGTTGCCCGCCTGCAGCATGATATCACTGCCCATGATGACGAAACGGCGCGCAAAAAAGAGGAGATTGCCGCTTCCGAGAGCAGGCAGTCCGAGCTGGCCGAAGCAATCGGGAAAGAAAACGAAGCGCTCG
>Ga0116160_1005244_pt1 | contig 10436 bp, 6 predicted proteins | sample AD_JPNAS2_MetaG_FD_89879 | JGI IMG/M metagenome (GOLD analysis project Ga0116160, IMG submission 89879) | Active sludge microbial communities of municipal wastewater-treating anaerobic digesters from Japan - AD_JPNAS2_MetaG | ecosystem: Engineered > Bioreactor > Anaerobic > Digestate | place... | reverse complement strand
CGCGCCGACATGGTCGTGATCGGTCCGGGCCTTTCCCTGGATGAGGAGACCCAGCGGCTCGTGCGCTCGCTTGTCCCTGAAATCGAAAAGCCGCTCCTGATCGACGGAGACGGAATCACCGCGGTCTCTCACGATCTGCGGATTCTGGAAAAGCGCAGCGGCGAGACGATTCTCACGCCCCATCCGGGTGAGATGTCCAGACTGCTCGATGCGGCCCTGCCGGAATGGAATGCCGGAAGAATCGATTTCCTCAGGGATACGGCGGAAAAAATCGGAGCCCACGTAGTTCTTAAGGGCGCACATTCCCTGATCGGGACGCCGGATGGACGCGTCTATATTAATCTGAGCGGAAATCCCGGCATGGCAAAGGCGGGAACCGGGGATGTCCTCAATGGAACGATTGCGGCGATGTTCGGGATGGGATTGTCCATACCGGAAGCGGTTCGCAAAGGGGTGTTCATTCACGGCCTGGCGGCCGACCTTGCGGCGGCGGAAATGGGAGAAGACGGGGTGACTCCACAGGACCTGCTCGCCTTTCTGCCCAGGGCGGTTCGAGCGGACCGGGAGGAACTGGGATTGAAGCAGAGGTATTGGCCGGAAATAATATAAAGGCAAATCCCAAGCACAAAATCCCTAATCCCAAACAATGCCTGAATCCTGAATTCAAAATACAAACCAAAGAATCGGAGCAGGTTCAGTCATCCTGAGCCTGTCGAAGGATTGAATTTGGAATGTGTTTGGGATTTGGTGCTTGGGATTTGCGAATTTATGCAGCTTTATTTTTGTCTTGTCAGAATAAAATCGGAAAACGTGAGGAGGGCTTCTTTCGGCTCCGAGTCTTCAAAGACATTGAGAAGATTTTTCGCTTCGAGGATCATGGCCCGGGCCCGGTCGAGGGCGTATCCGATTCCGTTCCTGCGCCGGATAATTTCGGCCACTTCCGCCATATCGGCCTTTCCGGAACTCCTTTTACGCAATATCTGACCGATTCTCTCCCTCTCCGGTTTCGTACACGTCTCAAGGGCGCGAATAAGCGGCAGGGTAATTTTCCCCTCCCGGAGATCCGTCCCGATCGCCTTCCCGAATTCCTTCTCCGATCCGGCGTAATCCAGGGTATCGTCGGTCATCTGGAACGCCGTTCCCACCTTCAATCCGAATTCCGAAAGCGCATGCATCTTTGCCTGGCCTGCATTCGCCAGAACGGCGCCCAGGGAGCACGCCGCCGAAATGAGAATGGCGGTTTTTTTGCGGATCAGAGCGTAATAATCCTCCTCGGTCATCCCGATATCGCCCGATTTGACCAGTTGGAAGACCTCTCCCTCCGCCATGACGTTCGTCACCGCCGAGATCAGCTGGACGACCGGAAGGTTTCCATCCTGCGATATCATTTTAAAAGCCTTCGAATACAGAAAATCTCCGACCAGCACGCTGGCCGAATTTCCCCAGACGCGGTTGGCCGAGGTCAGTCCCCTGCGCGTCCGGGCGCTGTCGACGACGTCGTCGTGGAGAAGGCTCGCCGTATGGATGTATTCGAGAACGGCGGCCAGCTCGTATTTACGCTGACCGCGGTAGGAGCACAAATCGGAACAGATCAGGAGGAGGAGCGGGCGGATCCGCTTCCCGCCGCTCCGGACCAGATATCCTGATATCTCAGGAATCAATTCAATATCGGAGATGAAATTGCGGGTTATGGACAGCTCTACTTTTTTCAGTTCCGGTTCGTATTTCCGGAATATGTCCTGGATCTGCATTCTCAAGTTTCTGGTTTCAAGTCTCAAGGCTTAAGTTGGAGCCCCGGGAAAGAAGGGCATCCGATTGAAAACCCGGAACGTCTGAATTTGTTCTGGAAGTTTTATTCCAGTCGAAATCCGGATTGCAAGGAAAATCTCGGAATTACTCCGCACAGGGGCCGGCCTCGATATCATATGTGTCGGCCGACGTCACCCTGCAACGGATGATGTCGCCCGGAGCGGCTTCTCCGCGCACGTGCGTGATTCCATCGATCTCAGGAGCCTGGCCCCGGTGTCTTCCGGATACCGTCCCCGGGGCTTCCCCCGGAGCTTCCACCAGCACTTCCTGCATGGAGCCGACCAGGGCCTGGTTGGATCGAAAAGAAATCACCGCCTGCTCTTCCATAACCGCGTTTCTTCTGCGCTTTTTCTCCGCTTCGGGAACCTGCCGCGGAAGGGAAGCCGCCGCCGTCCCTTCCTCACGCGAATAGGAAAAGACCCCGAGACGCTCGAACTCAGTTTCTTTTATAAAACCGGCCAATTTATCGAACGCGGCCGCGGTTTCTCCAGGATATCCCACCATCAGAGATGTCCTCAGCACTATTCCGGGCACTATCTGTCTTGCCCTCATTATCTTTTTGCGTATTTCCGTCCCGCTGATCTTCCGGTTCATGGAGTGAAGGATATCATCGTCTATGTGCTGGATCGGCATGTCCAGGTATCTGCAAATCTTCTCTTCCCCCGCGATCGTTTTGAGGAGGCGGTCGGTTATTCCTGCCGGGTGCGCATAGAGGATGCGGATCCAGCGGATGCCCCCGATGCGGGCCATGTCCTGCAGCAGGTCCGGCAGCTCCGGCTTGCCCGGAAGATCCCGGCCGTAAGCGGTCGTATCCTGGGAGACAACGACTAATTCCTTGACGCCCGCGGCGGCGAGAACTTTCGCCTCCTCGAGCACGTCTTCCGGGCTTCTGCTCCGGAGCTTCCCCCGAAGGGACGGGATGATGCAGTACGAGCAGCAATTGGCGCAGCCTTCGGAGATTTTTATGTACGCCGACGGAGCCGGCATCGAGAGGAGACGGGGAAAACCTGAATTCATGAGAAACTGAGGCGGGCCTGCGACCAGGCGGGGAAATGACCCTGTCGAATAAAGGCCGCGCACGAGTTCCGCAATCCGGCCGATTTCTCCCGTGCCGACGAACAGGTCCGCTTCGGGCATTTCCCTCTCCAGTGTTACCCCGTATCTCTGCGGGAGGCATCCGGTTACAACCAGCTTTCTGCATCGCCCCCGCTTCTTGTATTCCGCAAGGCGGAATATTTCGTAGATTGCTTCCTGCTTGGCGGAGGTGATGAATGCGCAGGTGTTGACCAGGATAAGCTCCGCTTTCGATTCATCAGCGGCGATTTCGTACCCTGCTCCGGACAGCAAAGCGGACATCACTTCCGCATCTATTTGGTTCTTCGGGCAGCCGAGGCTCAGTATATGGAATTTTTTCCCCATTCTTAATTGCTTCGCTTGATAATTTCACACGGGGACGCGAAGATATGAAGGTCTTCTCCGTATCTTTGTGTCTGGTGTGAGGAATTATATCTCAGGTGTGCTCGGATTATCGTGAGAGCTTCTTTGCCAATACTTTTCTGGGTTTCACGCCATCGGAAGGACCGACTACACCCTCGGCCTCCATGCGTTCTATTATCCTTGCCGCCCGGTTGTAGCCGATCTTCATATATCTCTGGACCAGAGAAATGGAAGCCTGCCCGAGGTCGGTCACCAGTTCCACGGCATCGTCGTATTTCTCATCGTAGTCCTGCTCCGATCCGCCCGCCTCCGCCTGCTCCGTCCGGACCTCCAGAATCGATTCATCGTACGCCGGCCTCGCCTGCTTTTTGATGAACTGGACGACGCGCTCTATTTCCTTATCGGAAACAAACGCCCCGTGGATTCGCTGCAGTCTCGACACCCCGGGGGGAAGGAAAAGCATATCTCCCATCCCCAGCAGATGCTCCGCCCCGAGCTGGTCGAGGATGGTGCGGGAATCCACCTTGGATGATACCTGAAAAGATATTCTCGTCGGAAAATTCGCCTTGATTATACCCGTAATAACGTCTACCGAGGGCCGCTGGGTGGCCAGGATCAGATGGATCCCTGCGGCCCTGGCCATCTGCGCCAGACGGGTAAGCGACTCCTCGACGTTGCGCTGCGCCGCCATCATCAGGTCCGCCAGCTCGTCGATGATGATTACCACGTAAGGCATTTTGCCCTGGGCCGACATCACGGCGGCCGGGGCCTTGTCTCCTTCCCCGGCTTCTTCCTGTTCCACCCGCCGGCGCGCATCCTCGCCTTTACCGGGAGCGGTCTCGGCCAGCTTGTTGAATTTTTCGATATTCTTGGCTCCTACCTCGCTGATGATCCTGTATCTCCGTTCCATTTCAAGCACGGCCCACCGGAGGACCTGGGAAGCGTCTTTCGGATTGACCACGACGGGGTGAAGCAGGTGGGGAATCCCCTCATATGCGGAAAGCTCGAGCCGCTTCGGATCTATCATGAGGAATTTCACCTCATCGGGCGCGGCTTTAAAAAGAATACTGCAGATCATGGCATTGAGCGATACGCTTTTGCCCGAGCCGGTCGTCCCGGCGATGAGCAGGTGGGGCATCCGGACCAGATCGGCGATAACCGGCGTTCCGACGGTGTCTTCTCCCAATGCGATCGGCAGCCTGTATTTCCCCCCCGGAAAATCCTCGTTGTCGAGCACGTTTCGCAGATGAACCGGGTCCCGTTCGTGGTTGGGGATTTCTATACCTACGACCGATTTGCCCGCCACGGGTGCAATCCGTACGCTCGGGGCCTTGAGGGCCATGGCCAGGTCGTCCGCAAGCGCGGTAATTCTGTTTATTTTGACGCCCGGCGCAGGCTCCAGCTCATATACCGTGATCAGGGGGCCGGGTTTGACTTCCACCACCTTGCCTTCGACGCTGAAGTCGGCGAGTTTCTTCTCGAGAATCCTGGCGTTCATGAGAAGGCTGTCCTTCTTTATTCTTGTATCTTTCCTCTTCAGGTCCTCGAGCAGGGTCAACGGGGGGAGCTGAAAATCCGCGCTTGCTTCCGGTATCTCAAAGAGAGAAGCAGCCGCTCCTTCTTTTTTCTTCCTTGGCTTGCGCTCCTGGACAACGGCTTCCTCTACTATGACAGGAGGCGGGCTTGTTTCCTTCTGTTTCATCTCCCGGTCAAGCTGTCGCCTTCTCTTCGCTTTCTCGGCTCTTTTCTGAAACGACTCCCTTATTCGGGCAAAAGCCGCCCGGGTATACCGCGCAGTATTTATAATGAACGCTGCGAATGAAAGATCTGCGGTAACGATGAGGGAAATTACGAATATGGCGGCCAGCAGGATACCCGTTCCCGCCGTATTCAGAAAAGGCGTCAGAAATCCGATGACGGACGCGCCGAGAAAGCCTCCCGTGGGATATTCCGTGCCCATAATGCGGAAATTGATCAGGGCCAGAGACAATATGCCGGAAGTAGAGACAATAAGCCCGGCAAAACCCGCCGAGCCGGCCAATCCGACCCGGAAGTCCTCCCGCATGAAGAGCTTGAACGACAGCATGAGAAGCACTATCGGGATCCACGCCGCGCTCATGCCGAGAAAACGAAGGAACATATCCGAGGTATAAGCGCCCACGATTCCGCCGAAATTATGAACGTCCCCCCGAATCAGGCTTCGGTTTCCGAAAGAAGGGTCTTCGGGACTATAGGAAATCAGGCACAGGAAAAGAAAAAAGGCGAACGCCATAACGGCTACCGCCGCAATTTCCTGCGATCTGCTGCGTCCTGTCCGCTTATCCTTCATTTACTATCGCGCCGAATCGTACCTGCAACTTCTTGTTTCGTTATATTTGGATATTATCTCGTTCCTTGCCCTCGCGATCAGATTCTCCAGGGTGCCGGCATTATATTCCGCAACAGGAACAGGCTTGCCGATTACCAGCCAGACCTTTCCGGGCGTTATCCGCAGCGACCTTTTCGGCATTACCTCGTGGCTGCCGACGATAGCTGCGGGGACTACGTTTACTCCGGTATCGAGCGCCAGATGGAATACTCCTTTCTTGAAAGGCTGGACCGAAGTATCCATGCTCCGGGTACCCTCCGGAAAGGTTACCACCGATTTTCCCCCTTTGATCCTTACGGCGGCGCTGTCGAGGCTTTTTACCGCGTCGGGGCGGTTTTTGCGGTCAATTTCGATTACTCCGAGCCTGCGAATTGCTATGCCGAATGCGGGTATCCGGAAAAGCTCTTTCTTTGCCAGCCAGCTGAAGGGTATGGGGATATAGGCCAGCATGATAAAAATGTCATACCAGCTCTGGTGATTGGCCATTACAATCTGGGGCGTGTCACGCCGGATATTTTCTTCCCCTTCGACCGTAACTTTCACGCCGGAAAGAGCCAGACATGTTTTCGCCCAGAAGCGGGCTATTCTGTGGACCGTGTACTCGCCGTGCGGAAACAGCGGGTAAAAGATCGTGATAAAAACGGAAATAAACCCCGTTAAAAGTAATCCAATGCAGACCAGAAAGGCCGACCTGAGCATTGCCCACCTTGCTATTAAATTCTCGAATTGTTTACTTGATCGCAGGTACGAAGTCAATATAAAGGGGTCACAAGGCTTCTCCTGACCGGTCCTGCCTTCGCGCCGGCTTCGGATCCCGGGCGGAATCCTGCCCGGCCGGCCGGATCAGCCTTTCTATATCCCGAATATCCTTATCCAGACCGGCAAGGAACAGAACGTCTCCCTTCTGAAAAGCAATATCGGGAGAAGGGTTGAAGAAAGAATCCCGGTCCCGCACGAGCGACAGGAGGGTTACGCCGTATTTTTTGCGCATCTCCGTCTGGGCCAGAGTTTTACCCGCCAGGGGGGACTGTCCGGATATACGCAGGGAAACGAGCTTCATCTCGGGAATGCAGGCCCGGAAATCCACGCAGGTGGCTGCATCCTGGGACAGCGTTCTCAGCATATCATACTGGTCCGCTCGGATTTCGGAAATCAGCTCTTCGATTTCGTCTTTGGGGATCAGGTAATTCCGCATGACGCGGCTGAATATCTCGACGGAGGTCTCGAATTCCTCGGGGATCACCTCGTTCGCGCCCAGCCCGGAGAGCCGCTCGATCTCCCGCAGGAATCGGGTCCGCACGATTATATATACGCCGGGATTGATCCTGCGGGCCAGCCATGTTATCCTTGCCACCGCCGCAGGGTCGTTGATCACGATCACGATACACCGGGCCTCGCCGATATTGGCGTGCTCGAGTATATTCTCCTGGGTTGCATCCCCGTAAAAGATAGGCTCCCCCTTGGCCGATTCTTCGCGGATCACAACAGGGTTCATCTCGATAATCACATAAGGGATGGCGCCTTTTCGGGCCGCTTTGGCGATGTTTCGTCCGTTGATGCCGAATCCCACGATGATCAGGTGATCCCTTTCGGGAAAACGCTGCTTTCCGGTCTCCTGAACGAGACCGCCGTTTAACGCGCTGAAGAACCGCAGGCCCGCCGTGAATTCGGCCAACCAGGGCGCCCACCTGATGAGAAACGGGGTCGCGAGCATTGTCAGAATCGAAGCGGCCAGGATCATCTGGTAATGCCCCTGGGGGAGCAGGCCGGCGCGGAGCGCCGATTCGGAGAGAATGAAAGAAAACTCCCCTACCTGCCCCAGGCAGAGGCCGGCGATAATCATGGTCCTGAGAGGCATGCCGGTAAACCCCGACGCCGCGCCGGCGAACAGGGCCTTTGCCGCGATCGCCCCGAGAGCCAGCAGGATGACGGCAAAGGGGGACATGAAAAAGAATTCCACGTCCAGCAGCATACCCACGGAAATGAAGAAGATGCTCATGAACACGTCGCGGAAGGGAAGGAGATTGCTGAGCGCTTGGTGGCTGTATTCCGATTCGGAAATGATGAGCCCGGCAAGAAACGCTCCGAGCGCAAGCGAGAGTCCCGCGCGATAGGTGAGGAGTGCGATACTTAACCCGATCACAACCAGGGTCAGGAGGAAAAGCTCCCGGCTCCTGGTTCGGGTGACCTGATACAGGACCCACGGAACCGCTTTCCAGGAGACGAAAATGAGCAGGAGAATCCCCCCCAGCTCGACTGCCTTGGACAGAGGCATACCGATCCCCAGGCCTCCGAGCCCGGCCAGGATCGGAAGGAGGAGCATCATGGGAACTACCATAAGATCCTGGAAAACGAGAATTCCCAGGACTGCGCCGCCGTGGGGGGTATCGATTTCCGCCCGCTCCTGAAGGATCCGCATCACGATGGCCGTGCTGCTCAGCGAAAATATGAAGCCGATAAGGATGGCTTCTCCGGCAGGCAAGCCCGCCTGTGCTGCGATCAGAGCCGCCGCGAGAGTAGTGAGGCCGATCTGGAGCGAGCCGCCCATGAGCGCCGGCCTCTTGAGCCGGCGCAGGTTCTGGAAAGAGAATTCTATTCCGATGGTGAAGAGGAGGATGATAATGCCGATCTCCGCCAGGTCGCGGACGGACGCCGTGTCCGTGATCAGACCCAGTCCCTGGGGCCCGGAGATAATACCGGTCAAAAGAAACCCGACGATGACCGGAATGCGGGCAAGATGGCAAAGAAAGAGAACGGCACCTGAAAGGATGATAATGACCAGCGTATTTATAAAAAGAGATGCGGGCATACTTGTGCTATTTTAATACTATTATCCGGCGAATGTCAAAACATCATGATGCCGGGACGCCGGATTCCGGCCTTCGCGGCGGGGTAAAGATATCCCCGTCCGCCGACCCCTTTATACGGATAGTCCTATGATCCAGTTCGAATGGGCCCTGATTGCCGCGTCCGTGCTCATCATTATCAGCGTTTTCACCAGCAAGGCCGTGGATCGCCTGGGCGTACCCTCCCTGCTGATCTTTTTGGCCGTGGGAATGCTCGCCGGCTCCGACGGCCCCGGCGGCATCTATTTCAATAATCCTCTTCTGGCCCAGTCGCTCGGCGTTATCGCGCTCTCCTTCATTCTTTACGACGGGGGCCTTGCCACGGATTGGACCTCTGTGCGTCCTGTCCTGAAGCAGGGAATCGTGCTTTCCACCCTCGGGGTACTTCTCACCGCCGCCCTGGTCGGCTGGTTCGTATCCTTCTGTTTCGGTTTCTCTCCCGTGGAGGGATTTCTTCTCGGATCCATCATTTCCTCCACCGATGCCGCTGCTGTATTTTCCGTCCTCAGGTCCAAGCGGGTCAGCCTCAAAGGGCAGCTGAGGCCCCTGCTGGAGCTCGAGTCGGGAAGCAACGACCCCATGGCCGTCCTGCTGACGACGGCTTCCATCAGCTTGCTCCAGGTCCAGGACCTGACCACCGCAGACCTGATCCCGTCCATTCTGATGCAGCTTTCCCTGGGCGCCGTCTCCGGCTACTTCATGGGCCTCGGACTTGTCTATGTCATGAACCACATCCGCCTTGAATACGACGGTCTTTATCCCGTCCTGAGCATCGCCCTGGTAATTCTGACCTACAGTTTTTCTTCCGTCATCAACGGAAACGGTTTCCTCGCCGTCTATGCAGCGGGACTGGTCATGGGAAACCGCAGATTCATCCACAGAAGGAGTCTCCTGCGCTTCCACGACGGCATGGCCTGGCTCATGCAGATTTCCATGTTCCTGGTCCTGGGTCTCCTGGTCTTCCCATCGAAGCTCCCCGGTGTCGCCGGGGTGGGGCTGGCAGTCACCGCTTTCCTGATGCTTGCCGCCCGTCCCGCCGCCGTTTTCGTCTGCCTCGCCGGCTCGAGATTTTCCCTGCGGGAAAAAATAATGATCGCCTGGGTGGGACTGCGGGGGGCCGTCCCGATTATCCTGGCTACTTTTCCGCTCCTGGCCGGTATTCCCCTTGCAGGACACTTTTTCAATATAGTTTTTTTCGTCGTGTTTGCCTCCGCCCTGCTCCAGGGGACGTCCGTCCCCTTTTTCGCCAGGCGGCTCGGCCTGGAAGCGCCGCTGGTGCAGAGACCCCCGTATCCGATCGAATGCGATCCGGCGGGGAGGACGCCCTGCGATCTCGTGGAAGTCACCGTCTCCGGCACCTCGCCGGCAGCGGGCCGGCAACTGGTGGAGTTGGGCCTGCCGGAGGGGGCTCTCATCGTCCTGGTCAATCGCGGCGATGAATTCCTGATACCGAAGGGGAATATGGTCCTACTGGAGGGTGACCGGCTTCTTTTTCTTGCGAACAAGGAGCCTTTTGAAAAGGCCCGGGAGATTATCGAGCCGGCCGAAAAATCCTGAATCTGAAACAGCTGGTTTCAGTACTGCTCCTGCATGCGATGCCCCTTGGGATATCCATGGCTGCACCAGAGTCTGATTGCCGAGCGCAGGCCGTCCCGGCGCTCCCGGAGAAATTCCCTGTACCTCCGGGAATCAACGCTGTAATCGTCGTCCTTCCTGTCGTAATTGCCGATCCAGAGATTGAAGGCGAAATTGCCGATCACTTCCTTGAGATTTATAATGGATTCCAGCGGGGACAGTTTGAGAAAATTGTGAAGGGAAATGCCGTGATATCTGATCAGAAGGATGTTGTTTTGTATGATTGCTCCCGAATCGAGCTCCTGGACGAGATTATCGAGCCCGGGAGTAAAGTCTATTTCGGACAGACTTACAAGCCGCATCTCCGGCACGCAGGTATTTATCTTCGCTCCCAGCCTGTG
>Ga0116160_1005231_pt1 | contig 10450 bp, 8 predicted proteins | sample AD_JPNAS2_MetaG_FD_89879 | JGI IMG/M metagenome (GOLD analysis project Ga0116160, IMG submission 89879) | Active sludge microbial communities of municipal wastewater-treating anaerobic digesters from Japan - AD_JPNAS2_MetaG | ecosystem: Engineered > Bioreactor > Anaerobic > Digestate | place... | reverse complement strand
TTGAAACTACCGAAAAATACGTCGCCGTATTTATCAATACTCAAAAACTTGGCAACCGCCAACTTAGACAAGCCCTGGCTTATGCCACTCCCAAAGGCGACAAAAACGAACGAGCTCTCGGACCAATTTCCCCCAATTCTTGGGCTTATTATTCCAATATCAAAGAATACAATCTCAACAAAACCCGCGCCAAAGAGCTTCTTAAAAACGAAAAAATTGATCATCTTAATCTTAGTGTTAATGATCGTCAACTATTGCCACTAGCGGAAGAGATTAAAACCTCCTGGCAAAATATCTTAGAAATTCCTGTTTCTATCACTATCGAAAATCAACCTAATTTTGATGACTACGATACCATTCTCACCTATGGAGCCATTACTAAAGATCCGGATCAATATTTATTTTGGCACTCCACCCAAACCAACACTAATATCACCAAACTCAATAACCCTCGTATTGATAAGCTCCTGGAGGAGGGAAGACAAACTAACGATCAAATTGAAAGAAAAAAAATTTACCAAGATTTTCAAACCTATTTACTGGAGGAAGTTCCCGCTATTTTCCTTTATTATCCCACCACTTATACTGTTACCAGAATTAAATAAATATTATGAATAAAACTAAACCTGACAAAATCGGCTTAATCCTACTTTTTACTCTATTTTTTCTTCTTGCCATCGCCGGCTTATTGTCATACCAAAGTATCGATAAAGACGTTCTTCATAAACTAGAAAGTAAAACCCTGATTCTACCCACTCCTATTCCTGCCACCGACTCCTCTCAAACAAAATAATTTACTTTTCCTACAATCAGTACTTATTTTTAATCGAATAAACACAGTAACTACTGTACTTAATTTATATTTTCTATATAATTTTTATATCTATGACCAAACTAAAAAGTATTTTCATTAGCTTTGGTCTTGTGGCCTTATTTTTTATCAGCAATTTTTTCCACCCCGCCCACGCCTACGACTCTCAAGACTTCGTCACCCAATGGCAAACCAATATTAATGGAGATGGATCAACTACTATTACCTTGAATTTTCAAAAAGCTACCGGTGCCGCTTATTATCTGGTTTCCTGGAGATGTGATGGTAATTATGTACCAATTGATGAGGCTAAACACACCCATGATTATCAAACCACTGGCACTTTTAATGTCTGTATCAGATCAGGGTCTCCTTTAGCCTTCTATGCTCCCGGCTTAACTACTGAGGAAAAAGCTAAACTCTTAGAAATCAAACAATAGGGTCATATTAAGTGGTCCAGTTTTGAATCAGCTTTTTACGGCATGAGAAATATGCAACTAACTGCTTCTGATGCCCCCAATTTATCAGCCGTCACTAATATGTCTGGTGCTTTCAGTGGTTTGGCTAACTTTACTGGTAATGAATATATGAATACTTGGAATACTATCAATGTGACTGATATGTCAAATATGTTCTTAAATAGTCCTAAATTTAATGCTCCAATTGGAAATTGGAAAACTGACAATGTGGAAAATATGTCTGGCATGTTTAGAAGTGCTAAAGCCTTTAATCAACCAATAGAAAATTGGAATACTGGAAATGTTACAAACATGAGTGCTACGTTCTATGTAACCGAAGCCTTCAATCAAGATATTAGCAAGTGGAATACTGAAAAAGTTACGGATATGACATATATGTTTGCTCGTACCAAAGTTTTTAATCAACCCATAGGGGGTTGGAACACTTCTAGTGTGCTCCGAACGAATTATATGTTTTGGGATGCCACCAAGTTTAATAATGGCAAAGAACCAGGAGAAAGTAGTAGTGCCCTTAACTGGAATACTAGCAGTGTAAACAATATGACAGGAATGTTTTTGGGTACTAGTTCATTTAATCAGGATATTAGTAATTTTAATATTTCATCTCTCAATAATGCTAATAGCATGCTAAGTAACTCCGGTCTAAACACCGAACATTATGATGCTCTATTAAATAGTTGGGCTGGACAGCCTGTTATAAAATCAAACGTTACTTTTGGTGCAGCTGGCATCAACTATTGCGCCGCCAAAACAGCTCACAACACCTTGACCAATTCACCAAACAGCTGGACAATTACCGACGCTGGGTCAAATTGTCCACCACGAGACCTAACTTTATCTGAAACAGAAATTTACGAAAATACCACCGAAGTAGGCACTATTTCATCAACTGATGAAAGTGATGCCGTTGTTTATACCTTTGTCTCCGGTGAAGGCGATGGAGACAATCTCAAATTTGCTCTCGATACCACTAGCGGCCTTTTAGCTTTCTCTCAAGCACCTGACTTTGAAAATCCTCAAGGCTCAGCTGATCCAAATGATAGGAACAAATATACTATCAGGATACGAGCCACCGACCCAACCGGACTTTATTCAGAACAAATCTTTATCATTACCGTCAAAGACATTGATGATGTTGGCCCAGTAATTCAAATTACCTCACCGGGAGACAAAGTTTCCAAAGGCCCCGTAGAAATAAAATTTCGAGTTAGTGACAGATACTCCATCAATACTGTTGAATTGGATGCATCAAGTGTCGCTGCTGCTGACATAGAACACATGACATGTATCGCCATTAAAAACACTTCATCAACCGGTTTCCCGTATGAAAATAGTTATGAAAATCCTACTCCCGAAACTCACCTAGAAATAGAATGTACACTCGATGTTACCACTTCTGGCACCTTAGTTCTCAAAGCCACTGATAAAGCTGGTTATTCTTCTACCGCTGAAGAAACTGGATATATCATAGATACATTAGGTCCCACCTTTACCATAGCCAATATTAACATTGGAGCATCAGGTGTAAATAACCCAACCATTCTTTTTAAGGCTGATGACCCTACCGGGGTAGATAAATATCAAATTTACTTCAAAAATGAATTAGGTGTTGGTACCTCCGTCACAATCCCTGATAATCCCAATCTTGATCTTCAAAGTCATCCACTTAATTTAGACCCTGATGAAACTCCCCATATGGTAGAAATTAAAGCATATGATACTACCGGTAACACTACCTCTCGAAGAATTATCTTTCCGCCAATAATTGAAATAAATGCTCCCACTATCATTAGTAATGAGCCCATCAACGACACTACTGTAAAAATTACTACATCCGATCCAAGTAAACAAGTTATTGGTATTGGACTCACCGGCGAATCTAGTACAGGAGCATCAATTACTCAATGTAAAGACCAAAACGACAATATAGTTGAGGGACCACCATACAATTCTCCTGTCACCTGTGAGATATCAGGTATCCAAAAAACAGGTATGCTTCAAGTTTATGCTACCGAAACAGGCAACCAAAGAGGAGAAAATCTACAAAAATATTTTTATGATAGAGAATATCCAAAAATAGTCATCTCTGCACCTACTAAAATCAAAAATGAAGATATTGATGTCACCGTTACCATTACTGATAATGTTGATCTTTTTGCAAATGATATTTCAATACATCAAGACACAACAGCTGGTATAAAAAATAATCAAATAGTCTGCGATACAGACGACAGTCAAAAATCCATAGTCAACTGTACTCTAACTATCACCAGCTCAGGTAAGTTAGTCATCGAGGCCAAAGATAAAGCTAGAAATTCTTCTACAAAAGAAGAAAATTTTGTTGTCGACAAGACCCCACCCACAGTCACCATAGAACATAATCCTGCAGTCATTAATAGTCATAACCAAATTAATTATGCTCTATCTGGTACCTGCACTGCCGATGATAATAATCCCACCATTACCATAAACACACAACCATACATTACCACTTGCAGTGCCACTGGTGAATGGACTTTATTAGCCGATCTCTCTACCTATTCAGATGGAGATATTGCTGTAGAAATCACCCAAACCGATATTGCTAACAATACTAACACTGCCACCAAAACTTTATTCAAAAAAACCACCGGCCCCAATCTAACTTTCAACGTTCCTAAAAACCTAACTAGTGCCAACCAAAGCACCTACACTCTCACTGGCACCTGCACCTCCACCGAACCTACCACTATTACTCTCAAGTGGAATGATGATATTAATCCTGTTTCTACCTTCACCACTGAATGCCAAGCTGATAATACTTGGAAAAAAACCATCACCAATCTCTCATATCCTCACCTCACCAATATCAATGTCATTGCTTCTCAACTAGATACCTATGGTAACATCACCGAACGCGCCTTTGGATTACAAGCTGATACTCAAGCTCCAATCCTCACCTTGGATACACCACCCCTCATCACTACCAACAATCAATCTAATTACACTCTCAGTGGAACTTGTTCCTCTCATCTAGAATTAGATCCGATCAGCATTACTATCGTCTCTATTAAAGAAAATCCTAGCTGTGTCAATGATAGATGGAGTCAAAGCTTTAATCTGTCTGATATCGTCGATAAATCACCTGTAGTTATCCTGACTCAATCAGACCACCTCAACACCACTACTGTCATCCAAAATTTATCTCGACAAGCAGAAAGCATTTCTAATTCTTCCGACTCCACCTCCACTTCAGATTCTTCTAGTTCTTCAGAATGTCACCATCAAGCTCCAGGTAAGACTCCACCTGTTATCTACAGTGCTATTAGCAAAAATGCTCACAGTATCCTCTTGTCTTTCCGTCCAGCTGATAAACCGGTAGAAAAATACATTCTTCAATATGGCACTAAATCTGGTTCCTATCCCTATGGTTCTCAAAATCTTGGAGTTAACTCTTCAGATTCCATGAGTTATTTAGTTAATCACTTATCTCCCAATACCACTTATTACTTCCGTATTAAAGCTGCCAATGGTTGTGCCACTGGTGATTGGTCTAATGAGATTTCTGCTACCACCCATTCTCTTCTTGGTTTCAATCAACTAGAAACTATTTCTCTGGATATGACTACAATTAATGATGATTCTCTAGAAACTCCATTATCAGATTGTCAAATCTATGTCACTAAATCAGGTGACACTCTCTGGTCAATTGCCAGACAATTTCTAGGTAGTGGTAATCAATTTCAAAAAATTATTGATCAAAACTCTGATGAATATCCTTCCATAAAAAATAATTTTATTAAACCTGGTTGGACTCTTAAAATTAATTGTCATTCAGCAGAAGATAAAGATGAATCTCCATCAGTATCAGACTCTAATCTCAAAGTTCAAGTCAAAGTTGTTGATACTAAAAACAATCCTATTCAAAACGCCAAGGTTATCATTCATTCCAAAGTTCAAGAAGCTTGGACCAACAGTGAAGGTATTGCTGAATTTAATCAAGTTGAACCCGGAGATCATAAAGTCATTATTAGTTACAATAATTACCAGGGTGAACAGAACATCAATCTCTCAGACAATCCAGAGATTAAAATTCATCGTTTAGATATCATCATTAAAAAACAAAAATTCAATTTCTCTCCTTGGTTGATTATTCCTGTTGTAATTATTCTACTTTTCCTAATTTATCGACGAAAAAGAGAAGAAAGATAAAAACCAATTACCACTATTTTTATTACAAAAATTTTTTCTCCCACATTTTAATTAATTCCAACACCTCCTCTTCGAAATTTGGTATAAAAACCGTTTCAATTTTATGACTGTTTCGATTATTTATAGTTTTTAAATCATTTGTACCTTCATAAAACAATTTTTGTACCATATCCTCCGATTTTCGACAACCAAATACAATTCTTGAAATATTTGACCAGTTTGAAACACAAAAACACATTAAACAAGGTTCAAGCGAAGCATAAAGCGTTGCTCCATCCAAATCTGTGGTTTTAAGTTTTTTACAAGCCTTTCTAATTGATGAAGTTTCTGCATGACCAATTGGGTCATTCAATAGAGAACCTAAACTCATACCTTTGGCAATAACTTCATTATTTTTAACAATTACAGAACCAGCCGGGAATCCACCTCTATCAATGGATAATTTTGCTTGCCCAACCGCTATTTTCAAAAAATCAAGATCTCCTTGTTTACTTTTCATAAAAAGAATTTCATATAAATTTGTGTTGCCCTGCATGGATTCGAACCACAATACTCAGCTCCAAAGGCTGATGTCCTACCATTAGACGACAGGGCAATAGTGCCGAAGGAGGGACTTGAACCCCCACGTCTTGCGACATACGCACCTCAAGCGTACGTGTATACCAATTTCACCACTTCGGCAAACTTCAAAGAACTACCTAATTATACAATATTTATTCCAAATAAGCTCACTCTATGACAAAATGACAAAATAACAAAATATATCTTATATAATATATAATAATTCAAAATAAACAAATACAAATTTTTTCATGAAAATCAACAAAATAATTGACCTATCAAAAGAACAAAAATGGAGACAAGGATCTATTTGGGAATTTGATTTATATATAAGCCAAATATTTGTAGAAGTTATGGCTTTTGGCAATTACCCTATACCTATAAAATATTTTCAACCAGTTTTAAATGATGAATTTTTAAACACAAAATTAAATGACAATTTATTAGAAAGATTTAAAAACCTCTTAAACAACCACGCAAAAATTAAAAAAGTCATCAAAAATCAAGAAGCAATATTGTCAACAGCAAAAAATTTACTTAAAAATATAAAAAATAATTCTCACTATTTTGATTACAAAAAATATGAAATTACACAAAGAGATTTATCACTCTTAATGGCATCAGTATCAACTGTTTTTGATCCCCTTATCTCCGATTTAGTAGAGACAATTGGTCAAGAAACTAAAATCCCAACCAACTCTATAAGTTCTTATATTATAGATAAATCAAGAACTGTAACAGCATTAAATGAAAGCAATAAAAAACTAACTAAATTATATCTTCAAAACAAATCTACCTTCGAAAAATTCTTTAGTAGTCAAACAAAATTAAACCCAAATCTCAAACAATTACTTAAAGAACACAGCCATAAATATGGCTGGATAAATACCGGAGAAAAAAGCAGACAAAAATGGACAGAATCAGATTTTTTACAACAACTCAAAGAATTAAAAAATACCCAAAAAAGTAAAGTTAAAATCCCCAACAAAATCAAACCATTATTAAAATACTTTATCAAAATAAACATAAATGACAATATTGCCGCCGATTTACAAGTTGAATTAGATTTTTACTTTCAAGAATATTTAAAAAATAAGTTTAAAAACCAATATCATGAACAAATATTTGAAAATTTAACTTTAAAAGAAATTGAAAATTTAGACAAAAATAATAAACCTCCCCAAAAATATTCCAACAGAATTAATCAACCAAAATTAATTTTTCCCTACAAAGGTAGTGCTAAGGTTAAATGGTTAACCCCAAATGAATTTAAACTACTTAAAAAAAATATTATCCGTAATAAAGCGAAACATAAAAATACAAAAATCACCGGAAGAGTAGCATATACAGGTCTAGTCGAAGGAAAAGCTAAAATAGTCAAAAATCAAAAAGACTTAAATAACTTCAAAAAAGGGTACATCTTAGTGGCCGAAAAAACCCAACCTAGCTATGTTATAGCTATGAAAAAAGCTACAGCCATCGTCACAGACATAGGAGGTATCACTTCACATGCCGCCATTATAAGTCGAGAATTAAATATACCCTGTATAGTCGCCACAGAAAACGCCACTAAATTAATTAAGAATGATGATCTTATTAGAGTCAATGCAGAAAAAGGAATTGTAGAAATATTAGAAAAAAATTCATAATATCTCTTCTACCTCTACCAAATAGTTACGAATTTAAAAAGTGGGTCTGAGAGGACTTGAACCTCTAACCTTTCGGATGTAAACCGAGCGCTCTAACCAATTGAGCTACAAACCCGAATTTTAGAAAGTCCGGTTACAAAACGAAATGAGCGGGAAACGGGACTCGAACCCGCGGCCTTCTCCTTGGCAAGGAGACGCTCCACCAATTGAGCTATTCCCGCATACTTTACTATATTTTACTAGATCTACGATCTATAACCTAAGACCTAGTATAAGTGCCGAAGGTCAGACTCGAACTGACATCCCAGGTTTTTCAGACCAGTGCCGTGACCATCTTGGCTACTTCGGCGCCTCGTGATTTATATTATACTAAATCGAAACCTTTTTTCTACCATCCAAGTCCGCAGTGCCGTGGAGAGGATTTGAACCTCCACCCCTTTGACGGGACACCGCCCTGAACGGTGCTTGTCTACCAATTTCAACACCACGGCCAATCACATATTTTATCATTCAAAAAATCTGTCTCCAAACACTTGTCTAATTAAAATTAAATGATACAATAAAACCGATTAATGAAAGAAAGAGAAATTGAAACACTCATGTTAGCTGGAGGTATCGGAAAAAGACTTGAAAGTATCACTGGATGCAACCAACCAAAATGTTTTGTTGAACTACAACACCAATACACAGCTTTTGACTATATACTTGAACAACTCCAAAAAATCGGTTTGACAGCAACATGGTCTGCTGATAACTACTACTACCAATACAAGAATCTATTAGAACTAACAAATCATCGTATGATTTGGCAAAAACCAGGTGGAATAGTAGAAGCCATTAAACAACCTGGTGGAACTGTTTTAGCTATAGCAGTAGATTGTGTTTTTCCTTACAAAGATTTACCTGACATGATTGCTAAACACGAACCTGGAACAATTACTTGGGCAGTAACAAAATATTCTTACCCTGGTATGGATAACTACAGGGGCATGGATATAACCCCAAACAATGCAATAATTGGAAGAAGTGATAAAAGTATCATTCGCGCACCAGTAACAATTGTTGACACTGAGTTATTAAAAAAATTTAGCAGCAAACCACCTTCCCAAGGCGAAGGTGAAAATTTCTATTTTGATGTGCTAACTAGAATTGAAAAAGTAAACAAAACACGTATAATGAGAGGTGAAAAATCGATTTTGAATGCCTATTTCTTAACTGGACCAGTTATTGATTTTGGCACCCCAGCTAGACTTCTTGACCTTAAATTAAACTTTAAGAAAGTGATAGATGAAACAAATAAATAACAATCAGTTATTTTATATCTATGACGAAAATGGAAATAAAATTGGAATAAAGGAAAGACATATTGTACACAAAAATGGTGATTGGCATCGAGCAGTCCAATTAAATCTAATCCATAAAAACCTCTTATTAGTTCAAAAAAGATCTGATCAGGTGGATATTGCTAAAGGACTATTCGATCAAACATTAGCAACACAACTTATTATAGAAGATGAAGAAAGTGATATTAAAGCCCTTTCTAGAGGTTTGAAAGAAGAACTTGGTCTAGATATTAATGAATTAAATATCAAACATATTTCTGGTCCAAAAAAAATTATCAAACGTTATAAATATGATCCAAACCTTTACAACAGAGAATTCGTTTCATTATATCAAGCATATTTTTATAAAAAACATCTTAAACCAATTAGTCCTAAAATTACGTCTCTTTTTTGGAAACCAATTAACGAAATAAAAAAGAGTGCAAACATTAATCCAGATAAATTTACTCAAACATTCTTAATGTGGCTAAAGGAGGAAATGTGAAGTATTCTGACATTGTTAATATAGTAATGGAAACCAGAACACTTTTAGAAAATTTTGAACAAAAAAGCGTTGGTAAAAAATGGGGCAATGAAGAATTATTAATCGGTTTAATGACAGATATTGGCGATCTTGCTCGCTTAATATTGGCAAAAGAAGGTTTTAGATCAGTCAATAAAGATCTAGAAAAAGCATTACGTCATGAAATTGCAGACTGTTTTTGGGCAATTGTTGTCTTATCTGAAAAATATAAAGTAAATATTCCTCAAGCTTTACAAGAAATGAGTATTGATCTCAAAAAAAAGCTTAAAAAATTTAATGAATAAAGAAATTTTAAGAGGTCAAGGTATCAACCCAAAAAAATTTAATAGAGAAATTTTTACTCAATTTCAAACATGGCTTGGAGAAACTAAAGGTGTCGAAGGTTGCCCTATAAACTGTCAATACTGTTTTTTTAAGCTTGACAATCTAACACCTACACAACCAAAAGAAATAAACCCTCCAGAAATCATATTAGAACAATTAAAACTAGCTCCAACATACCAAGAAAATATACCTGTTCACTTTGGAAGTCAAACCGATGCATTCTCTACTAAAACTAATATTGAATATTATAGTAAACTTATAGCCTTATATGGGGAAAGTAATTATAAAAATCCACTTATTTTTATAACTAAACGACAAATTCCAGATAGCTTCATAAAACTTTCAAAAAATATTCCACAAGATGTTATATTTTATGTAAGCTACTCCGGTTTAGCAGGTACCGATTTCGAACCAACAGTAATTGAAGAACAACAAAGAGAAAATTTTGTCCGCCTACATAAATATAACGTTCCAGTTGTCCATTACTGGAGACCATTTACCCCTTTAAATTCTAAAAACGAACAGTTTAGAAATATACTTAATCATGTCAGCAAATATGCTAACTGTTC
>Ga0116160_1005227_pt1 | contig 10456 bp, 10 predicted proteins | sample AD_JPNAS2_MetaG_FD_89879 | JGI IMG/M metagenome (GOLD analysis project Ga0116160, IMG submission 89879) | Active sludge microbial communities of municipal wastewater-treating anaerobic digesters from Japan - AD_JPNAS2_MetaG | ecosystem: Engineered > Bioreactor > Anaerobic > Digestate | place... | reverse complement strand
GTTCACAAACAAGAAATGTTTCAATCCACGCGCCCGCATGGGGCGCGACGGCTGTTATGGACGATTTGAGCTCCATGTTTTTTGTTTCAATCCACGCGCCCGCATGGGGCGCGACTGTCAACGTGTACAGAGATTTTAGAGGTCATATGTGTTTCAATCCACGCGCCCGCATGGGGCGCGACGCGCCTTCAGGGCTTCGCGGGCTTCGGCCAAACTGTTTCAATCCACGCGCCCGCATGGGGCGCGACGAATACATCGTCGTCAAGCAGTCCGATATTTACGGGTTTCAATCCACGCGCCCGCATGGGGCGCGACGGTTGAGTTTGTTGAGGATCCACGCGGCCCCGTCGTTTCAATCCACGCGCCCGCATGGGGCGCGACTGCCGTCGCTTCCCTCCTTCGCGGCTATCAGGCTGTTTCAATCCACGCGCCCGCATGGGGCGCGACCGGGAACAATTACGCCCTCATCTGTCCGATACCGTTTCAATCCACGCGCCCGCATGGGGCGCGACGCGCAGTTTTCGGCAAGCCCTATCTGGTTTGCGGAGTTTCAATCCACGCGCCCGCATGGGGCGCGACCAAAGCTGCTCAAGCATCCCTCTCCCCGACGCCTTGTTTCAATCCACGCGCCCGCATGGGGCGCGACCATTTTGTACGCGGTCTGTGATGAGCTTTTGGGAGTTTCAATCCACGCGCCCGCATGGGGCGCGACCCCTTCCTCCTCTCGGTTAGGTGGTTAGTAGCTTAGTTTCAATCCACGCGCCCGCATGGGGCGCGACCATTACAAACTTAAGTTACTAAATTCTAAAACTTATCTACATTAAATCCGCGAATCCCTGTTTTTTTCACGAACCTGTATTCAATTTTCAAAGAGCATTTCCGAATTCGGAATGATTTCTGAATGTTGTTGCTCCGCGAACCTTCCAGGGAATTCATGTTGGCTTCAGGTGCGCGGAATCTGCTTTAAAGCAAAATACTGTCGACGCCAGTGTATTTTATGCGATAATTGTGCCCTCCTGATCGATACCTTCTTTGGCCCCTATGTGCTCTACCCGTCTTCTCCAGTTTGAACCCAGATAATAAAATCTCAAGCTGTCCTTTTCAGGATCTATTTCCTTGATCAGGCTGTTTTTGAGCATTGTCCACTGCGCCGGATCGACGATGCATTCGAATACAGAGTATTGTACCCGCTGTCCGTAGTTCTTACACGCCTTAGCCACACGCCGAAGCCGGGTTTGCCCTGCCGCATGTGTTGTGGCTACGTCATAGCTCACCAGTACAAACATCGGCCGCTCCTTTCACCTCCAGATAAATGGCGGATAGCTGTCAAGGTCTCCTCTGATATATCGAGCCAATAAAAGCGATTGCATGTTCAACAAAAGACCGACCGTAACTTTCTCTTCCAGGAATGGATGTAATATCTCCTCTCGCTTTCTCTCCTGATAGGTTGTCAGCAGCGTTTTTCGGGCTTCATCATCCATGACGACCGCGCCGGTTTCCATCTTGTTGAATCCTTTTTCCTGAACCTGACGAAGATTAATCAGTGACAGGGCGAGCCGGTCAGCCAGAACCGGCCGGAACTCCTCTATCAGATCGAGTGCCAGACTTGGCCTGCCGGGGCGATCGCGATGAAGAAATCCGACCGCCGGGTCCAGACCGACCGCCTCAAGCGCCGACCGGGCATCATGCACCAGCAGTGTATATAAAAATGAAAGAAGACAATTGACGTTGTCCAGGGGCGGCCTGCGATTGCGCTCTTTGAATTGAAACGCCTCCTTCTGGGATACGATCAGATGATCGAAGGCGCTGAAATAAGCTGCGGCGGAATCTCCTTCGATCCCGCGCAGCCTGTCGAGATCGCATTTCCGGTTGCAGGCTTCAAGGCAATTTCCCAGATGGGAAACGACGCGACGGACGCTTGCTTCGTCTATCTTTTCAGAATGATCCCGCAAGGCCCGCTGAAGGACAGACCGGCTGTTGGCAATCTTACCGATAATGATGGACCTTGCCATATCGGCGGAGCGAACCGGATCGTCCGCCCACCGGTATTGCTCTCTGCGCAGCAGCACATTACCGGATACCGGTCCCTGGATTCTGGCGAGAAAGCGCCCGTTTTCGGTGAGAAAACTTATCGCAACGCCCCGCTCGGCGCAAAAACCCATGAGGTAAGGGCTGACCGACACAATTCCGAAACAGATAATGCCGCCGATCGTGTGAACCGGGAGTTGCAGCCGGGTCTCGCCCTCAACCTTTACGGCAATTGTTTCGCCTTCCTTCGAAAGGTAAGTTCCCTGGGTCGTCACAAAGAGGGTATTGAGATGCTTCTTCATGGATTTTTACGGCTCTTTCATTCTACAATTCGTTGAAGATATCGCTTCACTGGTGATTTTTTCTCCATCTTCTTCGGCAAACACGCACCCACAAGCGAGCATTTCTCGCACCGCTTCTCATAAACCGGAGGCGGTGTTTTGCCGCCGGCGAGCAGCGCGCGTACATGCAGCGCCGTTTCCCCGGTTTCGCGCCGCAATGCCTGATCAAACACGACATCGCTCCGTCTGCGCGTCTTGCCGTAGAAGAGCGCGCCGGCAGGTACGCCGATACTAAGCATTTCCTCCAGACACAAAGCCTGGGCGCAAAGCTGCACGGCATCGCAGTTGTCAAATTTCGGCTTTCCGCGTTTGTATTCGACCGGAAAGGGCTGCCAGACGGTTTTCCCGGTACGATGAAACTCGACAACATCGGCCATACCGATGAGCCCCAGCCGCAGTGATCGCAGATTAACGCCACGCGCGATCCGCACGTCGCCCCGCGACTCATTTCCCGCCTCATGCACCCGCTCATGCAACAATCGACCTTCGGCGGTGAGGCCGCTTTCCGACCATATCTGCTCTATGTGAATCAACGCGCACTGCCGCGGACAGAATGCGTAATGCTGCAAAGCGGAAATCATGATGAGGTCGTCTTCGGAGTACATGCTTTATTTTCCAGTGCGCAAAGGATGATCAGGCGCCGGGCCTTTTCCAACTGGTCCCGCAACCGCAGCTTCCTTTCAAGTTCCGGTCAACCGTCATTGCATATACATTCTCCGCCAGCCTGATCGCTTCCTGCCGGACAGGCAGATCTTCAAAACGGGAATAGGTCATGAATCGATCATCTCCTCAGTTGTTACCTAATTCAGTACCCAATTAAATGAGTTATTACCTAATTCCAGTAATTTCGTTTGGCTGCGGGCCCGCCAGTTATTATCGCGTTTACTATCACGATAAATGGATAATATCGCGAGTGGGATAATCAAAATCCATCAATCACTTCAGCCTTCAGCCCATCAAGAGGCTGAAGTTCATATGATCCATCAGGATTTACTTTTAGTGATCTGTGAACCTTAGCCGAAGAATATTGTCCCGACTTACTGTTATGTATCCACCAAAATACTTTGAGCACTTCCATGGAGCCTTCCGGGCGAGCAGATGAAGCATCATTTTCAAAGAGCTTCGGCAAAACCTCCTTGATCGCATCGGCATCGGCATCACTAAAACCCGTTCTCTCTGCAAGCTGAGGATTCATTCCGCCAAAGAAAACGTATACGCCCTGATCAACCCTATATTTCATTCCCATCGTATCAGAGCCGCGTTTCCCATCCTTGCCTCCTTCACCGCTTACGCTCTTGGTAATTTGTGTACTTGTTACGGATACCGGGGAAATACTGAAAGCGAAATGAACGGAAACCGGTCCTCGGATAGGAATCGATATACCGGATTCATTCTCCGCATTTTCTTCCTTCTTGGCTTTTTTACCACTGAATGCGAATAGCTGCCCGAAGGCTCTCACATCAATCCACTTTTTGCATGCCAATTCGACTGTTTTTGAAGAGTTGATATCTTTTCCAAGCGCTTTCTCAGCTCTGTCCTTCAGGCTTTTCGCATCATCTAGTTTACGATCATCCGACTGAACGAAAACCTCATGCTTGAAATTGCCTTTTTCATCCTTCGCTTCCACCAGGCGATCACGGATCTTTCTCTTGATGCATACATCCGTAACCTCGCCGATACCTTCGTAATCGGAACGCGGCCTATTCCCATTGAGGGGATCACCATTGGGGTTTGCATTTTTAACCCTAAAGATAACTGCGAAATCAATTTTATTTGAAAGAGCTGCCGACTTATTCATGATTACCTCCTTCGACATTCGCATTCGTTGATAATTCTTCATTAGAATCATTCTCTGGGTTTGTCTTTGGATTGTTCCAAAGTTTCTTTCGTTGGCAGTGATAGCTTAGTAAAAATTCACCGGACAACTTACGATCGTCCATGTAATCATTATCTTGAAAAAGATGATGTACCTCATCAAGTAATGATTTCATGTACTTTAGGAATATCGGGCGTTTCGCCTGGAGTCTGGTTTTATAAGGCAGGAGGTTCATTTCCAGAACAAGCCATGTTGAATACGGCCGCTCCGAAAAACGGTGCATGAGCTTTGCAGCATTTGTCTCCCTGTTCTCACCAGCCACAAACAAAGCTCGACTTTCGATATGTTCAGCTATAGCGAGCAGCCTTCCGTAAAGATAGTCACGCGATGACCTGTTCTCCTCAAGTGCCATCTGAAAATTCCTTTCTTTGTAGTAGCCTCTGAATAAAGCACATGTGATTCCTATATGTTTCTCCCACTCCCAGTTTTCCATTCCGACCCTGTTTGCGGCTCGGTTTCTCGTTATCTCGACAAGATCACGCGGCAACTTCTTTCCGTCAGCTATGCAAGGCAGAAGCCTTTCAATAGTTGCCTTACGGATTTTATCGTCCATCCTTCTGCCGTATGCTGCTTCGGCAATATCTTTCGGCGCAGGCGCGCCGACAAACTTTATCTCTTTCGAATAGTTCTGAATCCATGAATAATCTGAATGCCAGGATTCGATTCGTTCCAAAAATTCAGAGCCTGTCAATTCTCGATAGAATGTGACGGAGGCCCTCCCATTGGTCACAGCATCTAGACCCATGACAATGATTCTACTGGCATCGCCTAAATCCTTTTTGTACCCTTGAATTTTCTTGGAAAGGGCGCGGGAAAAGGCTTGACCTACATCCCCCGAGTCAAGCGGCACGCTCACTTCTTCACCCTCCCGTGCCTCATCAAGTAATGCAAACGAATCTTTCATGGGATCGGGGATGGGATATCCGGAAACTTCCCAAGCAACAATGGATTGCTCTGCGCGCCAATAACCCTGACGACGAATCAGCCAAGCCAAGGCATTGTGAGCTTTTTGAGATGCTTCCAAGCTGATTGTTGCTGCCTGATTCGCATCAATAAATCTGCCGCGGTATGTAAACCCGTTCGTATCATTGGACGAAATCAGTTTTGCATTTGCACTGCCGGGAAGAATCTTTTTGGGGTGTTGATCGGGAAGAGAAAGAATTTCTCCCTTGACAAAACAGACGTCCTTTTTTCCCTTTCTAGAATTGACGTAAGTGATCCAGCACTGCCAAATCTCCTTGTCTTTCCAGAGTTGGGTTGAAAAATCGCCCGGAATTTCAACCGCCCACCGCACAAAGGAATCCGTCTGATCTTGGATGCTCTGATATATTTCCGGCTTACTCTTCGCCCTGTCCTGCCAATCTCTGATTAGATTTCCGTTCTCCACTTTTAAAATTTCTTCATCAACCAAGTCCCTGGTCAGGGATGCTTTTTCCGCATACTTCAAAACGGCATTTAATTTCTGATGCGGCCATCTGGACACCCATGCTTCTAAATCATTGAGATAATTCTCATACGCTTCATCATGGGAAAATCCTTTAGTCGTGACACCGCCATACTTTACGAAATCTCCAGCCACATATTGTAATTTGTCATGCAGTGGGTGATTCACCGGCTTTATGCCGGCTCTCCCTAAAGATTCTTCCGTGCATGGAACGATTGTCCTGGAATCATTTTTGGACACAACCTTTGCTTTTTTGAAGTTCCCCTTGCCATCGATAGTAACCTCGATGTGAGCCGGTTGTGTTGTATGATAGATTGGCAACAGGGGGTAATCTTCATTAAAGTCTCCAACGCGATGGACATTTCTCTCATAGGTTTCACATAGCTGAGCAATCCAGCCCATCCGACAACCCCTCCTCTCTGATTCCTGAGAAATTGATATCAGGCCTGAAGATTTTTGGATACATTCCACGAATCGGCTTTATTATGCTGCACTCCTCGGGTCTGATGAACTTGATCTCGCCTCTGATCATCTTGGGATACCAGAAACGACTGGCAAACTCATTTTTGCCAGTCTCATCAGGATAATCAAAGCCATGGAAAGCTAAACCAAATGAAAGCTCCTCGGTATCGTCGTAATAGCCTTTGCCTTCTCCATATCTGCATGGCTCCACATATCCCTGACAGTCTCGGGTCCCTAAAAATATATCCTGCCGCCCGCCCCGGGCCAGCATCCGTTTCGCAATGCAATGGTGTTTGCCGTCAACCCTGTCTTTTTTTAATTCTGATCGATATTCGTTCCATTCAAAATGTGCCAGTACCTGATACTCAACATCCTTGAGGTAATTGTAGATTGATAGTGTATTGAAGGGTTTCTGTTTTTTGCCAGAATTGTTCACGGAAGAATAAATCCCATCATAGTTTAAAGGCTTCATACCCTTTGTTTGAGTCTGAATCCGCTTCATCACCCGCACTTCATCCACATACCAGATTATGGTCGGCTTCCAATAAATGGATTTGATGATTCCTTTCAGTGCTTCGTATGTTGGGATATGGTACGAACATTTTTCACCACCAATTTTGGTTATCGGGTCCGTAAACAGGGCATAATGCCCCCATACCTTGAATTCAATACTGTTCCTCATAGGCATGTCCTCCTTAATCAGGTTATCCAGTCGGCGGGGTTGGATTCGGAAACAGGTAAATCGCTGAGTCCGAAATCTACACTGTAATATTCTTCTTTCAGGCACCAGATTCCCGTGCCTTGTTGAGCTTCGTAGATGGCTTCATTCTTCATTAATTTTTCGAACACATTCGAATAAGTATTGACGGAAAAACGTTGAGCCTTCCTTAGAAGTTTAAAATCCTTTTCGGGATCGAATGCGGCGCAAAGATCGGCTATGATTTTTTTTCCCTTTTTCCCGAATGGGACAACAACACCTCTTGTAACCGAATCGATCGGAGTAAAGATTAACGAGGCGGTTTCAAATGATTGACGCAAGTATATTGGAAGTGGTTTCTGAAATTGCCTGTTATGTTCAGCAACGGCCTGTGAATTCTCCGAAAGCATATTTAAAAGAGTGTCGTGGCGTTCCAGGACCGGAGCAGACCCGGGCTTTACCGGATAATCCATTTGGTCTTTTCTGCCGAAGAAATAATAGTGAAAATATTGATTAAGGGTCTTGGGATGCAGCAAATCCGGCCCGTAAAGTTCAGGGGCGAACTCCATTTCGGAGATGACTCGCTCAGTAATTTCTTTGCCGATTTTGATATCAGTCAGATTATCTATTTTCTCATTTTGAGGATTGAGAATATAAACCTTGCCCTTCTTAAATTCGCCCATTTTATCTCGTAATCTGCCGTTTCGATTGCACCGGCCTGCTGCCTGAGCAATCGAATCAAGGCCTGCAACGGATCGGATAACTGCTCCAAAATCAATATCAACTCCTGCCTCGATAACTTGCGTACTGATACACAGCACTAGTTCAGATTGGCCGCTCGTCTGATCTAATTTTTTTCGTATATCGGACAATACCCTCATCCTGTGAGTTGGGCACATATTTGCGCTTAAATGGCAAATGTGCGGACAAACGTTCTTCTCTTTGGCAAGCTTAAATAAGTTCCGTGCCAGCTTTGTTGTATTCACGATCATCAAGCAGCTTCCGCTTTCGATAAGCGCTTCCTGAGCAAGATCTACTATTTCGGTGTCTTTCCAGCCCCCTGCTTTTCGCAAAGGTGCGAATTCTATTCTGCTGAGATTCTTGAAAAGTCCTGCAACATCTGAGACAAGCTCGTTTGCATTCGTAATATCCAAACTGCCCTTCGCTTTATCCACGCCATTCAACAGCGGTTGTGTGGCCGTACAGAGAACGACCGTACAGCCGCAATGCTCCAGTAGAAAATTGATGGCGTTACAAAACATGTGAATGCTTTTAACCGGCAAAGTCTGGATTTCATCAAAAATGATTATTGAATTCACAAGTTGATGCATTCGTCTCGCATCACGAGTTCCGTTGCCGAACAGAGCTTCAAGAAATTGAACCGTTGTTGTGAAGACAACAGGCGCATCCCAGTTTTCAGCTAAAATTTTCCCTCGCCACGTGTCTTTCGCATCCGCTAAATTGGAATGATGCTCCAAAACAATCTTGCCTGTATCCTCAGGAGCTTCTTCAGGCTCGAGCACTTTGCGTGTGATATCGGCGTTCTGGTCTATAATTGAGGTGTAGGGAATAATATAGAAGACGTGATCCATTGTGTGCTTCTCGGCGTGCCACAGGGCAAATCGTAAGCTGGCGAGGGTTTTTCCGCCGCCGGTCGGAACCGTCAAGGTAAAGATTCCTTTTTTATCAACAGCTCTTGATTGACATTCATCAGAAATTCTTTTTCTGTACTCGTCGATAATAGATACGGTTTTTAATCCAGAAATGTGCTTTTCAAGCCGATTTATTAATTCAGGCCAGGGTGTGTATTTATTCTTTAATCGGTTTTGCCCCTTTTTGGGTTTCTCAAAATCAGCCGTGCTTATCCGGTCTGCATCAATCAGAGAACTAAAAAGAAACCTAACCAGCAAGCCTATTTTGAAACGCAGTCTGGTCTCAATGCCAGTATCCACAACACCGGTCTTGCTGATTTCTTCTTTTCTTGCTTTTTCTTTCTCAAAAAGGTTGTGAATGAAATATCCGAACTTCTCAAATGTTTTTTGCTCTGAAATGATGCCCCGCACTTTACGTATTATTGCCTCATCTGCTCTTGTTAAAACCTCATTTAAGTGGGTCCTTTCATCCGGTTTGGCCATTCTTCCGCTGAATCGATCGTTACCTGATGGAGAGAGGCAGTCAATCAGGCCGGAGTGATGAGAGGCGATACAGAGAAAAAGAATTTGTGACAAAATCGGCTTGAGCCTTTCTTCAATCATCATCTCTTTACAAATGTGTTGTGCACCCGAAGTTGAATGATCGACCTTCCCCCTTTTCCCTTTTACATCTGCAAAATCATCTGCATCCTGATCCAATATATTGGTGGTCGACCGTATGTAATCCTGGAACTCTTTACTGTATTTTCCTAGATCATGAACCAAGCCCAGAATATAGCCAATTTGTTCTAGGCCAAGTTTACCTGCATTGGCCGCTGAAAGTTCAGCAACTTCAAATAAGTGTTCAGGAACGGTCTGGATTTCTTTATCCGATTCTCTAATGTGTGCTATGAACGTCATGCAATTCACCCCGTCCAATCTTCGACAGCCCTTGCTCCGGCGAGAGGAGTTACCCTGAGCAGAAGTTTCACGCACCAATGGTGCGAATTTTAATTCATCCGGTCATCTCCTTTCGTTCTTCCAGCCTCTTGAAGTCTTTCCCTCCCGCGCCTCCGACCGCACCCGCTACAATCTCTCAGTGAGGCCGTCTTTTTCGACGAACTCCTTTTCCAGCGCCCGCAACTGCCGGTCCAGCAGGTAGTTGGCCTGGTGGATCAGGCAGATCGCGGCATTAGCGGCGGTTTCGGGAGCAGACAATTCAAAATAGGTCTTATAATCGGATTTTTCACTCATATCTCACCTCCTACCCCATACTGCGTCCCATCAGTAAATCTTTTTCATCTTCAGGGCGCCGTCGGGAATGGCGGAGGCGAGCCGGTAGGAGACCAGCAGAGACGTGAGTTCCTCCTCGCTCAGCCAAAAGGCGGGCAGCTCATATGCGTCGTTCTCATAAGCGAATCCCCTGCGCTCCGCGATATAACGAAGAGGCGCCCGCAGCCTGTATTTCATGAAACCGATGTCGCGCTGGGCCGTTTTGCGGATAATTTCGAATCTTTCGGCGAGAGACTTCGTGTTCGGATATTTTTTCTCTTTTACTCCGGCGTGGAACCAGAGAAAACGCTCGTAGATCACCTTCGATGACATACGGCCTCCCCGGTAATCATTGGGGGATGTTTTGTTGGTCAACTATTGTAAAAAGACTATAAGGAATGAAGTTGGTTTATATCAGAAAATTTTTGATGTCAATGTAAGATAATCACCTTTGCCTATCTAAATTTATATTAATTCGGCTATTATATAAGCCATATTAAGGAGTAGTTTGGGCTTTTAACTTTTCACCTTTCACCTTTACTTTTGGGGCTGTTGCCCAAACAGTCCAGCAGTTTTCCGGAGATTTTCGGTGCGCGGGTGGGGCCGGGTTCCGGACGGCGCCCTTCGACAGGCTCAGGGCAGGCTTTGTCATGGTGAGCTTGTCGAACCACGAGCAGCGGAGCGCCCGTAACGCACCCTGAGGCC
>Ga0116160_1005213_pt1 | contig 10477 bp, 8 predicted proteins | sample AD_JPNAS2_MetaG_FD_89879 | JGI IMG/M metagenome (GOLD analysis project Ga0116160, IMG submission 89879) | Active sludge microbial communities of municipal wastewater-treating anaerobic digesters from Japan - AD_JPNAS2_MetaG | ecosystem: Engineered > Bioreactor > Anaerobic > Digestate | place... | reverse complement strand
TAACTGGGTAAATACGCTATTTACATTATTTCCGTTCACATAAGTTTTCTCGTGTTATCGCCTTACTGCTTGTATTTTCCTATTGGACACCATTAGATAACTCATGATTTCCGTCAGTTTCTTACTGGTGTAGCCGTTCACTTAGGTTATGTATCTTTTAATAGTGAGGAAAGGATAATTCATAAATAGCCTTTCATTAATTATCCTTTTAGAGACTTTGGCAATGCAATAATACTAATTATTATGCAAAATATCAGTAATTAACTGGCTGATGAAGATAATTGATTAGGTAGGGTCTCTTTATAGCTTTTGAGGTAGATTTTGTTTTACTGTTTTGATTTCGTCACCTAACGCTTTAAGATACTCTTTAGCAACATTAGCAAATATATTGTTTTGATCATATCCTTCATCAAAATCTAATGATAAAGTGATATCGTCTGTAAACAACAACTGTATTAGATCATAAAATAGTTCCTTTAAGTGTGTTTGATCGTCTGAATTTAAATCAATGACATCTTTTTTTGATTCGCTAATTTGGAACGACAAAACGTCTTTCCCGTCAAGTTTCTTCAATGTCGCGACTATGTTTTTATCTGCCATAATTTTCTCCTCTTTCAATGAATGCGTCTTCTCCGCCTTCTAAAGTCTCCATACTTATTTTAACCCAATCTAATTTTTTTTCGCTGTCTTCATAACATTGCATTTTATCAATAAATGGACTGCCAATATATGTTCGATATTTTGCTTTCAATCCTTCTCTATATTGCTCTCGATAAACCGATAATAGAGGGAGAGTCCTTACAGCGATGTTTGCATCATGAGTTGTAATGATAATTTTCTTGTCTCTTCTCGCAAGTTCAATTAATCTTGGAATAATAACTTCATTAATGTACTTATGACCAACTTTTGCTTCTGGTTCATCCAAAATATATACGTTTTTTGTATCATCCATAAGTTTAAAGTTCAACAAAAGCATTGCCTTCTCTCCTGGTGACGGATCATATGGATTGTTGTTTTCATCTATGATCCGCGTATTGCATAAGAGCAGATCTGATAATTTTTTAATATTTAGTAGCCCATGATTGGCCTTGAAATCAACAATTGCTTTTTGTTCCTTGATTGAAAAGGAGCTAGATACTAAATCATCAATTCCTTTTTTAAATGATCTAATACTCGTTTGAGTGATTCCTGGATTTAGATGTTTCGTATATCTATCTTTATATGAAAGAGGGTTGATAGAATACTCAATTTCTCTATATATTGTTCCTTTTTCGACCAAGTTTCCAATGACAGGTTTTTCAATTATGGGAACGAATTCCATTGCTTTTTTGATAAGCGCTGACGCATTACGCAATCTAAGAGAATTTTCGAAAATCGCAACGAAACCAGTTTCAGTTGGTTTAACTTTAACTCCTTTTTTATTTTGATAAAGGGTTTTAAGCTTCTCAATACTCCATTTTGTCAGGTAAGCGGATTTATAAGTTGAAAAAGTTTCAACAACTTTACTCCATGAATTATCCTTAAGTAAATCAAGTATATGTCCAAGGTATTCAAGATTATCTTGAGACAGATATGGGTCTACCGCAATGATTTTGACGTCATCAATTGCCTTTTTTGTGTTTATATAATGAATTTTTTCATTTTCAAACAAGTCTTTAGAAATCTGAAGAGATTCAGTAAATGTTGAATTTGCAAAGCCAAACACTAGACTTTTCGTCTTTTCAGAAGCTATCCACTTGTAATAATCAGATGTAGGTGAAATAGTGACCGATGAATGATTGTATATCGTCTGAAAGTGATTTTCTAAGTTATCATCCGTTATCTTTGAAAGATCAGATTCTTGAGGAGTGTTTGACTTAAGCGAATCAAATTCCTGAATATTGTCAGTGTCATTTGGTAAATATATTGAAACATCTGAATATCCTTTTTCGACAAAGTGTTTTTTGATTTCTGCTAGAATAAGTTCTGTTTTCCCAGTGCCTTTCCCGCCAAATATGATGTTTATATCGTTGTATATTTTTAGTTTGACATTACAATCCGGGTACTGATCGGGCTTAATATGGACTTCTTCGCTATACTTTCCTTGGACGAAAGTCTCTATCGTTGCGATATCCTTTTTGAGTAATTTGATAAACTGATCATAACTGCTGAAAGGAATCTTTAACTCGGGTAATTTTGAATCACTGTATTTATTCCAGTCTTTAACATCTGATCCAATCATGGTCGATTTATTATGAGCTATCATTATGCCTGCACTTCTTATATTAGAAGGCTCTAGTAATACAGGTATTTTCCCAATACCATCAATTAACAATTGAACATCTGAATCCTTTAAAGCGTGAGGTTTTGATCCATAATGAGGAATTACGATGAATTCCTTGTTCTTGATTAAGTTAATAAAACCGTCTATCTCGATTGAAAATGAATTTGGTGTGTGATTACCGATGAGTGTTTTAAGGAATTCGTTAAAATTTTCAGCTTTGTCTGGGGCTGAAATTAAGATACAGTGTCCGTTGCTTTCCTTACCTTTAATGTCCAGTTCAACACCCGGAAAAACAGTAATTCCTCTGTCATTTGATGCAAAAGATTTAAATTGTTCCAAATCGAAATGATTGTGATTTGTTATTGCGACAAATGAGACCGCCAAACCAGAAAGTTTCTCCAGAAAAACTTCCTTCGTCACATTTCTTGTTTCTGGATCGCCAGTCTTTGTTTTTTTCGTGTGGCAATGAAGATCAATTTTCATTAAATCACCCCTCCTTTTATTATAGTTTTTAAAGATACAATCTGTTGTTTAAAATTAGCAATTACACTAGAAAAATAACCTTTTAATACTTCAGATTGATTAAGATAGTCTTTGTATCCATCCGGCAGTTTGTTAGCCGTATACTTAATACCACCAAGATCTTTTAGTTCGTGGACTATTTGATTCAAAGAAGGAAGCTCAAGCTTAACTTTATAGAGATGATTAATCATTGGTATAAATAAAATTTCAACCAGTCCTATCATAAATTGAACAACTAGTTTGTTAAACTTCATTGTTTCATAAGTTTGATGCTCTTCCATAAATAGAAGCATGAGTCCATCCAAATTCGTATGAGCATATTGGTTGAGAATATCTTTAATTCCCTTCATATAGATACTCAATGACTCAACTTTGTCCTGGTTTTCGTTTGTACTGTTCATAATACGTTTGAAAATTTCCTTTGGATCTGTTTTTCCCCCGGCAACATCTTTACTGGATAATGTGTTCGTCCCCAAGCCAAGTAGGACAACACAATTTTCCTGAATTTGACGAAGTAATGGAAAAATGCGGATAAGACGAGAACCATTTAAATCCTCATTGCATAACTCAATCAGCTTAATTGTACCTTTAGTTATGAGATCAATAAAAAAGCGCTCATCAGATGGCCATCCATTTGCTGTATTAATCTGATTGAGGAGCACTTGATATCTTTCCATAATATTCTCTTATTTTTCTGCAGTCCAAAAATCAGCAAGATTTTCGGCTTGTTTCATTACTAATTCAATCGCTGTCTTTTGTTTATCCGGTGGATAACCATACTTATTCAGCACTCTTCTTACAAGAACAATTAAACGAGCTCTCACGGTCTCCTTTAATGTCCAGTCAATTGTTGCGTTAGATTTCACCTTATCGGCAATTTCACGAGCTATAGTTCTAAGTTGTTCATCTCCGAGAACTTGAACCGCGCTATCATTAGTTCCGAGAGCATCATAAAACGCGAGCTCATCTTCACTAAGGTTCAAATCTTGAGTACGTTTGTCCGATTTTTTGATTTCTTTAGCAATTTTGATAAGCTCATCAATAATTTCAGCAGTTGTCAATAAATTGTTTTGATATCGTTTAATCGCTTCATCTAGCATTTCCATTAAGGATTTTGTTTTAGTTATATTATGTTTCGATCGGATCTTAATTTGATCAGAAAGAAGCTTTTTTAATAGTTCGATGGCAACATTCTTATATTTCATGCCTTCAATTTCTTTTAAGAATTCATCAGATAAAATTGAAAGCTCGGGTTTTTCGATTCCTGCCGCATCAAAGATATCAACTACTTTATCAGTAGCAATTGCGGAATCGACAATATTCATAATGACCGAATCGTAGTTACCGCTTCCAGAACCAATTCCGATTTCAAATTTCATAAGCCTAGCTCGAACCGCTTGAAAGAAGGCAATCTCTTCTGCGTTTTCCGCGGCTTTTTGATCAGATTTTGCTAATGCATAGGCTTGACTTAAAAGCGTTACCTCTTTATTGAAGCGTGATTTGCCATCCTGCATGTTTAATAGGAAGTCTTCAGCTCGAAGGATAAGCGAAAGCTTTTCTTTCACTCCGCCCTTGAAGAAGGAAGAATAGTCGAAACCATGAAGAATTCCGCGGACAACTTCAATTTTTTCAAGCATAATTTCAACAGCTTTGTCGAAGGTTTCAGCAGGAACGCCTTTTCCGCCTGATTCAGCATAAAATCCAAGGGCTTTTTTAAGATTAGTAGCGATACCTATGTAATCAACAATAAGTCCGCCTGGCTTATCCTTAAACACCCGATTGACTCGAGCAATAGCCTGCATAAGGTTATGGTCTCTCATTGGCTTATCAACATACATTGTATTAAGACACGGTGCGTCAAAGCCGGTTAGCCACATATCACGAACAATGACGATCTTTAATGTATCATCTTCGTCTTTTAGTCTTTCAGCTAACGTTCTCCGTTGTTCTTTTGTTGTATGGAATTTTGAAATGTCAATTCGATCTGAAGAAGCAGTTGTCATCACAACTTTTATTGCTCCTTTTGCAAGGTCATCGTTATGCCACATTGGCCTAATTGCAATGATGGCTTCATATAGTTCGGCAGCTATGCGTCGGCTCATGGCAACAATCAAGGCTTTCCCCTTAATGTCGCCTCACGATTTTCAAAATGGTTGACTATATCTTGGGCAAGAGTATTAATGCGATCTTTATTGCCGACAATGGATTCAAGGCGAGCCCATTTCATCTTGGCTTGTTTTGCTTCGTCGACTTCTCCCACATCATCAAGTTCATCATCAAAATCTTCTATTAGTTTTTTTCCTTCTTCAGTAAGGTTTACTTTGGCAAGCCGACTTTCATAAAAGATACGGACCGTGACCTTGTCTTCGACCGCCTGAGCAATATCATAGATATCAATGTAGTTGCCAAACACTGCTGGAGTGTTGGCGTCCTTCTTTTCAACTGGTGTTCCAGTAAAACCGATAAAGGTGGCGCTTGGAAGCGCGTCTCTCAAATGTTTTGCAAATCCATAAGAAACCCGTTGCCCAATCACATTTTTTTTGCCATCCTTTACGTCAGTCAGTTTCACATTGAAACCATACTGAGTACGATGGGCTTCATCGGCTATGACGACGATATTATCCCGACTGGAGAGAAGATCGTAGTTTTCTCTTTCTACTTCAGGGAAGAACTTTTGAATCGTCGAGAAAACAATTCCACCAGAAGCGACTTGCAGAAGAGATTTTAAATCATCTCTAGTTTCAGCCTGCTTTGGAATTTGTCTTAGTAAAGCATTGTTGTCAGCAAATGTGTCAAATAGTTGATCGTCAAGGTCATTTCTGTCAGTGATGACAAGGATTGTCGGGTTACTTAATTTTTGAATAATCTTTCCTGCATAAAATACCATTGACAATGATTTGCCCGAACCCTGGGTATGCCAAATAACACCAGCTTTCTTGGTTCCGTTCTTCTCGGCGGCAGCTAGCGTGCTTTCTACAGCTTTATTTACTGCATAGTATTGATGATAAGCAGCAATTTTCTTTTGAGTTTCGACTTTTGTGATTTTGGTGAGTTTATCTTCAGTTTTTGCTTTTTCAAAAGTAATAAAGTTTTGGATATAATCAAGTAGGGTCTTTGGTGGGCAAAGTCCATTGATGAGTGTTGATAGTTCATCTTCGTAACGAGAACTATCTTTAATTCCATCCTTGGTCTTCCAGGAAGTAAATCTTGAGTATGGGGCAGTTAATGAACCAGCTTTTGATTCAAGGCCGTCCGAGATGATACAAATTTCATTGAAAACAAATAGACTTGGAATCAGGCCCTTATATGTCCCTATTTGGTCAAAAGCTTTTTGGATAGTTGCATTCTCATCAGCGGGGTTTTTGAGCTCAAAAATAACCATCGGGATTCCGTTGATGAAGAGCAAAATGTCTGGACGCTTGTTATTGCCATTCTCAATGATTGTATATTGATTGATCACCAAAAATTCGTTATTAGTGAACGGGTCTGAATTATCAAAGTCAATAAGCCGGACGTGATCTCCTTTAATGCTATTGCCCTTTCGATATTCGACTGGAACACCTTCGATTAAGTAATTATGGAAGGTTTCATTATCGACTATGAGATTTCCAGTAGATATTCTCATCACCTTTTTTGCGGCAGTATCAATAACGTCGCTAGGTATTTCTGGGTTCAGATTCTTTAAGGCTCTTACAAATCTATCTTTAAGAATGATATCACGATAACTATTTCTTTCTGTGAGGGGTTCACCGGGGGCAATATCAACTCCTGCGATATACGAAAAACCAAGGGACTGAAGTTCCTCAATTGCCATTTTTTCGATTTCTGATTCACATATTTTTGGCAAATTAATTTCCCCCTTCTATTGTCGAACTCGCACTTCTCCACTAATGAGTTTAGGAAGAAGAGTGTCACGAAGTGATTCAAGTGTAATTATCGCTTTGAGGTTTAGAAAGATTTTATCCATTGTTGACACGGCAAATATGTTAAAATCATGTATTTTCTTCTCTGTTGTTTTTGGAAACTCGAACGAAGGAATGGCTTTTTTGCTTAAGTGAAGCACTGTTGAACCATTAGAAAATCCTATACAATGTTGTTTAAATTCCTTAGTTTTCATTAGAAAGTATAGAAAATCTTTAGATATATAAGTTTTCTTTGAAATTACTTTCACAAGATCCATTGATATAACAAGGCGATCATATTTATCAGGTTTAAAAACCATAATCGGATTGCCAATAACCTCTGCGCCTTGAGTAATGTCGGTGTGCGCAACGACTAAATCTCTTTCGAATACCTCATGATTTGACTTGAAAAAGCCAGAATACTCCTTAAATCCATCCATTCTTATTCCACCAGTTCGATTGAAGTTTTTAAGCGTTACAAGGGCTGTTCGTGAAGGTTTTAAATCAATTCCTTTATATGACACTCCATTAACACAGGTTACCCATTCATCCAATTTTAAACACTCAATATTTTGAGATGTTTCAATAAAGAAAAGTCGTCGGAAATAGGTCTGCGCCAATTCTTCAAGAGTGGCGTTTTGTCTGTTTAATAGATCAATTTTGTCGTCAAGAGAAGAAAGGATTTCAGATATTGATTTTTGCTCAGAATATGATGGATACGGAATAAACAAGGAATCAAACGAAGCACGCCTTAGTGATTGAACAGTAGAACCAACAGAAACTAATGAAAAATGTTCTTTTGTTGCATATACGGCATAATATAAAAATTTTGGATCGATCGATGAACTAGGGATTAACGCGTAAGCTCTTTGATGAAGTCCAAATTTACCTTTATAAAATCGTGGATAAAAGTCTTTCCCTTCACCAGGAACTATTATTGCAGGACTATCAAACAGAAAACGATTAGTTTTTTTAACCAACGACGATCTATCGAAAAAAGGATAGACACCATCATCTAAACAATCTTCGGAATTGGAGTCTCCAGTACGCAAATTTGCAACTTTTGTCACGGATATTGTATTAAATAAATTAGACATTTTTCTAGTCCAGCCTTTTGAGGTTCTCTATAATTCGTCTATCCAGTTCAATGCTCTCTTCCATTTGCTTTGTCAACTCTTCAGTAAGTGTTTTGAATCTATCTTCAAAGTTAAATTCATCTTCATCATCAGGAAGTCCAACGTAATGACCTGGGGTCAAAACATAATCTAGAGAAGCTACTCCGCCTTCTCCATCAATAGAAAATGATTTACATAAACCAGGTATATCTTGATACTCCGCATTACCACTTTTCCAGTCATGATATATTTTCGCTATTAAATTAATATCCTCTTCTGTCAGTTCCCTGTTTTTGCGACTTATCAATGAACCAATGTTTCTAGCATCAATAAAAAGGATTTTATTCCGTCTTGGATTATTCGAATCGCTTTCTTTTTCGCGAGATAAAAACCAAAGACATGCGGGAATTTGTGTATTCAAAAATAATTTTGTGGGTAGATTAACAATGCAATCCACTAATCCCGCTTCAATCATTTTCTTTCGGATTTCGCCTTCACCATTCGTTTTGGAAGAAAGCGCTCCTTTAGCTAATACAAACCCGGCAGTTCCTTTTGGATTTAAGTGATATAAGAAATGCTGAATCCAAGCGTAATTAGCGTTTCCTTTTGGAACTCCGTATTTCCACCTTCCATCGCCACGAAGGAGTTCCTCTCCCCAGTCGCTTTGATTAAACGGAGGATTTGCGATCACATAGTCCGCTCTTAGATCTGGATGTGCATCGTTTAAAAATGAGCCTTCGTTATTCCACTTAACGTTTGAACTATCAATACCGCGAAGAGCAAGATTCATCTTGCATAGTCTCCACGTGGTTTGATTGCTTTCTTGTCCATAAACGGAGACAACCTTATCAAATAACTTATCTATTTCTGTAGCTTTGCCATTGTAATGATCAGTATGTGCTTTAATGAACTTCTCGCTTTGGACAAACATCCCACCTGACCCACAGCAAGGGTCAAGGACACGACCTTCATAAGGCTCCAACATTTCTACTAAAAGCTGAACGATTGATCTTGGAGTATAAAACTGGCCTCCTTTTTGGCCTTCTGCCAATGCAAATTGGCCAAGGAAGTACTCATAGACACGGCCAAGGACATCATTTGATCTTGAGACGCTATCACCAAGAGCGACAGTGCTAATCAAATCTACAAGTCCACCTAATGACTGCTTATCCAAGCGTTCCTTTGCATACTCCTTAGGTAATATTCCTTTAAGGGTTGGATTATCTCTTTCAATAGCGTCCATGGCATCGTCAATATCTTTGCCAATAGTAGGAAGTTTTGCGCGATTTTGAAGATAATTCCACCTTGCTTGAGGAGGAACATAAAAAACGCCTTCTGCCCGATACTCAAAAGGATCATCGGGATCAGAACCACAATATTCGCCTTCCCCATTTTTAAGTTTAGTATATAGTTCTAAAAAATTATCAGAAATATACTTCAAAAAAATCAATCCCAGAACAATGTGCTTATATTCCGCGGCGTCAATGTTCTTTCTAAGAGCATCCGCCGTATCCCATAGCATTTGTTCGACTGTTTGCTCTTTGCCTGCTTTTTTTGTTCTTGCCATTATCAAATCCTCACTTATACGATTAATTGTTTGATCTTTTATATTTATTAAAATGATACCATTTTTGAGCATTTTCTGGAAGGTTTATCAGATAAATTCATCGATTCTGGCAATTTTTTTGCATTACTTAAATGACTCTTTCCATTCTTTCATCTTGTTTTCTTTTTGCTCGCTAAATTCCCAACGTGCCTTCTCGATTGCCGTTAGGAAATATCCAAATTTGTTTTTTATAACCTCTTCTCCCACATATTTACTAGTTAACCGCTCTTTGTATTTGTGGATGAAGTATTGTACATAGAGTTTAAAGTCATCGAAATCATATCCATTTTCGCCGATGAACTTTTCAAAGTAACGATCATATCTGAAGTACTGCCTTTTATCTTTTATGGTTAAATAACCAGAGTTTATGAGATAGCGAGTTAAGACATGGTGCTTGTCAAAAGCAATTTCGTCCTCTAACTCGATAATTTTATCTATTTTATCCAATAAATCTATTTTATCTAATATATCCTTTGTTATCTCTTTGTTATATATATCTTTATTATTGGGTACATTTTCTGTACACCCCCCCTGTACACTTTCTGTACTACCCCCGTCCATTTTCTGTACTGGTGGTACATTTTCTGAACGGGTATAAATGTTAGGGATTATTTCATATTCTACGAGGCGAATATTACCTTCATATCGTTCGATTTTTTTCACTAGATTCATGTCGATTAGTTTGTTGATAATGTCAAAAACGGATGTTCTAGATTTCAAGGATAATCTTCGTTTGATGTAGTCGATAGACGCAAAAAGAGTTCCCTGGTTATCTTGGGAATAAGAATAAATCAAAGCGTACATTCGTAGCTCGTTTCCTTTAAGGCCTAACTTAGTCATCCAGTAGAACTCGATGAGAAAATGATGATCATTTATTTCTTGTTTTTTAATCTTCATAAACGCACTCTAAAAGTCCTCTAATATTGAGCATATTTTCTCCTTAACTACACCAGTGAACGGCTATTGATTTTTAAATTGTTAAATTTTCCGTATATCGACTTAATGACGACGAGCATTTTCCGTCAACTTCTTAACGGTGTTGCCGTTCACTAGTGTTATGTGTTTTTTA
>Ga0116160_1005211_pt1 | contig 10479 bp, 10 predicted proteins | sample AD_JPNAS2_MetaG_FD_89879 | JGI IMG/M metagenome (GOLD analysis project Ga0116160, IMG submission 89879) | Active sludge microbial communities of municipal wastewater-treating anaerobic digesters from Japan - AD_JPNAS2_MetaG | ecosystem: Engineered > Bioreactor > Anaerobic > Digestate | place... | reverse complement strand
GGTCACAATGTGACTACTTCGTCACATTGTGACGAAGTAGTCATAATAGAACGGAGTGGTCGCAACTGAGGATTGCCTCACGTGCGATCTGTACCCCGTTCCACGTCCCACGAACCCCACTCAGGGTTCGTGGAAATTGAGCCCCGTTTCGTGGGGCAGACGTGGGGTCCAGGCGACAGCCCAGCTTTGCGCCGGACATCTTGCCATGGACCGCGTTCCACGAATTGTTCCACGTGGAACATTTTCATGGAACGCGGTGCGGGGTTCTATGTCCCCGCACCCCGTCGAAGGAAAGGGGGCCGAAGCCCCCTGCCCGATCACTCCTCGGTGGAGGGGATGATCTCCGCTTTCTCGGCCCAAATTTGGGCCGGCCAGCTTCTCCCGTCATCGTCCACGTGGGCGGGGCGCTCCGTGAGCAGCACCTCGTCCCCCACCCGCAAACTGGCATCACCTTTGACGGCTAGCCGTTCTCCGGCGACTTGCACGAGCCGGCTCTTTCCCGACGGGTTTACCTGACTTATCGCAACAACTTTCATGACACGCTCCTTGTTTATGGCGAGGGTCATTCCCCGCCATACTCCTTTTGGGGGCCCCGTGAACCACGGACCTCGGTAGGTGGACCATGAGACATGAGACGGGGTGCGGGGGACAGTACTATCGGTCCTGCCCAGGCGGCTCTCCTAAAATTTTTTGAAGCACCCCTTTCCACGTCCCAAAAATTTTTTTGAAGCACCCCTTGACCCGTCCCACGTTTCATGGCATACTATCCCCATGTCACGAAACACGAGATTCACATCGCTGTCGGATTTGAAGTTGAAAGCCTACAAACCGTGCCCCACGGCGAGGCTGTTCCACGCTTCAGAGGCCATGTTCCGCGGGATCCGGGGGCCGTACGGGTGTCTCCCGGCGGACACGGAATTCCTGACCCCTTCCGGATGGCGCCGCATGGATGCTTTCCAGCCCGGCGACCGGGTGGGGGTCTGGGAGCCCTTGTCCGGCCGCGTCTTCTTTGAGGAGCCCCTGGCCCGGCAATCCCTGCCCTGCGAGTCCTTCCTGGAATTTTCGTCCCGATCGTTTGTGATGCAGCTCTCGGATGAGCATCGCGTCCCCCATTGGGACTGGGCCGGCCGGTTCCAGGTCCTGCCCGCCTTGACCCTCGCCCTGCATCCCAGCAAGCGGACCATCCCGACGACCTTTTCGATCCCGCAGCCCGGGCTGGCGATGTCGGATGCGGAGATCCGGCTGCGCATCGCGCTGTGTGCGGACGGCTTCCTGCCGAAGATTGGCCGGCAGGCGGTGTTCAACCTGCGCCGCCCTCGGAAGTTGACCCGGTTGCGCGCACTGCTGGAGCAAGCCGGGATCCCGTACCGGGAGAAGGTCTGCCGAACCCGGCCCACGGAACACGTCTTCACGATCCGGCGGGACGACCTCACGAAGGATATGCGCTTTGTCTGGTCCCTGTCCCCGGCCCAGCTGGCCGTGGTCCTGGAGGAGTGCCTGGAGTGGGACGGGTGCCGGGCGAACGGCGAATGGAAGTTTTGCAGCACCCGCCGGGATTTTGTGGACGCCATCCAGTTCGCGGCCCACGCGACCGGATTCCGGGCCACGATTTTCCCGGTCATCCCGAAGAACCCGCGGCACGCGGTCTGCTATAACGTCCACATCCGAACGGCGGACAACCCCAAGAACCGGGCCATGGTCCGCTGCGACACGACCCGGATCCGGCGGATCCCGTCGCCGGACGGGCGCAAGTATTGTTTCACCACGTCGACCGGATTCTTCGTCGCCCGCTGCCGGGATTCGATTTTTATCACGGGGAATTCCGGGAAGAGCGTCGCCTGCACCATGGAAGTCTTTTCGCGGGCCCTGGAGGCGCCGCCCTTTGAGGGCGTCCGGCGCAGCCGCTGGGCCTTTGTCCGTTCCTCGTACCCCGAACTCATTTCCACGACCATGAAAACGTGGAGCGACTGGGTTCCCACGCAACTGTGTCCCATCACCTTCGGCACCGTGATCTCCGGGCGCATGATCGCCCCGCTGGCGGACAACACGAAGGTGGATCTCGAAATCATCTTCCTCTCCATGGACCGCGAAGAGGATGTCCGGAAGATGAAATCTCTCGAATTGACCGGGGTCTGGTTCAACGAGGCGGGCGAACTCCTGAAGTCCTCGGTGGAAGCCGGGATCAGCCGCACGGGCCGCTTCCCGGGTAAGCTGGACGGCGGCGCGGGGCGCTGGTTCGGCGCCATCGCCGACACCAACCCGCCCTCCGACGACAGCTGGTGGTACGAATGGGCCGAGGTGACGAAGCCGCAGGGCTATGAATTCTTTTCGCAACCCCCGGCGGTGATCCGGTTGCCCCCGAAGAAGCCGGGCGACCCGCCGCAGTACGTGCCGAACGACGGGACCCACGGCCTCTCGCCGGCCGAGAACGTCGAGTGGCAGAACCTCGGCTTTGATTACTGGCTCCGGATGGTCCCCGGCCGGGACGAGGAGTGGATCAAGGTCTTCTTGCAGGGGCAATATGGCACGGTGTTGGACGGGAAGCCGGTCTATGGGAACCTCTTCAACGACGCCCTGCACACGGCCCCCGAACCCCTGACCCCGATCCGGGGCCTGCCGCTCCTGCTCGGTTGGGACTATGGGCTCAACGCCTCCTGCGTCTTTGTCCAGTTCACGCCGAAGGGCGAGATGCTGGTTTTGGACGAGGTCACGACGGACGGTGGGATCCAGCAGTGCGTCCGGGAGAAGGTTCGGCCTTTGCTCAATGGAAAATACGCCGGAATGCGCGTTTTTAGCGTCGGGGACCCGGCCGGCCAGGCCCGGACGCAGACGACGGAGCAGACCTGTATGCAGCTCCTCGCCGAGGAGGGCATCCCGACCGAGTCCGCGCCGACCAATGAGTTCGTCGCCCGGCGGGAGGCGGTGACCTGGTTCCTGACCCGGATGGTCGAGGGCAAGCCGGTCTTCCGGCTGAGCCCGACCTGTGAGATGATCCGCAAGGGGTTCCTGGGCCGGTACCAGTACCGGCGGATGCACATCGCCGGGTCGAGCCGGTACACCGACAAGCCGGAGAAAAACGACTACAGCCATCTGCACGACGCGCTGCAATACGCGGCGCTCTATCTTCGGACCGTGAAAATGGACGGGGCGGCGGGGCACCTGGGCCGGGCCCGCCGCGCCGTTAAATATAACCGGCCACAGGGGTGGGCATGAAGAAATCATCGTTGACCGTTCCGGAACAGCAGGACTTGTGGGACCGCCGGGTGAGCCTGATCGCCGAGGCCGTGGCCGCCCGGCCCGATTTGCCGACGCCGCCGGATGAGGCCCGGCGCAAGATGCTGGCCGTCATCGAGGGGATCGCCGGCGGCGACCGCTGGGGCGTGGCCCTGGAGAAGGCCGGCTGGACCTGGAAGGACTTCAGCGTCTACACCTGGAAGAACCAGTCGATGATCGAGATGCTGCGCCTGATCGAGGAGTACCGCAAGGACGCCCATCTGCGCAAATTGGAGGACGAGGCTGAGCGCCGGGCGGTGGAGGGGGTGGAAGAGGATGTGTTTTCGCCCCACGGCAAGAAGGTCGGCAAGCGGCGCGTCTATTCCGACACGCTGCTGGTCAAGCTGCTCAAGGCCACGGCGCCGGAAAAATACGCCGATTCGCCGAGCGGGGCCGGCGGCGGGCTGACCCTCAACGTGAATTTTGGCGATCTGCGGGCGAAACCTGAAAAAACGATCACGGTGGAGGAAGTCAAGCCATGAATACCGATCACGACTGCGAATTTGAGTGGATCCCAGCCCGCGTTCCCGATGCGGATCTCACGATCCTGCACGCCCCGACCGGGGTGGAGGTCATCGTTCCCTCCCAGGGCACCGTCAACGGTACGCTGCACGTGGCCCGGGGCATCATGGCGAGGTTGGGGGACTTTTTGGAGCCTTTAGGCTTGACAGCGCCCGGGGATTGTGCTTCACTGTCGGGGTAATTTCAAACCGGGAGGTGAAGACATGGCCGCTGGGATTCCTGATATTCCGATGCCGCAGGGTTTTTTAGGCGTCCTGGGTCCCGCGGAGACCACCGCTTTGATCATCGCCCGGGACACGCCCCCGGAAGAGGCTCCCGCCACCCCCGAATCCGCGCTGCTGGGCTATTTGAAGGGCGTGTGGCAGGCGCACAAGGACGCCAAGGAGCAATCCGGCGTCGAAGACCAGATGGTGGAGAACTTGCGGGCGCTGGCCGGCGAATACGATGCCACCACCCAGGCGGCGCTCACCAAGATCGGCGCGCCGGACCTCTTTTTGTCGATTTCTGAACTCAAGGCCCGCCATGCGGTAAGCTGGCTCCTGGACATTTTCTCCAACGAGGAGGACAAACCCTGGGGCTTGCGCCCCAGTCCGGTCCCCGAACTCCCGCCCGGCGACGCCGAACGTATCCAGCAGGAAATTTGGCGGATGGCCCAGCAGGCGGTGCAGCAGGGGCAGCAGGCCCCCAGTCCGCAGGAGCTGGCCCAGGTCCAGGAAGAGGCGGTGCGGGACGAGGAGCGGGCGGTCGTCAAGGCGGCTTCGGACCGCGTATCCCGTTGCGAGCGCAAGATCCTTGACCAGTTGAACCGCGGCGGGTGGGCGGATGTATTCGAGGATTTTATTAAAGACCTCGTCGAACTCAAGGCGGGGATCGCCAAGGGGCCGGTGGTTCGCATGGTGAAGCAGCGGACCTGGGTTATCGGGCCGGAGGGCCGGCCCGTGGTTCAGTATGTGGAGAAGCCCGCGCTGACCTTTGACCGCGTGAGCCCATTCGATGCCTATCCGGCGCCGGACGCGGTGGACTTCAAGGCGGACTTCATCGAACGGCAGCGGCTGGCCCGGCACGCGCTGGACGGCTTGCGGAACGTGGACGGCTTCGATGTCGAGGCGATCGACGCCGCGCTCCAGGAATTCGATTCGTTGAAGGGCGCGTCGTGGCTGCCCGTCGACGAGAACCGGCAGAACCTGGAGGAGCGGGCCAGCGAGGCGCGCACCAAGCAGTCGACGGTCGAGGCCCTGGAGTACTGGCTCACGGTGACCGGCGCCCAGCTCAAGGAGTTCGGCTGGCTGACCCTGCCGGACGGCGGGCTGATCGAGGATGCCCGCCCCTACTCCGTCGTGGCGCTCACCGTGGGCGATCACATTTTGCATTTTGGATTGAACCCGGATCCCCTGGGCCGCAAGCCCTACTCGAAGAACGGGTGGGCCTCGGTCAACGGCAGCTTCTGGTACCGGGGCTTGCCGGAGCTGCTGGCCCCGGTGCAGCGGGTGTTGAATGCGTCCGTCCGGGCGTTGACCTTCAACATGGGGCTGGCCAGCGGACCGCAGATCGTCGTCCCGGACATCAACCGCTTCCCCGCCGACGAGAGCCTGACCGATCTCTTCCCCGGCCGGGTGTGGCAGGGACATAATCCCGGCAACAGCACGCAGCCGCTGGTCCAGTTCCAGAGTGTGGACTTGCGGGCCGGCGAACTGTTGCAGGTCTTTGAGCGCTTCACCAACCTGGCGGACGATTACAGCGGCGTTCCGGCTTACGCCTACGGCGACGACCGGGGCAGCAACTCGAGCCGGACTTCGAGCGGGCTCTCCATGCTGATGACCTCCGCCGCGCGCGGCATCAAGCGGGTGGTGCTGTCGACCGACAAGCGGGTCTTCCGCGACATGATCACCCGGGTCTACGACTGGAACCTCCAGAACGAGGAGGACCCGATGTTCCAGGGCGACGCGGAAGTGGTCGCCACCGGCGCCGTAGCCATCATGGTCAAGGAGCAGATGGCGGAGCGCCGGATCGCGTTCCTGGCCCAGACCAACAACCCCGTGGATCAGCAGATCATGGGCGCCGAGGGCCGGGGCGTGCTGTTGCGGGAGTCCGCGAAGACGCTGGAGCTGGCCGGGCAGAAGGTCGTCAAGGACGAGGAAGACCTGCGCAAGTGGGAGCAGGAGCAGTCGGAGAATGCCCGGCGGCAGAGCGAGGCCGAGGCGGCCGAGGCGCAGGCGAAGATCCAGATCGAGCAGGAGAAGGTCCAGCTGGACCGGATCCGTATCGAGGGCGATCTGGAGATCAAGCGCGCCGAGTTGGCGCTCAAGGAGCGGGAACTGGTGACTGTCAAAGCGTCCGATGCGGCGACCCGGGCCGCGGCGGCAGCGGGGAAAGCCGGCGAGGCCGACCGCAAGGCGCGGGAGAAGGGCGAGCCCGCCCCCTCCGATGTCGATGCGCTGGTCAATGAATTGGGTTTGGATCAAACCCCGGCCGCCGAGCCGGAAGAGGAGATGGTGAATGAGCCTGTTACGGATGGAGCCGAACTTGGTGCGCCAGGTGGCGATGTTGTCGGGGGATCCGAAGTTCCAATCCCTCCTGGGGTGGTTGAAGGAGAGCCGGGTGGCGCTCCTGGAGTCGTTTGAAAAAAGTGACGAAAAAGAGTTGACAATTCTCATCGGGTCTGCGAGAATGATGTCCGAATTGATCGGAGTATTGGAGAAAGCGCCGGAATCGGCTGAAAAACTTGGGAGGACTTAATATGAAGCGTTTTGCGTTTTTGGTGGCGGTGCTGGTTGCCGGTTCCCTCTTTGCCGCGGATCGCGAGCAGTTCAATATCGGCAAGCTGTACCTGAACGACACCGAGGTCACGGCGACCGCCGCGGAACTCAACATCCTGGATGGCGTGACGGTGTCTGCCGCGCAGTTGAACGCGGCTGGCGCGGGATCCTTGGCGACGATTACTCCGACCACGGTCAGTAATGCCAATATGCTGGTGTACGGCAGCAACATCACGGCCCTGGGGGCGGTCACGATCGCCGAAGGCGCGATCAAGGATTCCATGATTGTGTCCGCGGATATTAAGGATGGCGAAATTGTGGATGCCGACATCAACGCCAGCGCCGCGATCGCGGTGTCGAAGTTGGGTACTGGCGGGGTGATCCCCGCGAACAGCGCCGCCAGCCTGACCAACCTCCCCGCCGCGCAGTTGCTCGGCAATGTCCCGGTCGCCGCGCTGACCAACGCCGCGGATTCGCTGACGGGCATCGGGACGAAAACTTTCCAGTATTTGACGCTGACCGACCTGGTCTATAACGACGGCGCGACCACCGGTAATGTGAACATTGTCTCCTGGTAAGTCGTCGATCCTGTTGGCAGTTGACGGATTTCAGGATTTCTCCCAGAAGTCTGGGAGCCCTGGGCGTCCCGCCCCTAAAAGCGGGGAATATGCAGGCGCATCTCTGGCATAGCCAAGCGCGCCGAATGGAGGTCACATGACTGTTCCGGCAGCCGTAGAACGGCAAGCGGAAGAGGCTGAGCAAGCCTTTGCGGAGTTCGAGAAGGAGTTGGGGCTCGAGAGCGCGGCACCTGCCCCCGAGGCGGGTGAACCCACCCCCACGCCCCCGGCGGCGGCCCCGGCGCCCAGCGCGCCCCCGGCCAACCCCCCGGCGGAGGGAGACCGATTGACCGCCCTTGAGCGTCAGCTCGAGTATGAGCGGCACCGCAATGACAGTTTGCAAGGCCGGTTGGACTCGCAACTGCGGGCAGCGAACCAGGAGTTGAAACAACTCCGGGAACAGTTGTCCAAGACCCCGGCTGGTCCGGCGGTCCCCCCGGCGAAGAGGCATCTGAAGCCGGAGGAGTTGGCGAACCTGGATGAGAATGCGGTCGATCTGCAAAGCCGCGTCGCTCGCGGCGTGGCGGAGGAGACGGTCGAATCCGTCCGGCAGGAATTGGAACGAAAGAACGCGGAGTTGGCCGAGAGGCTGGCCGCGTTGGAACAGTCCCGGCAAGCCGAGGCGGTGGATACGCTGTGGGATGCGGTTGAAAAGATCGCCCCCGGAGCGAAAGCCATCAACGAAAGCGACCCCGGATGGTTCCGTTTCCTGGATGGTGTGGACGACATCAGCGGTCGGTTGCGGCGGGACATCGGTGTCGCGGCGTCGACGGTTGGTGATGTCAAGCGGTTGGCCTCCTTAATCGAGGAGTACCGAGCCGCGTCCGGTGTGCAGGCCCCCCGGCCCGCCGTCGCGTCGCAGGTCCGGCCCCCGGTGGCCCCCGCCGCTGCTCCCGCGGCACCGAAGAAACCGGTGTTCAAGGAGTCGCAGGTGAAACGGTTCTACGATAACTGGAACCGCGGAGCCTATAAGGGCAAGGAGAAGGAAGCGGAAGAGTTGGAACGTCAAATTGACGCCGCTGCGCAGGAGGGAAGGATTATTGCCGGTTAAGTGACCGGCAGACCACCTGCCGGGGGCGTTTGAATAGGAGGAACAGCAATGGCTTACCCCAGCGCCCCCGGCACCCGTAATATCGGGTCCGATACCATGCGGATGATCCCGGTTCTTTATTCCGGGAAACTGCTCAAGAAGTACTACGACAAGACCATCTTGTCGCTGGTCACCAACACGGATTACGAAGGCGAAATCCGTAAGCACGGCGATACGGTGTATATCCGTACCGTCCCCACCCTGACCATCCGCGACTACGTCAAGGGCGCCGCGCTCGTCAACGAGCAGCCGGAAAGCACCTCGGTCGAGTTGCAGATCAACAAGGGCAAGTACTGGTCCTTCGTGACCGAGGATCTGGACAAGGTCCAGACCGACATCAAGGATTTCGTCAGCCGGTGGGCCGCCGATGGCGCCCAGCAGCTCGAGATCGCGTTGGACACGGATGTCCTGGCCGGAATCGCCACCGATGCGCAGCATCAGGGTGCGACCGCCGGCAAGAACGACGAGTTCAACTTCGGCGCCGCCGGCTCCCCGGTGCCGCTGACCAAGGCCAATATCCTCGAGTACATCGTGGATTGCGGCACGTGCCTGGATCAGTACAATGTCCCGGAGCAAGGGCGCTTCATGGTCCTTCCCCCGCGGATCTGCGGCCTGATCAAGAAGTCCGACCTCAAGGACGCCTCCCTGGCGGGCGATGCGAAGTCCGTGATCCGCAGCGGCGTGCTCGGGATGATCGACCGGTTTATGATCCTCAACAGCAACCTGTTGAGCTATGTCAGCAATGACACGGCTTATAAGTGCCTGTTTGGGGTGAAAGACGGCGCGACCTTCGCGACCCAGATGACGGCGAGCAAGGTGCAGGACAACCCGAACGGGTTCGGGATGCTGCATCGGGCCCTCAACGTCTACGGGTACAAGGTTGTGAAACCCGAGGCCCTGGGCGTTCTGTACGCCAAGGTGTAAGCAAGTAACGCCCCGGCTGCCCGGGGCTTAACCCTTCCAAAGGAGGAATAACAATGGCTGCTGAACTCGTGAATGATGATCTGGGCATTGCCGTCGAACAGAATGGCTGGCCCCATGTCGGCCCCCGCGCGGGCCTGATCGAGATGGAAATCGACCTCGACGACCTGACTTACAGCGAGACGGGAGATTGGATCAACGTGTTCACGTTCGATGCTTTCACCGTCGTGCTGGCGGCCGGTATCGAAGTGGTCACGGCGTCGACCGGCGCCTGCAACGTCACCCTCGGTACGGGTGGTAACGACTCGGTGTTGACGGCGACTTCGATCGCCACGACCGGCCTCAAAGCCACCACGATCGCCGCCCCGGTGTCCTTTGCCGCGGCTGCCGATCTGACGTTGGCGGTGAGCGCCGATCCGGCCGGAGCGACGGTGCGGGTCTGGGCCTACATCCTGGATCCCCGGTCGCTGGTGACCGGTTAAGGTCTGAACGACGGCTCAATGGCCGGGGCTTCACGGCCCCGGCCTTTTTTATTGGAGGTAGTAATGAAACGATTTGTATGTCTGTTGTGCATACTTGCTCTGCCGGTCTACGCCGGATGGGAGGCTCCCGTGACCGGGACCTCGACGGGTGGCGTCTTCGTGTGGACCAATACGTTTGGGGCGGTCTCCCTGGGGTCCGTTCTGGCGATGGGCGGGTCCGGCGCGGCCAATACGGCGTCGGTCTATGTCGGGAATGGGGCGGTGACCAGCTACATCAACGTCGCCAGTGCGGTCGGGGGCACGGCGCGTTTGGACCTTGACGCCGGAAAAGTGCGTGTGTATAATGGGGACGTGGTCAGGATTCTGTCTGTCGTGACCGGCCCTGTTTACCACGTGCTCCACAACCACACGGGAGAGTAAATATGCTTCGACGAGCCCTTGCCTGGCTGTTGGCGGGGGTGATCAGTGCCGGCGCGTTCCCCTACGCGACCTCGACGCTGATCCACTCCAATGCTTCTTTTTCTGCGTCTTACGCGGACTTCGATTGGGTGTGGTCCGAGGTGGACCAGATCCAGGCATCGGCTCGCTTCGTGGCTGTGACGAATGGCACCAACACGGTGCGGTTTCGGCTCGCGTTCCCCCAGAGCGGACCCAGCTATTTGACCTTGGATTCCGGCTCGGTGACCCAGTCCTCGGGGTTGAACTGGAGTTTGTTGATCACAAACCAGCTCCCCACTCGCAGCTACTTCGCCGAGTTTCAGTTGATTAGCAACAACGTGGCGATCCGGACCCTGGCCAAGGGCCGGGTGAATGTCCAG
>Ga0116160_1005188_pt1 | contig 10514 bp, 8 predicted proteins | sample AD_JPNAS2_MetaG_FD_89879 | JGI IMG/M metagenome (GOLD analysis project Ga0116160, IMG submission 89879) | Active sludge microbial communities of municipal wastewater-treating anaerobic digesters from Japan - AD_JPNAS2_MetaG | ecosystem: Engineered > Bioreactor > Anaerobic > Digestate | place... | reverse complement strand
CGCGTTGATGTTCTCGCCGTTGGGCTCCGCGCCGATGACCGTGACGAACGCCCCGGCCTCACGGAAGGCCCAGGGCGACACCATGGAGGCGGCGCCATGGGCGGCGTCGATGACGACGTGCAGACCCTCCAGACGATGCGGGAGCGTCGTCAGCAGGTGGCGGACATACCTCGTGGCGCCGTCCTCGAGCCGACGGATCCGGCCCACGGCAGCACCGGTCGGTCGCGTCCAAGGCTCCTGCATCCGCACCTCGATGGCGTCCTCGACGACGTCGTCGAGCTTCTGGCCGCCGCGCGCGAAGAACTTGATGCCGTTGTCCGGCATGGGGTTGTGCGAGGCCGAGAGCATGACGCCGAGGTCAGCGCCCAGGTCAGCCGTGAGGAAGGCGATCGCCGGGGTGGGCAGCAGCCCTGCGTCCGTGACGTCGACGCCGGCAGACGCCAGACCGGCCATCACCGCGGCGGAGAGGAACTCACCCGACGCGCGCCCATCCGTCCCGACGACCGCGAACGGACGGTGCCCCGCGAACTCGCCGGCATCACCGAGCACGTGCGCAGCAGCCACCGCCAGGTCCAGGGCCAACTCGGCCGTGATGTCCTGGTTGGCCAGGCCGCGCACACCATCGGTCCCGAATAGACGTCCCACGAGTGTTCCTTTCACCAGCAATCCCGTATGCCGCGTATGCCGCGTCGCGAGGTGCGCGGGCGGCATACCCCGAAGCAACCTACTCCTGCCCCACGTGAGCAAGACGCACGACGGGCGGCCCGGGTTGCCCCGAGCCGCCCGTCGGCGGTCACAGTCGTGACATCAACGCTTGCTGTACTGCGGTGCCTTGCGGGCCTTCTTGAGACCGGCCTTCTTGCGCTCGGGGACGCGGGCGTCCCGGGTGAGGAAGCCGGCCTTCTTCAGCGTCGGGCGGTTGAGCTCCTCATCGACCCCGTTGAGGGAGCGCGCGACACCGAGGCGGACCGCGCCGGCCTGGCCGGAGGGGCCACCGCCGTGAACCCGCACGAGGACGTCGTAGGCGCCGTCGAGCTCAAGGACCTTGAGCGGCTCGTTGACGAGCTGCTGGTGGACCTTGTTGGGGAAGTAGGAGTCCAGCGTGCGGCCGTTGATGGTCCACTCGCCGGTGCCGGGAACGATCCGGACCCGGGCGATGGCCTGCTTGCGACGGCCGGTGGCAGCACCGGGAGCCGAGGCGGACGGCTTGCGGGCAGCCGCGCCGACCGGGGCGTTCTGGGTCTCGGTCGTGTATTCCGAGAGCTCGGGCTCGTCGACGTCGAGCGCGACGTCGGTCGTGTTGTCAGCCATTACTGGGCCACCTGGGTGATCTCGAAGGGCACGGGCTTCTGTGCCGCGTGGGGGTGGACGTCGCCGGTGTAGACCTTGAGCTTGGTCAGCTGCTGGCGAGCGAGGGAGTTCTTGGGGAGCATGCCGCGCACGGCCTTCTCGATGGCCCGGCGGGGGTCCTTGTCGAGCAGTTCGGCGTAGGACATCGAGGACAGACCACCCGGGAAGCCCGAGTGCCGGTAGGCCCGCTTGAGCTGGGCCTTGTTGCCGGTGAGGGCAACCTTCTCGGCGTTGATGATGATGACGAAGTCGCCGGTGTCGACGTGCGGCGCGAAGGTCGGCTTGTGCTTGCCGCGCAGCAGCACGGCGGTCTGGCTGGCCAGACGACCGAGCACGACGTCCGTCGCGTCGATGACGAGCCAGGCGCGGGTGACCTCGCCGGGCTTGGGGGTGTAGGTGCGCATGTGCGTCACTTTCCGTTTCGGGTTCACAGCTTCGGGGTATGCCGTGTGCCTGGCACCGCGGCCGGCTCCCCCTCGCGGGTGGTCCGGGTCGGTGTGGCACCCACCCGGCATACCGCCGCGCGTGGCACAACAGTCCTCAAGTCTACCGGGCGGACGGGCCAGGCCCTATTCGGCGTGGATGGGCCGCTGACCTGCGACGATGCCGCCCTGACTGGCGTGGCGTCAGAGTGTGCAAAGACAGTGTGCAAAACTTGTGTGCATGCTCGGTTTCGCCCCATTGACCCCCGACCAGATCCGGGTCCTGGCCCATCCCCTGCGCTCCCGCTTGGTCGACCGGCTGCGTCGGCGCGGGCCCGCGACCGCCACCACCCTAGCCAAGGAGCTCGACACCAACTCGGGAGCGACGAGTTATCACCTACGCCGGCTCGCGGCATACGGGCTGGTCCAACCTGCGGGAGGCGGGCGCGGACGGGAGCGGCGCTGGGAGGCGAGCGCGCGGCGGCATACCCTGCCGGGCGGCGCCGACGCAGGCGTTGGTGGGTCGGGCGGGGGTGCCAGTGGACCGATCGCGTCGACCCGCGGCGCCGACCCTGACACCGAGTCGAGCCTGGACTGGCTCGACCGAGACTACGTGCGGCACTTCGCCGAGAAGGCCGAGCTCTGGCTCGACGCCGCCCCGGAGTGGCCGGCGGGCTGGACCGACCCCTGCGGCCTGCGCGACGGGATGGTACTGGTCACCGCACCACAACTGGCCGATCTGCGAGCCGAGCTCGACGGGGTGCTGGCGCGCTACCGCCGGGTCGGGCAGGGCAACCCCAAGGCGAAGCGGGTTGCCGTTTACACCTCCTGCCAGCCCCTGGATCTGGACTCCCCGCCCCTGACCCCCTAGGGGAACGACGCTGTCCGAGGGGGAGGGTCAGGAGGCGGCCCCGTCGTGGCTCGGATCAGCCGACGAAGGCGTCGACGGCCGGGACGACGTACTGCAGTTCCCGGGCAGCGGCGGCCGCGATGTCCGGGCCGACGAATCGACCGACCAGGTGGAGGGCGACGTCCAGGGCACACGCGGGGGCCCCGCCGGTGACGACGTCTCCATCATCGACGACGCGGGCCTCGAGAACCGTCACCCCCGCGAACGCCCGCAAGTCATCGAGCGCGTGGGGGTTGGTCGTCGCCCGATGCCCGGCGAGCACACCCGCAGCGGCCAGGATCAGCGCTCCCGTGCAGACCGAGGCGACAACGGTCCCCGCGGCGTGGGCCGCGGCGATCGCTCGGGGCACCTCGCCAGCCTGCACGAGCCCCCACGCCCCGGTCGGCGAGCGATCAAGCCAGCCGCCACCGGGAACCCACAGCAGATCCGGGCGCTCAGACAGCGCGCCATGGGCCATGACCACGGCTCCGTGATCGCCGCGCACCGGGCCTGCGCCGTCGAGCGTGACGAACGAGGCACGGACCCGATCGGTGACCTGGGCCAGGCCGGCAAACACCTCCCAGGGCGCCATTGCATCAAACTCGTCGAAGCCGTCAAAGAGCAGGATCTCGATGTTCATGCCCCCCATCCTCGGCCCGGTCGATGCTCTCCCGGGAGTGGCTGGAAAGACATTCTGCGATAGTTTTGAGCCATGGCTGACACTGCAGTCCAGACAGCGCGGCACCGCGTCGTCGGCCTGCTTGTCGGTGAGGTCGTCATGTTTGACCTGGCCATCGCCGACCAGGTGTTCGGGCGCACCGACGGGTACGCCTGGAGTGTCTGCGGGGTGCGTCGTGGGTGGCTGCCCACCACCACCGGCCTGGCCGTGCGCGTCGACCACGGGCTCGCGGCGCTCGACGAGGCCGACACGATCGTCGTCCCGGGAATCGGCGACGAGGCCTGGCCGGTCCCCGCTGCGGCGCTGCGCAGGCTGCGCGCCGCGCACGCCCGGGGGGCCCGAGTGATCTCCGTCTGCACCGGTGCCTTCGTGCTCGCGGCTGCCGGGCTTCTGGATGGTCGACGCGCAACGACGCACTGGCGCTATGCGGGGCTGCTGGCGAGCTCTTTCCCTGCGGTCGAGGTGGACCCGGCGGTGCTCTATGTCGATCACGGGACCATCGCCACGTCAGCGGGTCTGGCGGCGGGGATCGACCTGTGCCTGCACCTGGTCGCCCGGGATCTGGGGGCCGATCGCGCGGCGGCCGTGGCCAGGAACATGGTCGTTCCGCCGCACCGGCGAGGAGGTCAGGCGCAGTTCGTCGAGGCACTGAGCGCGACGCACGAAGGCACCGGACTCGCCGAGGTGTTGGACTTTATGACCGTCCGGTGCGCCGAGCCGCTCACTCTGGCCGACCTGGCTCGCCGGGCCGCGATGAGCCCGCGGACGTTTACCCGGCACTTCCGAGCGCAGACCGGAGTCTCACCCAAGCAGTGGCTGCTGGCGCGCAGACTGGAGGCGGCTCGTCGCCTGCTGGAGTCGAGCGACCTGTCGGTCGCCGAGATCGCCGTCCGCACGGGCTTCGGGACACCGCTCGCCCTACGGCAGCAGTTCACCCGGGTGCTGCGGACGACGCCAACGGCCTACCGCCGCACGTTCGCCGGCTAAACCGCGCCGGCTGAACCGCTCCGATCGATCACGCTGTCGGCCGATCGTGCTGTCGGTCGTTTGTGGTTCAGCGGGCCCGGTCGACGCGGCCTTCGTCCCAGACCGGGTCGACCGACTCGATGACCCGGCCGTCGGCGCGGAACACGAGGAACCGGTCGAAGCCGCGAGCGAACCACCGGTCGTGGGTCACGGCCACGACGGTCCCTTCGAAGGCGTCCAGGGCGGCCTCAAGCGCCTCGGCCGAGTCCAGGTCGAGGTTGTCGGTCGGCTCGTCGAGCAGCAGCATGGTGGCGCCGGACAACTCGAGCAGCAGGATCTGGAACCGCGCCTGCTGCCCACCCGAGAGTGACTCAAGGTCTGCTCCGCCGCCTTGGCCAGGCCGTAACGGTCAAGCACCTTGGCCGCCTCCTCGCGGCCGCGCCCGTCGCGGTGTTCGTCGCCGCGATGCAGGATCTCGGCGAGGGTCCGCCCGAGCAGCGCGGGTTGGTGGTGGGTCTGGGCGAACCAGCCCGGCCGCACCCGGGCGCCCAACCGGGCCGAGCCGGTATGCCGCACCGGCTCCGGTCGTGTCTCCCCCACGGGCTGGTGCTCCACGTCGGGGTCAGACCCACCGCAGGCGAGCAACCGCAGGAAGTGCGACTTGCCAGAGCCGTTGGAGCCGAGCACGGCCAACCGCTCGCCGAACCAGATCTCGGAGTCAAACGGCTGCATCAGCCCGGTGAGCTCAAGCCGCTCGCAGACGATCGCCCGCTTGGCGGTCCGGCCCCCCGTCAGCCGCATCCGCAGGCGCTGGGTGACCGGCACCGCCTCGGGCGGCCCTGCCTCGAGGAACCGACGCAGCCGGGTCTCGGCGGCCTGCAACTTGGGCGCCATGTCGGAGTTGTAGGCCGCCTTCTGGCGATACATGACGACGAGCGCCTTGAGCTTGATGTGCTCCTCGTCCCACCGCCGTCGCAGCTCTTCCAAGCGCGAGTTGCGATCCTCGCGAGCAGCGGCATAGGTGCCGAAGGGGCCAGGATGCACCCACAACGTCGAGCCTGCGGCACCCGGCTCCAGGGTGGCGACCCTCGTCGCGACCCGGGCGAGCAACTCGCGGTCGTGTGAGATGAACAGCACCGTCTTGGGTGAGGCGATGAGCGCGTCCTCGAGCCACCGTTTGCCGGGCACGTCGAGGTAGTTGTCCGGCTCGTCGAGCAGCAGCACCTCCTCAGGGCCGCGCAGGAGCGCTTCGAGCACCACTCGCTTCTGCTCGCCGCCGGACAGTGTTGCAACAGGCCGCCATTGGGCCCGCTCGTAGGGCACCCCGAGGGCCGCCACCGTGCAGGTGTCCCACAGCGTCTCGGCCTCGTAACCCCCTGCGTCACCCCAGTCGACAAGGGCCTGGGCGTAGGCGAGTTGGTCCCGCTCGGTGTCGTGCTCCATGACCGCCAACTCGGTGCGGTCGATCTCGGCGGCCGCGGCGCGTACCTTGTCGGAAGCGACCGAGAGGAGCAGGTCGCGCACCGTCGACTCGTCCCGCACCGAGCCGATGAACTGCCGCATCACCCCCAGCCCACCCGAGCGGGTCACGGCCCCGGAATGCGCCGCCAGGTCGCCGCTGATGATCCGGGACAGGGTGGTCTTCCCGGAGCCGTTCGGACCGACCAGCGCGATCCGGGCGCCTTCGCCGACGCGCAGGCTCACTTCCCGCAGCAGCGGCCTTCCGTCCGGAAGGTCGAAGCTCACCTGGTTGACGTCGACGTGTCCCACAACGCGGCAGTCTCCCGTATGCCGCCCGCCCCCGTCATCTCGGTTTCGTCAGCGTTGGGGGGCCGACCCTCAGGCTGACGCCTCACTCGGCGGCGCCGACGCGTAGGCCCGAGAGAGTTGCCGGTAGGGCCGGGACGCCAGGGCAAGCAGCACGGTGACCAGCATGATCGCCCCGGCCAGCAGGAACACCAGGGCGATGCCGCGGGCCTCGCCCGCGCCGAGCAGCCAGCCGAATCGTTCCTTCCCGGCATCGGAGGCCATGTAGGGAATGAGCCAGAACTGGGCGATCGGCCCGATGAGGAAGGCCGAGACGGGGCTGGCCGCAGCCTCGACACTCTGTGCGAAGCCGAACACCCGCCCCTGGGTCCGATAGGGCACGACTCGCTGCAGGATCGTCTGCTCAGCCGCTTCGGCGATCGGGATGACGCACATGTAGAGCAGGATCCCGCCGGCATAGAGCCACCAGACCTCGCGGATGGTGAACGCCATCCCGAGGACTGCGGCCACGACGTTGGCCAGCATCAGCGAGCGCAGCGGTGTCGCGCCCAGTCCGAACTTGGCGACCCACGCCCCGCCGATGATGAAACCGATGCTCGTGACCCCCAGCACGATGCCCCAACTCTCGACGGAGAACAGGGTCAGCCCGTAAGGGTCCATCAGCGCCATGAACACGCCGCCGACGAGGTTGTTGAACGTCGCGAACAGCACGAGGGCCATCAAGCCGGGGACGGCGCGGATCGCCTCGAGGGCGCTGCGGACGTCGAAGTGCCCCGCTGAGTCACTCTCGTGCCGGGTCGGCGGAACCTCAGGGATAGGGATTGTCAGGAGGTGCCCGAGGGACAGGGCGGTGAGCCCGATCGCGATGACCAACGTCCACCCCATGCCCAGCAGGCCGATCGACAAGCCACTGAACACGCTGGTCACCATGAACGCCAGCCCTTGGACCGTGCCCACGAGACCGTTGGCCTTGTCGCGGTCGTCGGCCGGGATGAGCAGGGTGACCGTCGTCGACAGCGCAATGTTGCGCATGCTCTCGACCACCCCGCCGACGAGGATGACGAGGACGAAGACCCAGAAGACCGGGCCGTTCCAGTCGATGAGTCGCTCGGTGGGGAAGGCGAGGAACAACCCGCCCGCCGCCACGAAGGTCACGAGCGTCACGAGGTTGGAGCCGATCATGACGTTCTTCTTGACGTGCCGGTCGACCACGCTCCCGAACACCGTCCCGAACACGGCGATGAGCAGCATGAACGACCCGCCGATGATCGACGTCGCGAGGACCGACCTGGTCTCCAGATAAGCCCAGAACGTCAGGGCGAACCACAGGTAGGACGTGGTCACGTTGGCGATCAGGGTGTTGAGCAGGACGAACCGGAACGCCCGCACCGTGGCCGGGCCGCGCTCCACACCGGGCGGTAACAACACTTCCGAAGTCATCGGGACACCCTAACGACAGCCGCTGACACCCCTAGGCGCCGTCGCGTCGGGCCCGGGACTCGCGAGCGCGGTCGGCCAGGGCCGCATCGGCGGGATAGCCGACTTCCTCCAGGCAGAGGCCGTGCGCCGGCATGACCTTGACGCGGCCGTTGCGGGCCGCCGCCGCCTGCACCTGCCCCGGCCAAGCCGCGTCCTCCCGACCGAGCCCCACCGGCACGACCGACCCCACCAGCGAGCGCACCATGGAGTGGCAGAACGCGTCCGCCACGACCCGGGCCTCGACGACACCGTCCGCTCCCCGAGCCCAGGAGAAGTCCAGCAAGGTCCGCACCGTGGTGGCCCCGGCCCGGCGTTTGCAGAAGGCCGCAAAGTCCTTGAGCCCCAGCAGCCCAGCACTCGCCTGGTTCATCACGTCGACGTCGACCGGATCGGGCAGCCACACCGTGTCACGCCGCCGGACCGGGTCGGCCGTCGAGAGCGAGTCGGCGATCCGATACGAGTAGCGCCGCCACACCGCCGCGAAGCGAGCGTCGAAACCGGCGGGTGCGCGGCATACCCGATGAACGAGGATGTCGGAGCCGAGCAGCCCGCGCAGCCGCACCACCGCCGCCTCCTCCGGCGACCGGCGTGAGCGCCCGACGACGGCGAGGTATGCCGCCTCGTCCACGTCGGCGTGCACCACCTGACCACGGGCGTGAACCCCCGCGTCGGTGCGACCGGCAACGGTGAGCCGAACCGGCTCGGGTGCGCGCAGCAGGGTGGTCAGGGCCCTGGACAACTCACCCTCGACGGTCCGCTGCCCAGGCTGGGCGGCCCACCCCGCGAAGTCGGTCCCGTCATAGCCCAGGTCGAGGCGCACTCGCACGCTCATCGGTCACCACGTCCCGAGGCCGGCCGCCGCAGGCAGATCAACGCACACACGCGGACCATCATCGCGTATGCCGTGCGCGGACTAGCGTGGACCTATGCCCACCTGGACCATGGCATTCGGCGATCCGGGGCTGGATCTGCCCACTGGCGGCGGCAAGGCCGTCAACCTCGGGCGGATGACCCGGTCAGGGTTCCCGGTGCCCGACGGATTCGTCGTCACCACCACCGCCTATCGCCACGCGGTGGCCGCGACCGCCGGACTGGCCGACCTCATCGACGCTGCCCTCGCCGAGGGCGACCCCACAGGCCCGGCGACGGCCGAGTCGGCCTCCCGCGCGATCCGGGCCGCGTTCCGAGCCGCGCCTGTCCCGGCGGAGGTAGCCGAGGCGGTGCGCGCGGCATACCTCGCCCTCGATGAGGGGCCGGTGGCGGTGCGGTCCTCCGCGACGGCCGAGGATCTGCCGGACCTGTCCTTCGCCGGTCAGCAGGACACCTACCTCGGGATCGTCGGCGAGGCCGCGGTCCTCGACGCCATTCGAGACTGCTGGTCCAGCCTGTGGACCCCGCGAGCCATCGTCTATCGACGCCGCAACCTGGTCCCCGATGCCGCCGCCGCCCTGGCGGTCGTCATCCAGCGACTCGTCCCCGCCGACGTCTCCGGCGTCCTGTTCACCGCCAACCCGCTCACCGGGCACCGCGGCCAGATGGTTCTCGACGCGACCTTCGGCCTCGGCGAGGCGCTCGTGTCCGGCCAGGTCGAGCCCGACCACGTGGTCGCCGATGCCGCCAGCGGGCGAGTGCTCAGCCGCACCGTCGGCGCCAAGGCGGTCGCCACCGTCGTCTCGCCCACCGGTGGTGTCACCACCGAGACCCGCCAGGCCTCCGGAGAATCCGCCGTCACCGACAGCCAGGTCGCCGCCCTCGTCGCGCTCGGGCGCCGGGTGCAGGCCGAGTATGCCGCTCCCCAAGACATCGAGTGGGCCATCCACGACGGGACGATCCATCTCCTGCAGACCCGGGCGATCACCTCGCTCTACCCCGTCCCGGACGGGGCGCCACCGGACTCGGTGTGGCTGTCCTTCGGTGCCGTCCAAGGCATGCTCGCCCCGATGACTCCCCTCGGTCGCGACGCCATCCGGTGCATCCTCTCCGGAGGTGCGAGCGTCTTCGGGCACACCGTCGACGAGCGGACCAACCCCTATCTCGGGGTGGCGGGCGAGCGGTTGTGGATTCGGCTGGATCGGCTGCTGCGCAACCCCCTCGGCCGACGCGGCGCCCCGGAGTTCCTGCGGTTCGTCGATCCCAGCGCCGCAGCAATCGCCGACACGTTGCTTGGCGAGCACTGGCTGCGCCCCCTGCCCCGAGCGACCTCCCGGCGCGTCGCCGCGCAGACCGCGCGAGACCTGGCCCGGTTCGGTCGAGTGGCAGTGCCGCGGATCGCGCGAGCCCTCGCTCGACCGCTCCCGGCGCGCGACCGCTTCGACGATGACATTGACGACCTGATCGCCACCGCTCGCGAACGCGAGGCCGATGCGGCGGCGCAGGCCGAGCCGGTGGCCCGGCTGGCAGCCCGCGCCCGGGCCCTTCGAGCCGACCTGCGGGGTGCGTTCCCGACTCTGCTGCCCGACGCGGCGCCGCTCGTGGCTCCGGCCGTCGTCATGCTGCGGGTGCTCTCCGAACTCACCGATGCCACGACCGATGGGCACGGGGTGTCGCCCCTGGCCATGGAAGTCACCCGGGCCATCCCCCGCAACCCCACGACCGAGATGGACCTCACGCTGTGGGCGGTGGCCGAGGCGATCCGCGCCGACCCCGAAGCAACCTTCGCCTTCCAAGCGCTCACCCCGACCGAACTCGCCGCTCGGTATGCCGCCCGCCGCCTCCCCGACGGCGCCCAGGCCGCCCTCGATGCCTTCCTCACGGCATACGGGATGCGGGGGGTGGGCGAGATCGACCTCGGGCGCCCGCGCTGGCGTGAGGACCCGACCGACCTCCTGCAGACGCTGACGGTCTACCTCGACCTCCCCGAGGACGCCGCTCCGCCCGCGGTCTTCCGGCGGGGCGAGCAGGCGGCGGCGGTCGCCGTCGAGCGCCTGGCCGCCGTGGCATCCGGTATGCCGCGTGGTCACCT
>Ga0116160_1005184_pt1 | contig 10518 bp, 12 predicted proteins | sample AD_JPNAS2_MetaG_FD_89879 | JGI IMG/M metagenome (GOLD analysis project Ga0116160, IMG submission 89879) | Active sludge microbial communities of municipal wastewater-treating anaerobic digesters from Japan - AD_JPNAS2_MetaG | ecosystem: Engineered > Bioreactor > Anaerobic > Digestate | place... | reverse complement strand
GGCGTGGGATACCAGCGACACCGCGTTATAGGAGTTGTATTCATCGTCGTAGTCTGCAGCGATGGTCACCTGGGACGGGACTGCCACCGTGACCTTCTTGCCCTCCATAGAGAGCTGCGGGTCGAACGTCGATATCTCGATGTGACGACCATCCTTCTTGAGGATGGCAAGCCTGACCGGCTGTCCGGTCCCATATACATCCCGCATGCCTGCAAGGACCCCGCTGATCTCCGTGGCGGACTCCTTCTGCTTCATCTCGTAGACGACCCGCTTCAGGTCAGCGACCCCCTTGGTCACCGCGGTCGTATACTGCAGGAACCCCAGCTGCTTCTGCATGGCAGGGGTCAGGATAGTCTCGGGCTTGATGCCATAGGTCTTGACCTCGGCAGCGAGCTTGGCGTCTGTCTTCAGTACATCAGCGACCCACTGAGCGTGGGTTGCTTCCTTGAGCGTTGCGATAGCACTCATCTCTTCATCTACTCCATCTCGTCAGTCTGTGGCGGGCGCGAGTCTGGGTTGACCGGTTCAACCGACTCCAATTCTGGTCAACGCCAGCAATCCGATTCAGCAATGGGTTTCCCCGACATTCGCGTTTGCGAATCGGACACCTCTCGCATCGCCATTACCTACTACAACACCAAGGTATATATACTTTCGCACGCCATCTAAGCCTGCAGAAAGACTATGCAGCCGATTGACAATTTCACAAAGGCCAATTTGCCCGAAGATTTGTTCTTCGTGCGAAAACCGGAAATATCACAGGGGAGAGTTGTTATTCCCAGTGAAATCGCGTCCCTCATCGCGTGCCGCCGGGGCGACATCATCCTCCTGTCCGCACGGAACCCGATGACCAATGCATCCGTGTCGTTCATGCAGACCATCGCCATGGAAGACAACAAACTCACCATGCCGAAAGCGGCGCGCGACGCAATCGGCGTCGAACCGCTTCCCGGAAGTCCGGGATGGAACTCAGGATACGAGTATCCGGGTATCGAGTTCCACATCCGGGCACTTTATCGGGCACCCAAACAGCACCGAATTGCCGGGCGACCGCGGGGGTCCATCGTGCGAGAACCCAACACTTATGTAGAGGAGTGACCATGTCTCATTACTACCAGCACGAGGGGCGGGTCTACCCCAGCGTCACCACGATTCTCCAGTCATGCCGCGGAGAATCGCCGGGAATCGCAAAATGGCGACAGAATCTCATCCGCCAGGGGCGCGACCCCGCAGCAGAGACCCGGCGATCCCAGGTCGTCGGCACCCTCGCACACTACCGGTGCCTTAACCCCCTCGGCCCAACCACCCTCGAACTCCCGATACAGGAGATCGATGAATGCACCCCCGACATCCTCCGGGATGTCGAACTCTGTGAGGTCATGTTCAATGAGTTACTCCCCGCGCTCAATCTCGGTCACCCCCGTATCCGCGAGACGTTTGTTGCCAACGAAGCAGAAGGTTACGGAGGCAAGTTCGACCTCGTCGCACCATCCGGTGGGAAGCGGACGCTCTTCGACCTCAAGACATCAAAACAGGTCTACGACACCCATCTGCTCCAGATGGGCGGGTATAGCGCTGCGCTCAAGAGCAACGGAATTGTCGTGGACCAGGGGGCGGTCGTCGCCCTCCACTACAAGCCCGAGAACAACCCGACCCTCCGCGGGCACATCCACTGGATCGGCCGCGAAGACCTTGACCGCTACGAGCGCGAGTTCATCGCACTTGCTCGGCAGTATCAACAGGAACACGGAGAAGAAAGACATGCAGCAAATTGCAGCACCTAAGATGAGGCATGGCGGGGTTACCTCCCCCGCCACCTCATGCACGAGGCGGTTAGCCCATGACCACGCCGTGAAGAGCGCAGGAGACGCATATTGCGTGGGTATGGATGCCACAACCCCCTGTTACAACACTCGAGAGAGCGCGGGCGTCGGACTCGTCCGCATTGAGGGTGCGTTATAACGGAGGCGATGCTGTGGACAACAATACTATTGATCGCAAGCATAAAAAAGTTTCCCATAGTACCGCGTGTCCAATTCCAACCGAATTGAGGCTATCTGAGTTCGAAAAGGCACATGCGTGCATCTCCGGGTTCGTCGAAGACCCCGCGACCGGCATATGCTACGTAAAGTGCGTTGCGGGCGGGAAAGAGATCGATATCTCAAAGCGGTATCTTGTAGAGGACCGTGTCACTGTCGATGACATCACCTTCACGAAGAACCCGGATATCGCCCGGAGATGGATTCTTTCCGGGAAGAACATCGGGGTCTACACCGGCATCGCGCCAAAAGAAGTTATCGAAGACAACGCCATCATTCTCGACATCGACCTCCGGGACGTTGCGCCCGACGAAGAGCCAGGGTTCATGGCCCCGCGAGAGGTCATCGACCGCATCGTCGGTCGCACCCTGACGATCGAGACCCGGTCTGGGGGCCTGCAGTGCATCTTCCGCAACGCCATCGGTGCTCGCGGAAGCCCGAAACTTCGATACGTGGACCAGGAGACTGGGCGCCTCAAAGACGCAGGAGATACCCGTATCAAGCACGCATACGCCCTCTTCGCCGGAAGTTACGTCGCACCCGACAAGGTAACGAAGGAGGGCGCAGAAGGCGACCCCCTCAAGCCCGTCAAGAAACCCCTCCCCCACGCGGATGGGCTCTACCGGGCCATCCACATCTGCCCGGTCATCGACCTCACACAGGATCTGTTGGATGAGGTCGGGTTTGTCATCGGGGGCAGGGTAACCCATCCCAAAACCCGTACCGTCACAACAAAAGACTGCTCCGGAGCAGAAGTTTCCCACACCGTCGACTCCGCGAAAGCCTACAGCAGTTACGGTCACCGGCAGTTCAAGTACGAGTTGTCGGAGGCACGGATCCGGGAACTGGCCGCGCTTGCCGACATCGATTACATACGAAACAACGAAGGAAAGACGCTCGAAGCGGTATCCTACACCAACACCAAGTTATTCAACCTCATCAAAGCACGAACCGATTACAAAACCCGTGGCGTCACCAACGACGAGAGCGAGAGCGCCGAAAACATGGCGCTCGCCTACGAGATGCGGAAGCTCGGATTCGAGAGCCCGGACATGGTCGCGATGGCGATCCTCCTCTACCAGCCCCGCGACAAGAACTTCGAGATCCGCAGCAACGGCATCTCGTATCTCGCGGATACTGTAGCCGGGGCATTTGACCGCTACGACTACGAGCAGAACGACGAGTTCACCGAAGACGAACTCCTCGCGGCCGCGAACGCCGGGAGCGCCCCCGCTCATGTCGGGGTGGCATCGGGTAGGGGATACTCACATCTCTATGAAGTCGCAAAGGACGACATGAACGTCCGGTTCGAGACCTGGCATGAGTTCCCACCCCTCTCCCCCGACTCGGCGGACATCACCCTCTGGCGTGGTGACCCTCGGGCCGGGAAGAGCTGGCACGCCTCCCTATACCTCTCCCAGCACCCGAGCGGGAACTACGTCACCCACCGGCACGAGATCCTCGATGGCATATTTTCGCGCCTTGTGGAGATGACGCAGGACACCACCAAGACAATTGTCTGGATGGAAGGGAAGCATCGCTGCTGCCCCCGTAAAGAGGGTACAGGAGAGCGGATGTCGTGCAAAACGTGCCCCCTCCGCCCCACCGGTGACGACGAATCCGGGGGGATCCCCTTCCTCGAGTACCAGCGGGAAGCAAGTCACATCCTCAAGAAGCACAGAGCCATTTGCAAGGCAATTCTCATCGAGGAAGAGGTCGACTACTGCCCCTACTACATCCTGAAGCTCGCGGAGCCGGAAGCGGACTACTGCATCACCGTGGCGCCGTTCATCTCCCCGGTCAACAACCCGGATACCTACAGCATCACGCCCAGAGAGTATCTGGTCATTGACGAAGAGCCGACCATCGACATCTTCTATCCCGGCTACCCGGCCCTCTACGAGTATCATCAGTATGGGTTCGCAGAAAAGTGGGACGCCAACCATCTCGTCCGCAACGACATCGTCGGACAGTTCTCGGATGTCATCAAGGTCATCAAAGACAAGAACCCCCAGCGCGTAACCGGTCTCAACAAAGTCATCCGCGAGATATGCGAGAGTGTCGTCTATCTCAACACAGAACTCATGGCGTTCTCGAAACTGCAGAACAAAGATGCGAAAGAGCGCGATGCGTTCGTCCGGCGGGTGCGCCCGAAGCTTACAACCTACGCCGATAGGTCGCTCCCCTTCAAGCAACAGGTCATGGTCACATTCATGGAACATCTCCAGGACCTCCCCTACCCGACCACCGGCGACCCCCTGCAGTATCTCCAGCCGTTCCTCTTCCCGGCGAGGAACCTCCTCGTCTGGCAGCAGGGATCCCACCCCAACAGCCCCAAGCAGGTCCTCTACCTGATGAGCGACCACACCCCGATGTTTGAACCAGACTTCACAAAGTTGCTCATCGTCGGGGCTACCGAAGCGGAGGTGTTCGTGGACCAGATTCGCCGGAACCGGACGGTATGCCGCGTAGACCTCGAACTCTTCCCATTTGCCGAAAATTATCTGCTGCTGGTTGCGGTCGCAGACAAGCCCGCACAGCAGGATGCCATTGTTTCGCAGATGATGGCGAGGATCCTAGAGCGCAACAAACAGGCCCTGAAAACCGGAAAGCCGGTCGTTCCGTTCGTTGCGGTCACGGCCACCAAAGAGAAGCAACAGGCCCTGTTGAGCACCATGGCACCCCACGGGAAGATCCTCGGCCTGGGGGAGCACGACACCCGTGCAGACGTGGTCCGGTATTACGGACAGGGGTATCCCGTATCATTTTATAACAACGGGACCATCGCCCGGGGGGTGGATCTTCCCGAGTACGACATCCTATTTTTCATGGATGGCGGGTTCGCGACCCCCCGGTTCACTGCACTTGAGGCTGCTGCGGCCGCCGTGTCTGACGATCAAGGTATAAAAAGGTACCGAAATTTAAGGGTCTCCAAGGTAGCTGATGAGTGTACAAATTCTGCTTATAGAACGGCACCTTTATATACCAGAAAGTCAGATTCGGCAAAAATCATCATAATCTCGAGTCACAACCTCAAAAACGTCTATGAAGGTATATATAAAGATTCCCTGCTGATTCCCGTGGAAAAGGACACAATCGACAAATACGTCAATTATGTCACAGAAATTGTGTCTAAAATCCAAATTATCGACGATTTCAAGAATTCACAACAAAAAACGGAACCGATTTGCAATATAACAATTGACGGAAGTACAGGCGGCGAACGGACACACAGGGGTGCCCAGAATGATGAACGGAGGCAAACTTTCGATGTGCCATTTTACACGCAAGATACTATATATTATGATGGCGTGCAAAATGACGCATCAATTTACGTCGTTATCTCTGGCGTTACAAAGCATGTGATGCGCGAATTGGCCCAGAAAGCAACGATGGAACTTTGTTTGTCGCGTCGTGATCGGAAGACCCAGAAGACGTATGACATCGTCCGTAGTGCTACTATCCATTGTCTCGGCGTCGGGGCACCAAAGAAGTCATTCGATGTCCTGGTGAACCTAGTGTATGAATACAAATCTGTGAGGGATCGCCGCGTCTCGAAACCAGTTGTCGAGCGTATGATCGAAGAGATGATAGCAGAGGGTGTGTTGATGTGCGACGATGTGCCAGATTATAGAACCATCTCCTGTGATTCCGATTGCGTCAACATTCGTAGGATTGTGTATTCGTCTCCAATTTACAAACGGAGTGACTTGTGATGTCGATATGCCAAACCGATACATTTAATATTTTGAAATTACATTTAAAATTGTATGATGAGTGAACTGGAGTTTAATCGCATGCGCGATTTTTATAATGCCACGCCTGGGTTTTTTGCGCACATGAAGTTGCATCGCGAGTGGTATGAGACCGTGATCGTGACTCACCTGGCCATATCGGTGCTGAAAAATATGCCTCCGGGCACGCGAATATCAATCGATTCTCTCATAGATGTCGTGGTTGAAAATTTTAGAACCAAGAGTAGAAATAAGAAAATGAGGTTCCCGAAATATCGTGCGAGAGATATAATTGTCGGCATTGTCACAGAGGGCATTTTGAGCGCAGACGTTGGCCCAAGCAAGCAACGGGGAGCGAATCCTGAAAAGAACAGGGTGTGGATTTCACTGAACCATGAACATCCGCTGGTCGAACAATGGAAGCCGAGGGATTTTAATGCCGAGGCAAACTTTATAGAAAATCCAACGCTGCGCAAGCGGACGCTTGCAGAACTCGGTTGCCCGGCGCATTTGATAGAGTCTTGAAAGTGAACGTTTCGAGGTGGTGTCTCGAGAACTTGGCTACGCCCGAATTGTCTGACACCCATACCTTTCTTTTCATGTGCCCGTTGAGCATACGGGACGCTCTCCGAACCCTTTAAATACTTTCGTGCCCTATTACATCTTGCCGGGCAAATTCGGATAATGCTCAATGGCAGGAGACGTATAGAACGTGAATAAAGCGTTAGAACGTGATACTGAAATTCGGCGGCGCATATCCCGTCATCTCAAGCGCATGCTGCGGCTCCGCAGACCCGGGGGGCGCTCGTCGGTTGACTCAGCGGTAAAGTGGATAATGCGTGACGCCGTTGTCCGCGACCAGAATCTCACCCCCGACCGGCTACGGGCGCTCGTCGTCGCGCAGGCCGGGTTTGATGGGTATCATCTGGTTGTGGCGTGTGACCGCAGATGGAGACATCTCGACGGAGTCGATGAGAAGAGCTGGATTACCGACCCCGATGGTGTTTCCCATCGGCCCGATGCACAGACGGAGGAGCCTCCAGAGGATCTTCTCCGGGAGCGTGCTGCAATGGCAATACGCGCTGTAATGCAGTGCGCTCCGCCGGGATACGGGGTATCGGCATCAGGGATTGTGGGGAAGATCCTGCGCGACGACGCCCTCGCGCACGCATATCTGTCTCTCCCGAGCACAGCCACTGTCCAGCGCGTTGTGCTGGACGTTGCGAAGTCCATTGGATTTTCGGCGGTTGAGCGCAGCGGGGAGATGTTTCTGCTTGGGGCGGGTGAGTAGACCATGCCGCTCGCAGCGCTGGTAAACGGCGAGGAACGGATTGCCCCATTGCTCTCGGATGTGGAGTGGCAGGTGCTCAAGGACTTTGCCGCGGCGGGGTCCCTCAAGGTGGCAACAACCTGTTGTCACGCACCCGCGGAACCCATCTCGGTGAAGGGAGGATATCGCTACTTCAAGGCTCCTGAATGCACCCACTTCAGGGACACCACCGACACGCTTGCCGTCGAGACGGCGCTCCTCAAAGGCATCGTGAGTTCGGGGTGGTCGGTGCGGTGCAATGTCATCGGAGGTGGCTCCCAGGCGTGGACTGCAGACATTCTGGCGACATCTCCCGATGGGGAGTGCCGGGTTGCGTTCATCGTAGAGCCCGCTGAACCAAAGGTGTCCGCGCTAGGAGAGTATGTGATCCGGTCGTCTCGGATGGCCGAATCCGGCATCGCGGCGATTTTTATATTCCCGTCGATTCCCAATGATGGGATGTGGAAGTTTGTGCATGAGGGCAAACTCATCACCGTTGTGAAATATGTGCCTGGGCAGGCGATGGTCGCCGGGCTTGATGCCGCGCTCTTTGCGACGGTTGCTCTCAAAAAAAAGCCTGTGGTTCGCATTGGGAAGATCCGGTCGTTTCACATCCGGTCGTGGGCGCGGCCCGGCCGGACGGATGGGACGGAGACCTATGTCTATGCCCGTGGGACGGAATATGAGAGCCCGCTTGGCCCAAATGACTTCGTGGTCGGGTTCTCCGTGTCGTATATGGGAGAAGAACTCGAGTCATTCGAGTGGGGCTGGGGCGCAAATTCCGATGTCATGGAAGTGCTGACGGCGAGAAACGAGCCCGTGGGCGAACTGCTGCTGCTATCTGCGGAGATATGTGCCCTGAGCAACGTCATTGGGCACTTCGCTGGGGCGAGGGGTCGGTTCCACCAGGCACGAAGTATTGCGAGCGGGATTGTCATCGAGACGAGCGGGAACCCACGGATGAACTCGGTTCTGGATGACCTTCTCAGGGGCGGGTTCAAGGAGAAATATTACTCGGTATATCCCCGGTTTGTCTATCTGATGAAGAAAGACCTTCTGGAAATGAAGAGATCACATGGATATGTGATTGCGCGAACCCATTGAGATGGTGTATGAGGTGTTGTGATGTTCAGTAAATTGGTAAACTCGGAGTGGATTCTCTACTCAAATTGTGAGCGGATTGATTACATCGAGGTGCGGCAAACGTATTCCCTGCATATCCCCTGGGTAGTTATCGTGTGCTTCGCGTCTGGTGTCGAGAAGGAAGTATTCTCCGGCGACCGGGATGAGTGCGAGGAGTTTGCAAATTCGTTGCTTGGCAACAGCCTGGGGATGCAGTGGCGCCCGAAGGGAGACTCGGCGCCGAACGCGACGCTAGGGCTCTGAGGTGTGGACATGGAAATTGGGTATTTCAACTCTCTTTCACGGAACAAGAGCGAGGTTCGCGGGTTCATCTACGGAGAGCCAGCGTTTGTCTATGTCGACGAGGCGCTGGTTGTGCTTGGCGAGGCGATGTCGGACGAGGTCGCGGATGGTTATATCCCGTATTCCGCGAGCCTGTATCATCTTCTCGAAGCCGATAAGATCGGCGATGTGTCCTATGACGCTGATCTTGATGAGGTTGTCATCCGTTTTCGAGACAGCGACTGCGGGTGCGACCTCCCGTATGTTGTTGCTGCGAACGACCTGCACGACCTCATTCTGCATGGTGCGGGGAGAGCGTCAATTCGGGAGGTCCTGTGACCATGGCGGGCGACGTATCGGAGACCCTGCTTTCCATTCGGACGGAGGGGATCTCCGCGAGGGGCCGAGCAGAACTCATCAAGTTCTACTCAGGTAGGCGCGTGACGCCGCTTCAGGCGGTCAAGGCAAAGTGCTACGACTGTATGGGCTACTACGTTGATGGTAAGCGTGACTGTGGTCAGGTCGACTGCCCGCTCTATCGGTTCATGCCGTACAATCCTGGCGCCGCCGATGACCTAGATGCCGACCCCAATGAGCAGGGTGTCGAAACCGATGAGCAGGGTGTCGAAACCGATGCTGGCGATGGCGAAAATCGATAGTGCCAGCATGAGATGTGTCCGTAGATGAGTAGATAATAGGTTGAAGGTGTAATGATGTCTGGCGATAGCGAAATTGTGGTGTTTTACCTCCCGGTATGCCCCAACTGCGATCGGGTCAAGGCTGCGCTGCAGGAGGCCGGGATTTCGTATGGGGAGATGGAAGGGCAAGCCCACCCCTTTAGGGGTGGGTAGTTGACACCTGCCGATGATCGGTAGTGTATGGCCGGGGTATAAAAAGGTTACTTGGACGGGCGCCGCTTCAGATATGCGAACGCCCCGATGCCCGCCGCCGCGGCAAGCCCGATCAGGATTGGGTCGAGATGCGCCGTTGGCGGGGGCTCCTCCGTTTCTGGCGGGGGCACCTCCGGTTCGATGGCAGTGACAGTGGCCGTCGCAACGCTCTGTTCGTTGTTGATGTTGCGAGCGGTGAGCGTCACTACATATTCACCGGGCGTGCGATAGGTGTGGGACGGGTTACTGTCAGTCGACGTTGCCCCGTTTCCAAAGTCCCATTCGTAAATCTCGGTGTTCTCGCTGAGATTTGAGAATGAGACTGCGAGTGGAATCGGCCCTTTGGATGGGTGCGCCTCGAATGCCGCGACCGGGGCCGGAGTCACGTCGATGGTTACGGATGCGATGTCACTTCCGCCCTGGTTTGAGACTTCGAGGGTGACGACGTAGGTTCCGGCTTCTGCATAGGTGTGTGGTGGCGGGTTCTGATCGGTAGACCCGGTTCCATCGCCGAAGCTCCAGACCCAGGCTTTTGGGTCGTTGGTGCTGCCATCGGTGAATGTCACGACGAGCGGGGCGGACCCCCCTCTCCAGCGAGCGCTGAATTTTGCCGTTGGTTTGGGGTAGCCGCATGCGGGGGAATCTTCCTCAATCACATCCCAGGTGCCAGCATTGCACTGGATCTTGTCATACCCCGAGCATGCTGTGCCGCCATGGGGTTTGTCGGGGTGGGTGCAACTCTGGTAATTGAGGACGAAGTGTTTGACTGCATACCCGTGGTCAAATTCAGAGGTTCCGTCCCATTGTAGTGTGACCCCCTCGGTCGCGGGCGCATATTTGTCTTTGGATATGTCAATCGCGAACGGGGTTCTGCCGCTGAACTCCATGCTTGGCATGTAGATGCACGGAGTGACCCCGTTGTAGATCGGATGCCCCGCTCGCTGGGGGTTGATCTTCACGTTGGCAAACGAAGGTTCCGACGTGACCTTAATCCACGGGGTGTGCTTCAGGTAATGGGTCACTGTATAGACCTTTTCCCAATCCCACGACCACGGTGGGTCAGGGTCGCCGGGCCACTCGAATACTTGCCACCTCCGCCGCCACACGTTCACATAGAGCGCGTTGCCATTGACGTTCGGCTC
>Ga0116160_1005167_pt1 | contig 10545 bp, 6 predicted proteins | sample AD_JPNAS2_MetaG_FD_89879 | JGI IMG/M metagenome (GOLD analysis project Ga0116160, IMG submission 89879) | Active sludge microbial communities of municipal wastewater-treating anaerobic digesters from Japan - AD_JPNAS2_MetaG | ecosystem: Engineered > Bioreactor > Anaerobic > Digestate | place... | reverse complement strand
GAGTTTTTTGATGAATCGACGGCATCGACGATAAAATACCCCAGTCGTTCAAATTGAAAGTGCTGTCCCGCTTCGACGATGCGGAGGCTCGGTTCGATCATACAGGTCGTTACGACTTCCAGGGAATTCGGGTTCAGGAAAGTTTTATATTCTGCGTCTTCCGCCAGGGGATCGGGCACACAAAAGAGGCGGTCATACAGCCTGACTTCGCGGGGAACCGCATGGGCCGCCGAAACCCAGTGGATGGTTGCATCGACCTTGCGGCCGTCCGGGGCAAAACCGCTTCTTGTTTCGGGATCATAGGTGCAATGAACCGTTTCCACGGCGCCGGTTGCCGGATTTTTCTCGATGCCGACGCATTTGATGAAATAGCCGTAACGCAGGCGTACTTCCTTACCTTCACTAAGCCTGAAAAACTTTTTGGGCGGAATTTCCATGAAATCATCCTGTTCGATGTACAGGACCCGGCCAAAGGGCACTTTCCGCGAACCCATGTCCAGGTTTTTGGGATGGAAGGGGCAGTCGAATTCCTCCGTCCGGTCCGCGGGATAGTTATCGATTTCCACACGCAGAGGGCGCATAACGGCCATGACGCGCGGCGCTTTTTCGTTTAAATCTTCCCGGACGCAGTTTTCCAGGAGCGCCACATCGATCATGCTGTTGTTTTTTGCCACACCGATCCGCTCGCAGAAATCGCGAATGGCGGCCGGTGTAAATCCGCGTCTGCGCATCCCCGAAAGGGTCGGCATTCTTGGATCATCCCATCCGGATACCAGGCCCTGTTCGACGAGTTCAATCAGTTTCCTTTTACTTAAGACCGTATAGGTCAAATTCAAGCGTGCAAATTCGATCTGCCTGGGGCGGTCGCCTTCTACTAACTGTTCCAGGAACCAGTCGTAAAGGGGCCGGTTGTTCTCGAATTCGAGGGTGCAGATGGAATGGGTGATCTTTTCAATATAATCGGAAAGACAATGGGCAAAGTCGTACATGGGATAAATGCACCATTTGTCGCCCGTTCTGTAATGCCCTTCCTTTTTGATTCGATACATGACGGGATCGCGCATGGTGATATTTTTCGAAGCCATATCAATTTTGGCGCGCAGTACATGCGTTCCTTCCTCGAATTCCCCGTCCCTCATCTTTTTGAACAGGGTCAGGTTTTCTTCGACGGAGCGAGTTCTATAGGGACTTTCTTTACCCTGATGCGTCAGTGAACCACGATATTGTCGCATCTCTTCCGCCGTTAAATCACAGACATATGCCTTTCCGGCCTTGATCATCCGCACGGCATATTCATAGATCTGTTCATAATAATCGGAAGCAAAATAAAGACGATCCTCCCAGTCAAATCCCAACCATCTGACATCCTTAATGATCGATTCGACATATTCCATGTCCTCACCGGATGGATCGGTGTCATCCATGCGCAGGTTGCAGGTTCCCCCATATTGCCGAGCTATGCCGAAATTCAGGCAGACGGATTTGGCGTGGCCAATGTGTGGATAGCCGTTGGGTTCGGGTGGAAATCGTGTCGCAATACGTCCCTTATTCTTTCCGTCCGCCAAATCCTTATCGATTATCTCTCTGATGAAATCAGAAGGGGAGGGGGGGTGATTCTGCTCCATAATGGTTTTCCTTTCTTCGTTCCGGACGATCAGGCCTAGCCTGTCGGACTGTCTACATCAACATGACTGATTTGACAATCGGTTAATGATTCAATTAACTACAAAATATATGATATAATACTTGAAGATGTCTCATTATGCCACGATAATTACAAGCTATATTGTCCATTCCTCTTTGTAGAGTCTTTTTTTGCCAGCTTGTTGACATTTTCACGTTTGTTGTTATTTATTAAAAAGACTATTTTATTATATAACCTGAATCAGGACCGGGATAACTTAAAAATAAATTAAGGAGTACGAATGGCGGAAGATTATTATAACATTTTAGGTATCGGCAAAGCTGCCACGGCTGAGGAAATCAAAAAAGCCTATCGAAAGCTTGCCTTGAAACTCCATCCGGACAAGAACCCCGGCAATAAAGAAGCGGAAGAAAAATTCAAGAAAATCAATGAAGCGTACGCCGTATTGAGCGATACGACCAAAAGAAAAGAATACGATCAATTTGGCTCTACCGATTCATTCAAGCAGCGATTCTCCCAGGAAGATATTTTCAGAGATTTTGATCTTAATGAAATTTTAAGGGATTTGGGATTTGGTTTCGGCGGGGCGGGCCAAAGAAGACAGGCCTATTCACAACCCCAGGGAGATCCTTTCAGCTCGTTTTTCGGAGCCGGTCAACGTAGCTACAATCGCATGCCGCAAAAGGGAGAAGATCTGTACTACAATATCTCCATCACACTTGAGGAATCCGTTTTCGGCGTGGAAAAAAAGATAGCCCTTCAGAAACAGGAACGTCTAGAGGAAGTGAATGTAAAAATTCCGAAGGGCATCAATTCCGGAAAGAAGCTCAGGCTGATGGGCAAAGGGACACCCGGGCTCAGTGGCGGTCCTGCCGGAGATTTGTACCTGGAAATTTCAATCCTGCCTCATCCCATCTTCGCCCGAGACGGCAACGACATTTACATCGAAAAGTCCATCAACTTTACCCAGGCAGTGCTGGGAACCGCCGTCGATATTCCAACTGTTGATGGTTCGCTCAAGAGAATAAAAGTGCCGGCGGGTACGCAAGGAAATACGAAAATTCGCTTAAAGGGTTTCGGCGTGCCCGCCACAAAAAATTCACCTGCGGGCGATCAATACGTTAAAATCAGTATTAACGTTCCCAAGAAACTAAATGATCAACAGATAAAACTTATAAAAGAATTGGCTGAGACTGGATTGTAATTCATTGTGTCCCATAAGATATATTATGTTAACTAATAAGTTCAAAATCGCCCAAAAGGCCTATCGTCTCATCGACAATAATGATTACGCCGCGTACTCCTTCAACGGCCATTCCCCAGTCCAGTGCTTTTTGAATGTCCTTTTTGTTTTCAACCCGATTGCAAATCGCCGTTGCCGCAGCATCTGCCAGTACAGCCGAATCCGATAAAACGCAAACCGCGTCCGCTCTGCCAAAACTTAACGAATGACCAATCGTTCCTGAGGATGTGCAGATACCGGCAGGCATTTGACTCGAGCATAGTTTCAGAATAATTTTCTCGCTCAGAGGCGATGATCCGGCATAGATAGAAATGTGGGCATCGTGATCTGTTTTAATATAATTGTCCCCCCCGTTCTCAACGATCACATTATTACTATACTCAAGGAGTTGAGAACCGACATACTGTGAAATGGCGCCTGCAATCGAGGCCATCGGCCCAACTCCGACCTTTCGTGTTTCCGTAACCATATCTTTAACGATGGCGGGGGCAAGAATATCGCAGGCTATCGGCACCAGAGAAGTTAGAAAGTCAGGATTTTCTATTATGTAGTTCTCCAGATAATTCCTGTATTTAAGAACTATATCTAATGTAAGACCGTATATATTTGTATCCGTACAGACCAATAAATCAGTTTCGCGAACCTTTACCTCATAACATTTTAGATGACCTGTCGAGATTTTATTGCGATATGTCCTAACTTCATCCATTAATTGATATATTTAACATATACATCTGTATTCATACGGTTAATATTAGTTTGCAATTCTTGGCAAATCCTATATTTTCCGCCAAGAAAAATGACCGTATCCGTTTCATGATTCAACAAATGAAGAAAGGCCTCATGGGAACCAGGATAAGCAAAGAGTATATCTTTCAACATATTTATGTCTCGACTGTTATGAGATTCCTGTCGAAGATAAATATGTATCGTGCTGTCTTTTGTGTAACCTCTTAAAAAGTCATCCAGATTAAAAATTTCGTTTGCAATCACCTTGATTTCTTCATCTTGGAAATCGGCGTATCCCTTTATGATTAAAGGTTTATCACTATGTACAAGGCTGTATGATTTCATATAGGAATCAGAAAAACAGATCGCGGTAAATGTGCCCTTCATGTCTTCCATCTGAACATAGGCCATGGTGTCTTTTTTCTTTGTTTTCATTTCCTTGATATTGACGACAATGCCGGAAATCAGGAGATCCCTTTTATCCTTGATTGTGCCCAGATCCGAAGAAAAGGAAATATGACTGCTGTGATTTGTCAAGTCTGCGAGGTATTTAGCCAGAGGATGTCCTGTAACGTAAAAACCCAACGTTTCCTTCTCATAGGCAAGAAGAACTTGCTGATCCTCTTCACCATTTAAACTTTTTGGGGAATCGCGGACCGTATCAATATCATCATTAACTGCTTCCCCACCCAGATCGGGAATCAGTGCCCCGCCTATAAAATCAAACAAACTGGCCTGACCGTTGGATATGTCTTTGTTTCTTTTTTGCGATTCACCCAAAATATCTTCGTAAATCGACAAGAGCTGAATGCGGTTTCCCTCAATCGAATCAAAACTGCCGCATTTTATGAGACTTTCAATGACGCGTTTGTTGACCTTTCTTGTATCAATCCGGCAGCAAAAATCCTTGAATGATTTAAATTCTCCCTGTGCATTCCGGGCTTCGATAATCGATTCGATAGCCCCCTCCCCCACATTCTTGACCGCAGCCAGACCAAAGCGAATATTTTTATCCTTGGCCCGGAATATCTTCCTTGACTGATTCACATCTGGCGGGAGAACACTGATGCCCATTTCTTTACAATCGTTTATGTATTTAATGATTTTATCCCGGTTGTCTTTTTCACTGGTCAGCAGGGCGGCCATGAAATAGGCGGGGTAATGCGCTTTCAAGTATGCGGTTTGATAGGACAGCATGGCGTAGGCCGTGCTGTGAGATTTATTAAAACCATATGCGGCAAAGGTTTCCATCTTTTCCCAGATCTTTTTCGCCTTGGCCTCGGGAATATTCTTCTGGACAGCCCCGGCCAGGAATCTAGGTTTCTCTTTTTCCATATCAGCGATTCGTTTCTTGCCCATCACCTTGCGCAGCGTGTCCGCTTCCGACATGGTATAGCCGCCGACATTTACGGCAATCTGCATGACCTGTTCCTGATACAGGATGACGCCGTAGGTCTCCTTGAGAATGTCTTTTAACTGAGGTATTTCGTACGAAATCTTGGTTTTGCCTTGTTTCCGGGAGATAAAATCGGGAACCATGCTCATGGGTCCCGGACGATATAAGGCTATTAAGGCAATGACGTCCTCAATGCAATCCGGTTTGATGCTCACCAGGATGTCCTTCATGCCCGAACTTTCCAGTTGGAAGATACCGTCGGTATCGCCTTTTCCCAATAAATGGTAGGTCAATGGATCGTCCAGAGACAGGGAATTGACATCAAGAACGGTCTGAAAATCCTCCTTGATCGCCTGGATCACATTATTGATGACAGTTAGAGTTTTTAAGCCCAGAAAATCGAATTTAGTTAAGCCAACCGCTTGCAGGTCATTCATCGAAAACTGGGTAACGATATCTTCATTGTCCTTGGGATTCTTATAGAGAGGGACCCTTTCCACCAAAGGCACGTCGGAAACGACCACACCCGCTGCGTGTGTCGACGCATGGCGGTTCAAACCTTCCAGAGCCTTGGCCAAATCAATTAACCGCCTGATCTCCGGAGATTTATTTATCGCCTCCGCCAAGCGCGGCTCCGACTTCAAAGCACCCTCCAGCGTCATGTTTAAGACTTCGGGAATGAGTTTCGCGATGCGGTCGACTTCTCCATAAGGCATGCCGATGACTCTGCCGACATCGCGGATGACGGCCCTGGCCTGCATTTTTCCGAAGGTGATGATCTGAGCGACTTTATCGGAACCATATTTATTTTTAACGTAACGGATAATATCGTCTCGGCCTTCGGGACAGAAATCGATATCGATATCGGGCATGCTGATGCGGTCCGGATTCAGAAAACGCTCAAAAAACAAACAGTACTTGATGGGATCAATATTTGTAATCTCTAGGGCATAAGCGACAAGACTGCCGGCGGCAGACCCCCGCCCCGGCCCGACCGGGATGTCATGTTCTTTGGCATAGCGGACAAAGTCCGAGACGATCAGGAAATACCCCGCAAACCCCATGTTTTTGATGATGTTTAATTCATGATAGAGTCTTTCCTGATACTGCGAGCGCAATGCATCATGTTCCGATTCGTCCTTTGCCTGCATCAAAATGAGCGGAAACAAATTGACCAGACCCCTTTCAGCCTCTTTGGTCAGCCGTTCGTCGAGAGTCTCATCCGAATCTTTGATTTCGAAGTTGGGCAAAAAAAATTTTCCAAGTTCCAGTGTAACGTTACAACGTTCCGCAATTATGCCAGTATTATCAATGGCATCCGGTAATTTATCGAAAATTTGCGCCATTTCTTCAGGGGATTTCAGATACAACTGGTTCGTACTGAATTTCATACGGTCACTGTCAGTGATCGTTTTACCGGTCTGAATACACAGGAGAATTTCGTGCGCTTCCGCATTTTCTTTCGTCAGATAATGACAATCGTTGGTGGCGACAAGGTTAATATTTAGTTTTCTGCCGATTTCAATCAGTTGGCGGTTGACAACTTCCTGCTCCGCCAAACCGTTTTCCATGATTTCGATATAGAAATTCTCCGGTCCGAAGATGTTCCGGTATTGCTTCGCCGCATCTTCCGCCTCCTGTCTTCGTCCCTTAAGGAGTTTACTCGAGATTTCACCATGTAAACAAGCGCTCAGGCCGATCAAACCTTCATGGTTTTGACGCAGAACTTCCTTGTCAATACGGGGACGATAATAGAATCCCTCTAAATATCCGATACTGGTTAGTTTGATGAGGTTCTGATAACCCGTTAGATTCGTGGCCAGCACAACCAAATGGTTGGCATTGTCTCCGCTGTAACCGGCTGTTTTTTCATGTCTACTTTGGGGGGCAACGTAGAGTTCGCAACCGATGATGGGTTTGATACCGCTTTTCTGAGCCTGCTGATAAAAATCGATTGCACCGTGCATGTTACCGTGGTCCGTAATCGCGATGGCCGACATGCCGTATTCTTTGGCTTTCGCAAACAAATCGCTGATGCGGATGGCACCGTCTAAAAGACTGTACTGGGTATGGACATGCAGGTGAACAAAATTATTCGCGGACATTATTATATCTCGAGAATACCGGATCGATTAGACTACTCAGTTAATCCATCCAATAATTCGGAGCCTCTTTCGTGATGATGACATCGTGCACGTGACTTTCCCGCAACCCGGCGGAGGTGATGCGGACGAATTTTCCCTTGCTTCTTAAATCTTGGATCAGTTTACATCCGACATAGCCCATGCCGGCTTTCAACCCTCCGATAAGCTGAAAAATACTGGCGGATAATGAACCGCGAAAAGGTACCCTCCCCTCAATTCCTTCGGGTACCAATTTGATTGTACTTTCAATATCATCCTGATAATACCGGTCCTGGCTTCCCAGCTTCATCGCCTCAAGAGAACCCATGCCTCGGTACACCTTATAGCTGCGGCCCTGGTACAGGATTGTTTCACCCGGACTTTCCTCCGTCCCGGCGAAAAGGCTCCCGATCATGACGGCGTGAGCGCCTGCGGCCAATGCCTTAACGATGTCTCCCGAATATTTGATTCCGCCGTCGGCAATAAGAGGAATTTCATGTTGACGAGCTATTTTGCAGGCATCCGTTATAGCCGTGATTTGCGGGACACCAACTCCGGCAATGATTCTTGTCGTGCAGATGGATCCGGGACCGACCCCCACTTTGATGGCGTCGACTCCCGCTTCGATCAGAGCCTTTGCCCCTACGGATGTCGCGATGTTACCGGCGATCAATTCGCATTGGGGAAAATTTTTCTTCGTGTCCCGGATGGCGTCCAAGACCGCTGAAGAGTGACCGTGGGACGTATCGATCACAATTACATCCGCACCGGCTGCCAGCAAAGCGGATACTCTCTCCTCACGGTCAAGAATACCCACCGCGGCGCCGACCCGCAATCGACCGAGGGTATCTTTGCAGGCCAAGGGGAATTTTTTTATTTTTTCAATATCTTTAATGGTAATGAGGCCCTTGAGATTAAAATCATCATCCACTACCAGGAGCTTTTCGATCCGGTGCTGATGTAAGAGACGCTTGGATTCTTCCAGGGAAATGTTCGTTGAAACCGTCACCAGATTTTCCTTTGTCATCACATTGGATACGGGCTGTTCCAGGTTTGTTTCAAAACGAAGATCTCTGTTTGTTAAAATCCCTACCAAGCGCTTTTTTTTGACAACGGGTACACCGGAAATCCGATAACGGTTCATCAGGTCCAGGGCTTCACTGACCTTCTGGTCCGGTTCAATGGTAATGGGAGAGATGATCATGCCGCTCTCGGATTTTTTGACTTTATCGACTTCCAGCACTTGCCGGTCGATACTCATGTTCCGATGAATAATGCCGATACCGCCCTCCTGGGCCAGACATATTGCGGTCCGTGATTCCGTAACGGTATCCATGGCGGCACTGACAATGGGTATATTCAGGGCGATTTTTTTGGTCAGAAATGTCGATGTATCCACGTCTTTGGGCAATATCGAGGATTCACCGGGTAGCAGAAGCACATCGTCAAATGTTAACGCCTCTCTGATCTTTTCTTCCAACGTTCCTAACCTCCATATGGATTGATTAATTGTCGTTCTCTTCGATAAAGAATTGATCACCCTTGATTTTCAGAAAATATTTCCCTAAGTGATCGTCATACTCAACATCATTGATGATTTGATAGTAGCTTTTCCTGGAAAAACGCGCTTTAAATGAATTTTGCTTGATCCGGCAATATAAAACATTTTCCTTGGATATGGATAAACTGTCAAGCTGTAACTCCTCCGACGACCCGTCGGAAAGAAGAATACGGATCGCCTCTTGCTGACCGTTATCCGCATGAACACGTTCAGCGGATTTTACGACGAAGGCTGTGTCTTCGACATCGATTTTGCAGCGATCATATTCGGACATCTCGATATAATATTCTCCCGTCGCCGTATTTTTCATGTGCGCATAAAGATACTGAACAATATCGACACGGTACATTTCTGCCCCACGGTAATACCAAATACCGTCTTTATCAATCCGGATATCGCAAAGGTCCCTAATCTCTTTTATGCTTTCCACGTGTCTGATCCGGTTTTACGCTCGACTGCTGATGGAGATCGTCACCGGCCCATCGTTAATCAGGTGAATCTTCATCATGGCTTGAAATTCCCCGCATGATATCTTTCCGTAAGTCTTTCGTCCCCGATCCAGAAAATACCCGTACAGTTTTTTTGCCTGTTCCGGTTCCGCGGCTCCGGTAAAAGAAGGACGCCTGCCTTTTCTACAGTCAGCAAGCAACGTGAATTGAGACACGACGAGGAGTTCTCCGGCTACGTCCATCACGGAAAAATTCATTTTCCCCTGCAAATCTTCGAATACCCGGAGATTAAGGACCTTCTCCAAGAGATAATCGGCATCCTTTTCGCAGTCTCCCCGGGCTATCCCCAAAAAAACCAGCAATCCCCTTTGTATACGACTTTTCAATTTTCCATCAATATGGACATGGGCTTCATCCACACGTTGTATCAATGCGATCATGGTCTTATGCTTTTTACCCGGACGTCAGTATTTATCGATCTATCATCGTTCCAGTTTCTCGGAATGGAAAAACGCCGTTAAGCTATATCATAATATTGCCTTGATGGCATCCTCTCATTTCATGTCGCCTATACTTTTTCCCCTCTTCCTCTGTAAATAAAGAAGGGCTTGAATCGCCATGGTGAAAGTGTTAAGGAAACACAACTTATCAAAACGGCAAAGGAGAGTATCGATGAAAAATCATTTCAAGGTCTTTTTGATCCTGATGCTTTTTTCTCTTTTGATTCAGCCTGCCTGTCCCTTGGCCAAGGATAAATACGTGATCGCCGTCCTGCCCTTTTCCACACACAGCGCTGAAGATATCGATTATATGCGTTATGGCGTCTGGGATATGCTGTCTTCCAGAATATCCTACCAAGATAAAATCCAGGTCGTGGAAAAAGATGCGATTTCCGGAATCATTAAAGACAATAAAGACCTTGCTTCCGTCAATATTTATGACATCGGTGCCAAATTGAAAGCCGATTACGTCGTCTCGGGCAGTTTGACTAAAATCGGCAGTGTTCTCAGTGTGGACGGCAAACTTTTCGACATGAAATCGACAGGTAAACCCGCACTATCGCTTTTTTATCAATGCCAGAGTCTGGATGAAATGATCCCAAAAATCAACGAATTCGCTCAGAAGATAAATTACCATGTGCTGGGTTCTGAACCGGACACCTCTCTCCAGTCTTCGCCGCCTGGGCCTGTCACCTCAGGCTCTGTCGCTGTGCCGGGTAACAGCAATCGCGAAATGCAGATCATCAAGACCATGAGAACTTCGCCTCAAAGCACTCTGACCTCGGCCATCAATACAGAGTTTATTAACGCTCCCCAACCGCTTGATCGCCAGGGTTTCTGGATGAGTCAGAAAATACCCACGCAATTCAAAGGGATGGATATCGGAGATGTAAACAATG
>Ga0116160_1005160_pt1 | contig 10557 bp, 13 predicted proteins | sample AD_JPNAS2_MetaG_FD_89879 | JGI IMG/M metagenome (GOLD analysis project Ga0116160, IMG submission 89879) | Active sludge microbial communities of municipal wastewater-treating anaerobic digesters from Japan - AD_JPNAS2_MetaG | ecosystem: Engineered > Bioreactor > Anaerobic > Digestate | place... | reverse complement strand
TTTCGAGCCCGGCGGGGCCGTGCCCGCGGCTCCTTCGCTCTCTCTCGCTGCTCAAACGATATGATGCAAATTTCGAGGCGGAAGTTTCCGGGGGGATAAATCGGATATGCATCGCCATACCAACAAAGGCTAAGGGCTAAAGATTAAAGATTTTGTCCAATTGTGACGATCTTCCCTTAGAGGACTCTTTGTCATTCCGGAGGGAGGCGGCGGGTTATGGTCCGCGGAGTCGACATTCAGCAGGTCTTAATCCAATCCAATTCCGTGGAGCGCGTTCAGCAGGTCCAGCAGCAGCATCCCGACCTGCAGCAGAGATACCTTGAGGTGCAGATAAAGGAAGAGAGAAAAATCTCCAAAGAGTCGGTGAAAAACACTCCGGAATCGGAGCATGCCCGGATTCAGGAGAAGCCCGAACAGGAGAAATCACCTCGGCAGGAGGCCGGAGGTCGTCAGGCCGGGGCAGGGGAAAAAGAAGACGGGGTTGAAGGAGACGATCCGGAAGGGGAAAAGCACCTGATCGATATCCGGGTTTGACAACGGGTTCTCTGATGAATTTTCAGACACTGCTCATATTTCAACTGGCCGCAGATATCGCCCTTTTTGTCGGTTTTGTTCTGCTGTTCATCCTTATAACCAGGGAAGTACGCAACAAACCTCCAGTAATCGATCAGGAAACGGCCGTCCAGCTGAAGCAGATGCTGGACGACTCCCATGCTGCCGCTGCAGAACTCGCCAGGACTGTAGAGGAAAGCAGGCGGTCTCTCAAGGAACTTGCGCTTGCTCTCGACCAGAAAGAATCCAGACTCAGGGAACTGCTGGAAAAAGCGGATGCCCTCCGGAGTAATCCGGAGAAACGTCCGGGTGCGGAAGATGCTCTGATGGATCCCCGTTACAGGGAGGTCCTCCGGATGGTGCGGGAGGGCCTGGATACCGGGGAAATATCCCGCCTTTCCGGATTGACGGAAGGCGAGGTCCTGCTGGTTTCCGATCTGTACAAATAAAATATCGATTAATTGGTATCGGGTATCGGGTATCGGGTGTCAGGTAAGATAGTTGTATTTGGAATTCATTATCTTGGAAGAGACCTGATGTCTGAAGCCAGATACCCGGAGCCAAAAGATACATGTCCATCCTCCCCCCTAAAATATCAGGCCAGATAAAAATCCCCGGTGGTGAAAGTTCGGCGAGAACGGCGGTCCCCGGGATGGCCCTCGGCGAAACACTGGATGCCTTGATCGCGGGGAGGACCGACTACAAAAATGTCCTGATCCGTATACGGGGTGCGGCGATTGCAGCGGAAACGGAAGTGCCGCTGGAAGTGGGGGAAAAAATCCAGGTCCGGGTGGATTCCCTCCAGCCCAGAGTAGTCCTGAGCGTCATCGGCAGGACGAACCCGGAAACATCCATCCTCAACGATTACCTGCGCCTGTTCCGTTCAAGCCCGAAGGGGATGGCGGACCTCATGGGCGCCCTGCTCGAACGGATTCGAACCCTGGAAGCGGCCGGCCGGCTGCTGCAGGGCGGCATGCAGGGAGAGCTCCGGCAGCTTCTTGAATCACTGCTGTTGACCAAAGGAACCGTGAAAGACCCGCTCTGGCTTCAGAGATATATTGCCGGTCTCGGGCTCCTCTGGGAAAAAGGCCTGCTGAAGGCCGCCCGGGAAAGGAGCTCGGAGATTGGAGGAAAGAGCCTCAAGTCCGTGCTGATGAATCTGATCGCCGAAAGCCCGGCAGCCGCGGGAGATCCGGCTGCGGCCGTGGAGATAAAGGGCCTGGCGGAACTTCTGCTGAAGACGATTGAGGCTCACCAGGTCGTGAATATCCTGTCTCAGGAACGGGACGGAAGATTTTTTATCCAGGTGCCGTTCCTCACTCCCGGCGGCGTGGGCGCGGGCGATATCCTGATCGAAACGGAAGAGAGGGAAGGGAAGGGAAAACGCGATGCGCGGAAATTCAATATCAGAATCTCCGTCGAAATGGACGTGCTCGGCAGGCTGAACATCGATGCGGGGATCTCGGCAGGGGCCCTCAGCTGTTCGATCCGCTGCTGCGATGATACTGCGCGCGATTTCATAACCGGCTCTCTGGATTCTCTTGCCGACGGGCTGAAGGCGCTGGGGTACCGGATTGAACGGCTGGAATGTTATGTCGGGAAAGATAATCCGGAGGAGTCGATGACGGTTCTGGCCGAAGTGGGCTCACTGGACATAAAGATATGAGGGTTCAAGGTGGTTATGACTGAGAATGATAAACAGAACCTGACCGCGGCGGCGATTCAGTACGACCCGAAGAAAGATGCGGCGCCCCGCCTGACGGCCAAGGGGAGAGGAGAGATTGCGGAAAAAATCCTCGAAATCGCGCGCAAATACGACATCCCCGTCCGGCAGGACACTAATCTTGTCAAAATACTCTGGAAACTCGACCTTGACGAGCAGATCCCGCCCGAACTTTACAAGGCAGTCGCCGAAATTCTTGCCTATGTGTACTCCCTGAACGAAAAGATGCGAAGCAGGCAAAAATTTCCCTGATAAACAAAATTTTCCCTGCTTTTTTTCATCTCCTTCCCATGTCCCGCTCCTCGTTTCACGGGGGGATCGCGCCCGCCCTTCCGCCCAAATATTTATTAATAAAATCAGCAGCATGAAAAGTGCTTGCGGGTGGAGCATTTTTTTCGCCGTAAGCATCTCCGGGGATGCGTGGCATGTGAATTGCTCCTCCTCAAGATCAAACGGAGGTTCCGGATATGCCCAATCCCATGGAATCGATTGTAAATGCCTTCAATACGAGGATGCCCCAGCTCGACTGCATGGCGCACAATATAGCCAACATCCATACCCCGGGATATAAAACGGAAAGGCTTTTTTACCTTGTGGAGCATGTTGAGGATCCTTTCACCAGAGAGAGGAAACTCTCCTATATCCCGAAGACGTGCATAGATTTCACCCCGGGGGCAATGCAGCAGACCGGAAACCCCCTCGATATGGCTCTCCAGGGGGAAGGTTTTTTCGCCGTCCGGTCGCCCGAAGGCGAAATATATACCCGCAGAGGAAATTTTACCCTGAACCGGAACAATGAGCTTGTAACCCAGGAGGGCTACTATGTCCTGGGCGAGAGCGGCCCTATTACAATTCAGGGCGTCGACATCAAAATCGGCGAAAAAGGCGGGATCTCGGCCGACGGCACGGATGTCGGAAAATTGAAAATAGTCCGTTTCAAGAACAAAGAAGCCCTCAGCAAGAGACAGGGATGCTATTTTGAAAACAGCGGCGAAAACCCTCCCGTTCCCGAGACTGACCCCGAACCCGGGGTAAGATCCGGGAACGTCGAGAACTCTAACGTGCAGGCGCTGCGCGAAATGATCGAGATGATCAACATCCAGCGCTCGATCGAGTCGTATCAGAAGGTGATACTGACGCTGGGTGACCAGGACAAGCTTTCGACGAACCGTCTGGGCAAACTGTAAACGGAGGAAAGATTTATGATCAGGGCACTTTGGACCGCGGCCACCGGAATGGAAGCAAAACAGATCTCTCTCGACGTCATTGCCAACAACCTGGCCAACATGAGCACGACCGGATTCAAGAAATCCCGGCCCGAGTTCCAGGATCTCATGTACCAGATCCTGAAAAAGCCCGGAACCGACACTTCGACCGGGTCACAGCTGGCGGTCGGCATCGAGGTCGGGATGGGGACAAAGCTCGGCGCCATCCAGAAATTCTATACCCAGGGCGATTATGTCCAGACCGGGAACAAATTCGACTGGTCCATCGAAGGCGAAGGCTTCTTTCAGCTTGATAACGACGGGCGGACCGTGTACTCCCGGGCGGGAAATTTCAAGGTCAACAAGGACGGTGTCCTCTGTAACGCCGAGGGTCTGAGGCTCATGCCGGAAATATCCATCCCCGCGGATACAATAGACTTCACGATTGACAGCGGGGGAACCTGGACTGCCACGGACGCCACGGGCACCTCGCTCGCCTCGGGGCGGATCGAGATAGCCAAATTCGTCAACCCGGCGGGCCTGACGAGCATCGGGCGGAATCTCTTCGATGCCACCCAGGGATCGGGGGACGCCACGACCGGCAACCCCGGGACGACAGGCTACGGGACGATTTCGCAGCATTATCTTGAAATGTCCAATGTCAATGCCATTGACGAGATGGTCAATATGATCGAGCTCCTGCGGGCGTATGAGTTGAACAGCAAGGCGATCCAGTCTGCGGATCAGATGCTGCAGACCGTAAGCAATCTCAAGAGGTGATCATGAACTGCCGTAAAGACAGATCTGAAGCGCCGCATGCTGCGGCCGCCGTTTTCCTCCTCTTCTTCCTCCTCTTCTTCCCGGCATCGGATGGGGTGTGCGCCGAAGTGCGCAAGGTCTTCAAGGACGGAGAAATAAGAAATATTATCCGCGATTACATCCACAAAAACATGCCGTGGCAGGCCGACGCCATCCGGATTACTTTTCCCGTCCGCGCGGGCGATGTGGAGATAAAAGGAGAGCAGATCTCATGGACGGTCCAGGGCCGCAAGGAGGAGCCGTTTATCGGCGACTCCACGTTCACTATCCGCTTCTATGACCGCGACATCCTGGCCAGAGAGATAGCCGTCCGCGCCTCGCTCGAGGTCCTCATGGACGTAGTCGTAAGCTCGAGGCCGATCAACAGGAATGCGGAGATCGGACCCGATGACGTTCGCGTGGTCAAAAAGGCTTTTTTGAGGACGCCGCGGGAATTGGTTTCCAATCCCGACGAGGTAATCGGGAAGATGCTCGGCAGATCCGTGGGAAGGAATGAAGAGATCACCCGGGGCATGGCCAGAAGCCTTCTGCTTGTCCGGAAGGGCCGGCTCGTCAAGATTATTCTGGAGAGCGGCCAGCTGTCGGTAAGCACGATCGGCTTATCGGAAGAGGACGGCGAAAGGGGAGATACGATCAGGGTCAAAAACATAGCTTCCAAAAAGACCGTCTATGCCAGGATTCTCGACCCGTCCCTGGTCAAAGTTGAGTTCTGACGAGGTGTGCAATGGAATCCGGATCTAACACTGCAAAAAAAATTATGGACAGCAGCCGGGGAAAGGCTTTGCGGCTGGCGGGAGTTATGCTTGCCGTCTGTATCTTTTCGGCATGCGCGTCGGACCTTCATCTGGAAAAAAGCGATTACGCCTATACGGTCCCCCAGGAGTTCCGGCCTCCTCCCCCGGTGCCCGGATCGATCTGGACCGGGCCCAGCGCGAACAACACCTTTTTTTCCGATAAAAAGGCGCGCAACGTCAACGACGTGGTCACAATCCTGATTGCGGAAACATCCAAGGGTGAGAACAACGCGAAGATCGACACGACGCGCGATTCAACCGTGGCGGCCGGTATCGCCGGATTTACGCAGACAGCCCCGAACAATACGATGATATCCAGGTTCGACCTCGGGGGATCGCATAAAAACAACTTGAAGGGAGAGGGGAAAACCAGCCGGGACAGCACCCTCTCCGCGGTCATAACGGCCCGGGTGATCTCCGTCCTGGATAACGGCAATTTGGTCATCCAGGGGAGGCGCCAGCTTTCCGTCAATGCCGAGGATCAGTACATCGTGCTTACGGGCGTTATCCGCCCGGACGACATCAGCTCGGATAACACTGTTTCGTCCCAGTATGTGGCCGACGCCAAGATCGTATACGGCGGCCGGGGAGTGGTCAATGACAAGATGCGGCCGGGATGGCTGGCCCGCGTGCTTGACTGGGCGTGGCCGTTCTAAGCAATGGGGTGAATAACCCCTTACAAATTCCCTCTCCCCTTGTGGGAGAGGGGCAGGGGTGAGGGGATTAAGATAGGAAGCGGTTTTCAAAGGAAGCGCCATAATAAAGTTGAGGCTGGAAATGAGAGAAGAAATCGGAAAAGGACTGGTGGTTCTGATTACCCTGGCGGTTTTTGCCGGAACGGCGGAAGCTGCGAGGATAAAGGATATCGCCTCGATCGGGGGCGTCCGCGACAACCAGCTGATCGGGTACGGGCTGGTCGTGGGCCTGAACGGGACCGGCGACAATATAAAGAACGGCTTCACGAAGGAGTCCCTCGCCAACCTGCTCAACCGGCACGGCCTGGCCATGAAAGACAAGGATCTGAAGTCGAACAACGTCGCTTCGGTTATCGTGACGGCAAAACTGCCGCCGTTTGCCAAGATCGGCACGAAGATAGACGTTGCAGTATCGTCGATCGGCGATGCCAAGAGCCTCCAGGGCGGGACGCTGCTGATGACCCCGCTGAAGGGATCCGACGGAGAAGTATACGCCGTAAGCCAGGGGGCGGTTGCCATCGGGGGGTTTACGGCGGGAGGCGCCGCCGGCGGAGGGATCACAAAAAACCATACGACCGTAGGCAGGATCGCCAACGGGGCGTTCATCGAGAAGGAACTGAAACACGACTTCTCGAAAATACGCAACCTGCTCGTCAATCTTTACCAGCCGGACTTCACGACGTCGACCCGTCTGGCCTCTGCGATCAATACTTCGATTAAGGACGCCGATGCGCGCCTGATAGACTCCACTTCCATCATGATCGCCCTTAAGGAGTCCTTCTCCGGAGATATAGTCAGACTGGTATCCATGGTGGAGAACCTGGATGTGCCCGTCGACAGCGCGGCGGTGGTGGTTATGAACGAAAAGACCGGGACCGTTGTCATGGGGGAAAAGGTCAGGATTTCCACCGTGGCGATCGCCCATGGAAACCTGAGCATAGAGATCAAGGAAGAAAAGAAGGTGTCCCAGCCGATGCCGTTTGCGCCGCAGCCGCCGATCGGCTCCGCTCCGGCCGCGTCGGGAGGCACAGTTGTTGCTCCGGGCGGGCAGACCGTGGTGACGCCCGAAACCAAGGTCGCCGTGCAGGAAGACAAGCGCCAGATCGTAGTGGTCCCGATGGGCATAACCATCCAGGAGGTCGTCCGCGCCCTTAACGCCATCGGCGTTTCTCCCAGGGACCTGATAACGATTATCCAGGCTATCAAGGCCGCCGGGGCGCTTCAGGCCGATCTGAAAATAATATAAGGCGTGAGGCGTAAGGCGTAAGAGGTAAGGTGATTTGTAGAGGTTGCAATGGGTTCAGTGAATTCAATGGATGCAATGAGTTCCGCCAGGCCGGCGGGTGCAGAAGATGCAAAAAAGGCCGGCGAAAGAAAGGCCCAGGAAAACCAGAAAAAACTGAAAAAGGCCTGTGCGGATTTCGAATCCGTGTTTCTTTATACCCTTTTCAAGACCATGCGCCAGACCATCCCCGAGAGCGGTCTCCTGGGGAAGTCGTCGGGGCGGGACAAGTATGAAATGTGGTTTGATACCAAAGTTGCGGAAAATATTTCAGAAAAGAAAGGAGGAGCGGGTCTGCAGGATGTGCTGTTCAAGCAGCTGAGCAGGATACCGGGCATGACCGGGCAGCACTAAAGTTTCGCTGCTTCCTGCCGATAAAGAGAGTATCAAGATTCAAAGGGGAGTCAGAGACATGAAAATATCGAAAACCGACGAAACCAATCTCCAGATAATTCAACAATATCAGAAGAGTGAAGGCGCCAAAGCTGATGCGGAGAAAAAGGTTCTCGGTAGCGCCGCTGCCCCCGAAGAAAAGGTCGATCTCTCCACGACGGCAAGGGATATCCAGAAGCTCAAGTCGGCCATCAGCGAGCTCCCGGAAACCCGTGATGCGCGGGTGCAGGAGCTGAAAGCGCAGGTAGACAAGGGCGCATACAAGGTGGATGCGGAAAAGCTTGCCGAAAAGATCGTGGGAGAGGCCCTCATAGACATTTTTGCCTGAATTCCCATCCGATCCTTCCTTTTTTCCGTCATCTGATCGCCCTGTCCAAGTCCCGGCTGTGAACTCGAACTGTTCCTGCTGCCCGATACCCGAAACCGGATACCTTTTGGGGTCAGTATATGGACACAATAAACGATGTGACAGATGAGGCTGCCGTTGCGGATCTTTTCGAAGGACTTGTCGGCGTCCTCCGGAAGGAAATAGAAGTCTACGGGGAACTCCTCTCGGCCGTCAGGCAGGAGAGGGCGATCCTGATCAGGCCCGCCGTGGATAAAATCCAGGAGAGCAACGCCCGCAAGGAGACATGCGTCTTGAAGGCCAAAATGCTTGAAGAGGTCAGGCTGAAGGGGCTAAGGAAAATCGCGGGGGCGCTCGGAATCGACCCGGCCGGGATCAATATCAGTCTTCTGCTGAATCATGCCGGATACAGGCATCGCGATGAGCTCAGGGATTGCCAGTTGATGTTGAGGCCCCTCCTGGAGGAGGTCCGGAAAGCAAACGAAGCGAACCGGCTGTTCCTTGAGTCTTCCATCGGCTCCGTCGAGGGCTCGATCCGGTTCATTCAGAGTATCCTTTATCCGGGGACCACCTACCTCGATTCGGGTGAAATGAAACGGCAGGCGGGGAGCGGAAGCTTCCTGCGCACGGAAGGGTAGGAGGGGATATGGCGGACATTCTTCGCATACTGAGCACTTCCAGGGACGCCCTTCTTGCAAATCTGACCGCTATCAATGTGACCGGCTCCAACGTCGCCAACGTGAACACGCCCGGATACTCCCGGGTGCGGCCGATCTTCGGCTCGATAAGCCAGTCCGGGATCGGGATCGACCGCAGCTCCGTCGGGGTCAACATCCAGGAGATCCAGAGGATATACGACAAGTATCTCGAAGCGCAGATCGTCCAGCAGCAGCAGGAAATCGGCTACCACGACATGCGCAAGAGCATGCTCGACCGCGTCGAGTCCTCCCTCAACGAAAGCGACGGAGGCGGCATAAACGAGCTCCTGTCTAAATTCTGGAATGCATGGAACGACCTTGCGGCGAACCCCTCCGGCTCGACGGAGCGCGACGTGCTGCTGAAGACCTCGGAGAGCCTCGCGTACAGATTCCGGCAGCAGGGTGACGATCTGCTCGACATTCAGCAGGACGCGAACACGACGATCGCCGATCTCATCACCGAGACCAATGCCGACCTGGTGGAATTCGCCTCTCTCAACGACAAGATCGTTACGATCGAAATCGACGGGGGGAATGCGAATTCGCTCCGCGATACCCGGGCGCAGCTGCTAAAGGAAATCGGCACTACGCTCGATATTCAATATTATGAGACCTCCGACGGCGCGGTAAACATTTACCTGGCCAACGGGAACGCCCTTGTCCAGGGCGATATCTACTGGCAGCTGGATGCTGTGGAGAACGTCGACAATTCGAGCTATTACGACATTGTGATCACGACCAGTCCGGGAGAAGTCCTGAACGGCGTCATCACCGGGGGCAAGATCGGCGCGCTCCTTGAGCTCCGGGACGCCACCCTGGTGGGCTATATCAATCAGCTGAACGATCTGGCCATAAACGTCGCGAATAAAGTCAATTCGCAGCACCGGCTCGGGTACGACATGTACAACAACGCAGGGGGCCTTTTCTTCAGCGAGATCACCGATGCAAGGGACATGCAGGTAGCCGCGGCGATCGCCGCCGATTCCCAGAAGATCGCCGCCGCCTCGACGGTGAACGGTGACGGGGGAAACGCGCTGGCCATGGGAACGCTCAAAGACGAGCGGATGTACATGTCTCTGAGCGCGATAACGGCGACGGACTTTGACGCGGGGGGCGACAATCCCGCGGCGAGGGCGGTGCTGAACAACCGGGCGGAGGCGTACAAGGCTACGACCTCAAACATCGTCCTGACGCGAGGCGCCGCCCCGGGCGACTGGACCGTGACAGGCAACGGCGGCTATGCGGGCCTGGCGGTCCTTTCCGCCGATGCGACCACGATCGTCCTCGATCTGGACAATTCGGGTACGGCGGACATTACGATAACCCTGACCGGGACCTGGGAGCAGGACGATACGCTCAGTTTCAGCATGTCCGCGGACGAGACCTCGTCGACGCAATCAGATTACTTCAGCAATCTCCTGAGCCGGGTAGGTCAGGACGTGCTGAGCGCCGGGCAGAATGCAGACCGGCAGGAGGATGTAATGACCCAGCTCGAGAACCAGCGCGAATCGGTCTCGGGGGTGTCCATCGACGAAGAGATGATGCAGCTGATGAAGTACCAGTTTGCCTACAGCGCGGCGGGACAGCTCGTCACAACGGTTAAAGAGATGCTGGACCTGCTGATTGAACTGGGAAGATAGGGAGGATAAGCCTGATGCTTACCCGTGTTTCCGATAACATGAAATTCAGAACCATGGTGAACAACCTGTTTTCCGCCCAGGAGAAGTACACGACCCTGGCCGAAAAGATGGCGACGCAGAAAAACGTGAACCGGCCGAGCGACGATCCGATCGGAATGAGCAAGATTCTCGATTACCGGAGCACAAAGGCCTCCCTCGGCCAGTACGCGAGCAACGTCGACCATGCCGAGTCGTGGCTCACCATGTCCGAATCCAAGCTGACGAGCGCGGAAGACCTGCTCATCAGGGCGCGGGAGATCGCGGTGACCCAGTCGAGCGCGACGGCGAGTGAACAGAGCAGGGAAACGGCGGCGGTCGAGGTCGACTCGATCATCGACGAGTTGAGGTCGATCGCCAATTCCAAACTCGGC
>Ga0116160_1005159_pt1 | contig 10560 bp, 10 predicted proteins | sample AD_JPNAS2_MetaG_FD_89879 | JGI IMG/M metagenome (GOLD analysis project Ga0116160, IMG submission 89879) | Active sludge microbial communities of municipal wastewater-treating anaerobic digesters from Japan - AD_JPNAS2_MetaG | ecosystem: Engineered > Bioreactor > Anaerobic > Digestate | place... | reverse complement strand
TGCCAAAGTTTGATATAGATAGCTATAGAGCTAATTTTCAGGGAGGGGCAAGGGCTTATTTATTCTATTTCAAGCCCAACTTTCCAACTACTATTGGTGGTGATACTGAAAAGGCGACTTATCTTGTAAGAGCAACAAATCTTCCAGATACTACATCAGAAGAAATTATGACTAATTGGCAAGGTTTTGATTTTAAAATGGCTGGTAAATACACATATTCTGATTGGACTGTAACATTTAATGTTGATCGAGATGCAGCAATACAGCAAATGTTCCATAATTGGGCTGCTCTTATTCATGATCCAACAACTAATATTTACAGCGCACCAACAGTATATTTTGCCGATCAACAACTTGAACTTCTTGATTTGAATAGTCAGCCGATATTAAAATATAAACTAGTAGGCGCATGGCCTAAGAATATTGCTACAGCTACACTTGATTATAGTAATAGTGATGTTGTTCAGTTTGATGTTGCATTTACTTATTTATATCATGTTATTGATAAAACAAGATACGGAGCAACAACAACATTCGCATAAATAGGTAATAAAATAGACAGTATTACCATCCCACTTGAAGATTAATCTTCAACGGATCTATTAAGGTCTAAAGGGAAAATAATCCCTTTAGACCTTTTTATTTGGAGAAAAGTATGTCAAAGTTTTTAATGGATATAGAGTCATATAAGACAAGATTTACTGGTGGTGCAAGACAATATTTATTTTTTGTATTTTTAGATATGGGTGCTCCAGTAACAAATATAAAATCTGGTTCACAAACATTGGAAGCATTTAAAGAAATGGCATCTTCTGTTTTATCAACTTTTGGATTTGGAGCTAGCAAAGACTTTTATCCTTATCTTGTGAAATCAACTAATTTACCTGATTCAACAATTGAAGAAAAGGTTATTCCATTACAGGGTTTTAATTACAAAATACCGGGAGATCGTGTATTCTCTGATTGGACTGTAACATTTAATATAGATGATAAAGGAGAACTTCTTGATAAACTTCATATATGGCAAAACAGTATAATTAGTATAAATGGTGGTTCACCATTATATAAGGGATTAAATAGTCGTAAACAAATGGTTTTTCTTGTTGATTATCAAGGAAATTCATTTGCAAAATATGAAATATTTGGTGCTTGGCCTAAATCAATAGGACAAGTTTCAATGGATTATACAGCTAATGGTATAGCAACAGTTGATGTAATATTTTCATATCTATATTTTAAATATTCTAAAGATGTTCCTTCAGGATTACTAAATTTAGTAAAACAAGGTGTTAATACATTATTGGGTAAATAATTATGAAAGTTCAAATGGATGTTAATTCTTATGCTGCTTCGTTTACAGGTGGAGCAAAACAGTATAACTTCTATGTTAATATGATATTTCCAGGCTGGGGTAATGCGGCAAAAGCTACAATTCAGCAAGCTATGGCTGGTGGATTTGATAGTTTAAATACAGAAAATTTAATAGAAACAGGATTAACTGCTGGAAGTTCAGCACTTAGTGTTTTAAATACTCATGGTGGTATGAAAGGAATAGAATTTTATGTTCGATCAAGTAGTTTACCAGAATCAACATTTGAAGAAATAACTACTGGTTGGATGGGACATGAATATAAAATGGCTGGAAAACAAACATTTAATGATTGGTCTGTAACATACAATGTTGATAAAAATGGATTATTGCTAAGAAAATTTTATAATTGGCAGAAAATCATTCATGATTCAGAATTAAATACTTACGGTAAGCCTGTTATATATATGACTGATCCTGAAGTTCATTTATTAGGCTATGATTCTGGTGAAACAGTTTGTGTTTATAAACTATATGGAGCATGGCCAAAAACAATAGGACAAGTACAGCTAGATTATGGTAATAGTGATATAGCAACTGTTGATATAACATTTACATATCAATATCATACTGTAACTGAAAGTGAACCTGGCGCTTTATCACAAATAATGAAACGTGGTGTAAGAAGTTTCTTTCAAATGGGTGGATTGGAATCAGCTGGTAAACTTTTCAATACTAAATAATTATCAAAATTTGAAATTCCTTTTACAAAAGGTGAATTACCAAAGATTAAAAGATTAGAGTATATTGGAACTAATTATTATAGAAATAATAATTTTATAATAAAACGTGGATAATAGGAGGATGTAAAAAATGTCAAATTTTAAAAGGTATTTAAATATGTATACTTTTGAATCAGAACTTCCAAGTGATGGTTCGATTGTTAAGTACAAACCAATAACAACAGGTCAAATTAAAAAGTTGTTGTTATATGAAACATCAGATGATCCATCTTCAATAGAAGAAGCTCTTGATGAACTTATAAATGAATGTGTTGTTTTTCCAGAAGATTTTGATGTAAAATCAATGTATTTACAAGATAGATTTTTTCTTCTGGTAGAAATAAGAAGGGCAACAAAAGGAAGCAACTATACTTTTCAAACTAAATGCCCTGAATGTGATTCACAAACATCACATACTATAAATTTAGGTGAATTACCATTGAAAAAAATGGATAGAATTAAAATATCACCACCTATTGAAGAAGAACCAGTTGATAAAACACCTAAAAAGAAAGCAAAGAAAGGTTCATCAATATCACTAATAGAAGTAGGAAAAGAACCCAAAAAAGTTGAAATTATAACAACAAAAGTTGATGATGATTGGAATATTATAAAAATAAATGATAATTTGTATATCAGAATTGAATTGATAACAAGACAAATACAGTTAGATGCTCTTGAAATTTTGAAAAATTCAACCAAAGATACTGAATTGACTGAACTTCAAAGAGCTGTGATGTTATCTACGATAACAAATGCACTTTGTATAAAATCAGTTATCACACCAGAAGGTGAAGAAGAAATTGATATAAATGATAGAATATATTTATTAGACAATCTAACACAAGATGAAATGGCAAAATTAACTGAATGGTTTGAATCTAAAGATTTTGGATTAGACTTTACTATACCAATAAAATGTGAACATTGTGGTAATAGCACAAAAAGAGAGATACCATTAGACAGTTTTTTTTACTAATTTACTTGGTGACAGCAGGTAGCAATCTCCAAGTGATAACAGAAGAACAATATTACTTAGCATCAAAAGCTAATATAGGTATAGAAGAAAGTAATTTGTTACCAGATTTTGAACGAGAAGCATTGTTAAATCTTGTTATAAGAGATATGAAAACAAAAACAGAAAACTTAAAACATGCTGCACAACAAGATAAATTGATTTTTGGAAGGTAGTGAAATATGCCAGTACCAACAATAGACCCTTCAACAATAAGATTGCTTAACACATCTATTACAGGGCTTACATCATCAATAAATGGACTTATTAAAATACAGAATAAATCTATGCCTTCTTCTAAAATGACAGAAAATGCTGAAAAAATAGATAAAGAATACAGAGATAAAAAACATAAAGATGAATATGCTGCTTATTTAAAATCATTAAACGAAAAATACAAATTAGAAAGAAAACTTTGGCAATATAAATGGACAAAACCATTTATAAAGACATGGACTTGGTTTTTAAATACTAAATTATTTGCATCTTTCCGTGATGGTTGGAATAGATTAACCGGTGTTATTGGTAAGCATTTTCATGATGTTCTTGGTGAACTTGGTGATGTTTTTGAGCTTGGAAAAAGCCTATTTAAATTTGGTTGGGGAATCTTCAAAGATATAGGTTCTATTATAAAGAAAATAGCAATTTCACCATTTAAAATGATGTTTTCAATAGGAAGAAAACAACTTCAAGAAGAAAAAGAACAAACTGGATGGCTTAAAAGAATATTTGGTGTTTTATCAGGTGGTGGTAAATATACTGGTAAGAAAAAAGAACCAAAGCAAGATGAAAAAGAACAAACTAATATTCTCAAAAGAGTTCTTGGAATGTTGTTTGGGCAAAAAAGGTTAGATGAACTTCAATTTTTGAAAGAAAAAAAATTAAAAGAAATGGAAGAAAAAAGGGGATTGAGTAAACTAACTCCTTTTAGTAAAGCATGGAGAAAACAATTTAAAGAATCTTGGATTGATGTTAAGAAAGGTTGGGGCTCTGCTAAACAGTCAGTTTCTAATGTAGTATCTTCAAAATTTAGCGGTAAAAAAGATGATACAGGAAAAGGGGGAATTGATTTTACAGAATTAGCATCGGGATTAATTACTTTAATACCGTTATTAATACCACTTATTCCGATGATTGTAAAATCAATTATTGGTGCTGGTGCTTTATCAACATTATATAAAATTATGAGCAGTGATAGTGATTTCTTTGGATTTTTAAAAGAAATATTAGGAAAAGCTTGGAATATTACTGGAGATGTGACGAAAAATATAGTAGAATTTACAAATGAAAAAATAAGAAAAGTTAAGAAAGATGAAAAAGGAAAATATTCTGGTATTAAAGCTTTAGAAAGTTATGGTGATACTTTTACTGAAATATCTGGTGCGGGAATAGGAGCAGGTGCTGCTCTTAAAGCTAACAAATATGCTGATATATTAAAATCAACTAAAATGGGAATGAGTGGATTTGGTGGTGGTGAAGTTGAAAAACCTGGTTTGATAGGAAAAATTAAAGGATTAAATTGGAGTGGATTGATAGATTCAGAAAAAGTCAGTCCAATAAGCACAACATCAAAAGCATCTAATGTTTTAAAATGGTTGACTGAAAAAAATGAAGCTATTGGAAAAATAAAAGGTGTTGGATTCCTTTGGAGAAAATTGGGACTTTTTTCCGATGTCATGGAAGGTGTTAATGAAACCATGAAAACAGGTAGCCTTCTTAGAGGACTTGTTATTGGTGGTGCACATACAGTAGGTAGAATTGGTGGTGGTGCTATTGGTGGTGCTATTGGTGGAACAGCTGGTTCTGCTGTTTTACCTGGCATAGGTACAGCAGCGGGTACAATAGCTGGTGGTGCTACTGGAGCTCATTATGGAGTAAAGTGGTTAACTGATTTTTTCAGAGAAATATTGGATACTAAAGAAGAAAAAGAAAAAGCACCTATTGATTCTTCAAGTTATTATGAAAAAGTAAATCAAGCTGAAAATTCTGGTAAAAAAGAAGGAAATCTATATGGTTTTAAACAATTTGCTTGGAATGAATTTAAACCATCAGGAGCACCAAGCAGTGTTTTATTAGCTACAGAAGAACAGCAACGTCAGGCTATTGAAAAATATACAAAAAAATCAATATCATTATTAACAGCCAATGGATTTGCTGTAACACCGTGGACTTTATATGCTTGTCATCATTTTGGGCATACTGTGGGAATAAACGTATTAAAAAATGAAACAGCAAAAGTATCTGATACATTATCAACAACAGCAATGACAAAAAATCCATATATTAGCGAAAATAGGTTAGAAACAAATGCTGATTTGAAAAGATTTTGGATTAATAGAGGATTTAATGATACATCAATATCAGTTAATGAAGAAGTTGATACAACTCCATTAACATATTATAATAGCCCTATGGGAGATGCTATTTCAGACGTTCCACAATTATCTGGACTATCATCACCTTTTAAAGAAAGAGTAGCTAATGCTTTTGATGCATTTAGATCAAGATATGGTAGATTTCCAATCATTGCATCTGCAAGACGCACAACGGAAGAACAAACAAAGCTTTATAATGATTATATAAGTGGTAGAACCAGAACAAAAGCAGCTCCTCCTGGTAAATCATATCATGAATATGGTCAGGCAATAGATATACATAAACATGATATAAATGCTGTAAAACCATTTATGGAGTCTGCTGGATTGAGTTTACCAATGCCTGGGATAGAACCATGGCATTGGCAATTAAAAGGATTAAGAAATTTTGCTGATCTTCAAAGAGCTGGTTTAGCTACAAGTGCTACATCTTACGCATCTTCTTCTCCAGTATCTTCTCCTCTAACTTCTATTGATGATTTTTATACGCCGATAATGACAGCATTTACAAAAGGAATGTCAACTATGTTATCTAGAAATCTTGGTATTGTGGGTGATCCAATGTTTGGAATACCTTTTGATATTTCTAAATCATCTGAAAAAATAAAATCAAGTATGATTGGAATGTTACCAGTTATAAAAAATGTTATGAAAAATGCAGTTGAAGAAAAAAAATCTGAAATAGATAGTGCTATGAAATCTATTGGTGAAATAAATTTTGGTAAAGAACTAACTGGTATAGGAAAAAATATTGAATCTAGTGCAAAATCAGCAATAGGTGAAAGACCAGAAATGAAATCTATTAAAAATATGACTGGTAAAAAAGGACTATTTGATTCTATTGTTGATACTGCAAAAGGAATGATTCCTTCTGGTTTTACTGATAAAATTACTGGAGCATTTTCATCATTTAATCCAATAGATTTAAAAGGTGGAATGGAAAGCATGGTTGGTAAAAATCTTTTTAATTTAGATGAAGCATCAAAAAATCTTGATATAGCTGAAGTTAATGCAATAAAGCCAAAAGAAAAAGAATTAGAAAAAACCAAGCCAGGATTTAATATAAGTAGTATAAGTGAAGGTGGATCATCAAATACTAATATAAGTAATGCTGGAACATCACCACAAAGTCCAATACCAACTCTTAGTGATCTTATAACATCAGGAATGGGATATATAGGATCAGCTATGGGACTGGCTTCAGCTTAAGAGGGGAATTTTATATGATAAGCGGAATTGAAGGTGGAATTGGAAGTGCTATTGGAGGGAATAGCACTAAGAATTATGAAAGTATTGGACATTGGGATTATGATTCTAACGGTAATAGATATTGGAAAATTACATCTGTTACCGGTAAAAAAAATGCTAAAAATCCAAAAAAGAAAAAAGAAAAAAAACCTATTGAGGTTCCAACAAATTCACCATCATTAATAAAGCCTTCTGCAGTATTTAATCCAATGTGGTTTCCACCAGAAGAATTTCACAGAGGAAGAGTATCAATAAGGTTGACAGCATATAAATTTTTGAATTTATCTGCTAATTCAAGAAATCGTATGGGTAAAAAAATTGAACGTGATCCACAATATTATACATACATTCTTTATTTTATAGCACCTAATGAAATACAAGAACCAATATCACATACTTGGGAAGCATATGATAGTTTAGCATCAAGGTTAGCTGATAAAGCTGGATTCGTTAATAAAATAGAACAAGAACTAAAAGGTATAAAAAATAGTGCTTTGAAAACAGAACTTGTTAAAGGGTTAAAAACAGCTATGGGAAGTGGAATGAAAGAAACTGCTGATGCTGCTTATAAAGCCATAGCAAAAGCAGCAAAAAATCCAGCTGCTTCTATTGATTCTTTTACAAGACTGGGAATGAATGCTAATGTTTCAACAAATAGAGTTGATTCACCACTAGTATATAAAAATTCATCAAGAAGATTATATGATTTTATTTTTCAATTATTTACCGATAAGAGTGATTACGCTATTAGTGATATTGTGTATCCGGTAAGATTATTACAATATTTATCAACACCCGGAATTCCAGATAGTCCATATACAAAAAATGCAAAATCAATAGCAGAAGTAACACCACCATATGTTTTTTCGATTCAAAGCGTATATGATGGTGGTATAGATACAGATTTTATTAATATTGATACAATGGTTTTAAAAAATGTACAAGCTACTTATCGAGGGCCTTATCCTAATGGTTATCCAATGTCAGCAGAATTACATTTAACATTTGAAGAACTTGATCCTAATTGGGATATAAATTATTTTCCAGAAAGTTGTAAAAAAGTAACAACATATGATTATGATCCTTCTCATGATATTTATTAATTAATTTGGAGTATATTTATGCCAGTAAAAGAAATAAATGATAAAACAATAGAAGATATTACTGATTTATTTGTACCGACATCATCGTTTATAAATTTATTTCCAATACAACTTGATGAAGATGGTAAAACATACATGCTTAATATTTTTAGAACATATACAATAAATGAAAATGTTAAAAATGATATGCAGTATTATGAAACTTTTGAAGCTGATGAAGAAGAATGGTGGGAAAATATAGCGTTCAATTTTTATGATAGTGTTGAATTATGGTGGGTTAATTGCCTGATGAATGACATAATTAATCCATTTGAAGAAATATATCCCGGTAAAAACATTAAAATAATGAAAAAAGATTTGATAACAACAGTTGTAAGAGAAATAAGATTGAGGGCTGAAGAACATGCCTCTTGATAACAGCGAAATAAATGAAAAAGTTATACAAATAACAATAAATGATTCAATGGTTATTGATGGATCTGATATTGTAGAATTTTACTTTGTTGAAGATTTGTATTTACCAGCAATGATTGGTTCATTAACGATTAGAGATAGAAAAGGAGTTGTAGAATTAGCACCAATAACTGGCAACGAAATTATAACATTTACTTATGGTGAAGATAAAGATAAAGAAGGAAAAACTTTACAAATTTTTAGCCATACTGTATCTCCCGTATCACAGTTGGGACAATCAAAAGATGCAGTAGTTGAAATGTTATTAGTTGATCCTATATTTTTTTCATTAACAACTAAAAAATATAGCAAAGGTTGGAGTTCTGGAACAAGACTATCAGATATAGTAAAAGATATATGTAAAAATATGATTGGTATTAAAAAATTCTTCAAATTTGAGGAATCAAACGAAAAAATAGACGATACAAAAGCGGGAAATATACCAGCTTTCGTGATGCAGAATTGGACACCACTTGAAGCTATAAGATGGTTGATGAAAAGATGTTCTGGTAAAGAAACTAAATTGCCTGGATATGCTTTTTATAATACATCTAAAGGGGCTTGTTTTACTACATTGGAAAATCTTTTTAGATCAGAAAGTGTTGAAAAAGATATATATGGTGTTAGAAAAACATATAAATTTATTTCTTCTGATGATACTGATGATTGTAAAATATTATCATGGGAACTTTTACCACCAGATAAACAAGCATTGGTTGGTTTAAAAGGTGGGCACAAGATGGGATTTGATTTTATGAACAAATCAGTAATTGATTTTACTTATGATTATAGTAAAATGCTAAAAGGATTTACTTTATTGGGTGGTGCTACATTATTTCCAGATATTAGTGATGATACAGTTAAATATGATTATGATGGAGATTGTGATGAAAAAATATTGAAAAATATAGCAGTTCATGATTTCATAAGAAGATATTTAACACAGTTGCAATGTATAATAACTGTTAGAGGAAATGAAAGAAGATACCCTGGAATGATGGTTGATCTTTTATGGGAAAGTTCAAATCCTGATGAAATATTGAATAGAGAACTTAATGGATTATGGATGATAAAGTCAATAACACATTATTTTAAACCATCAACATCACCATTTTATCAACAAAAAATGACTTTAGTTACATCTGCTTATACTAGTTCAAAATATAAAGGATATATGAAAACTCAAACAGGTAAACAAAGAATATCTGATAAGAAAGGATTGGAAATAGGAAGATGAAAAGTAATCTTAATGATTTTAAACAACCTAAAGAAAAACTTGAAGGAATTTATCGAGGTGTTGTTGAAAATAATAAAGACCCACAAGGAGCTGGTAGGTGTAAAATACGAATATTTGGGATTCACAGTGATAATCTCAATGATATATCAACAGATTCACTTCCTTGGGCTCAACCAGTATTGAGCCTTATAGAAGGTTCTGTATCTGGATATGGATTATTTGGTGTTCCATTACAAGGAAGTCATGTATTTGTATTTTTTGAAGGTGGAAACATCTTACAACCACGATATTTTGGAAGTGCTCCAGCAAAACCAACAACAGCACCTGATAAATCAAAAGGATTCAATGATCCAGATGGTGTTTATCCAAATAAAATAGGATCATATGATTGGAACACAGCATCGGGAACATATCCACATAATGTAGTTCTTTCAGTTCATGGTGGGCACTATATAGAATTTGATAGCACATCTGGAAATGAAAGAATAAATGTTTATCATAAAAGTGGAACAACAATACTTATTGATAAAAATGGTAATATAAATATAACGGGTGTTAGAGATAAAACAGAAATATTAGGAGGAAACTTGAGTGTAACTGCTAGTGGTAATATAAGCATTGAAGCTACTGGAAATGTTATTATTAAAGGTGCTCGAGTTGATATAAACCCATAATGGCATCACAAAAAGTATGTATAGAGGGAAGTTCTAATAGTCATGGTGGATCAACATCAGCTAAAAGCCCAAATGTTTATGTAAACAGTAAAGCTGTTATTAGACAGGGAGATGCATGGCAAAATCATGTTATTGGTGATGATACACACAGTAATCCTTATATTACTGCTGGTTCATCAACTGTTTATGCTAATGGGAAATCAATAAGTAGGTATGGTGATAGTTTGTCTTGTGGTGCAATAGTTACTTCAGGCAGTTCTAATGTATATATAGGATAATATTATGGCACTAAATTATGTATATGCTGATGTAGATATTAGTTTTGAAAGAGGCCGAGATGGTGATTTAATAAAAGACATTGATA